>Ga0114918_10001449_pt1 | contig 21265 bp, 14 predicted proteins | sample LantaG_FD_87015 | JGI IMG/M metagenome (GOLD analysis project Ga0114918, IMG submission 87015) | Deep subsurface microbial communities from Baltic Sea to uncover new lineages of life (NeLLi) - Landsort_02402 metaG | ecosystem: Environmental > Aquatic > Marine > Oceanic > Sediment | place... | reverse complement strand
GAGAAGAAGGAGAGAGAGAGAGAGAGAGAGAGAGAGAGAGAGAGAGAGAGAGAGAGAGTTTTTCGTTTTGTTTTTTTCGTTTGAGCGGTGAGAGAGAGAGAGAGAGGTGATTATCTTTCTCGTTGTTTCTCTCTCTCTGCAATTCAAAAACAATCACCCAACTCACACAGAATTGAAGAGGTAAGCGCGGCCGTGCCTGCCTTGGAAGGCCTGTTGGAGTGAAAACGGAAGGTGGTCGAGGTCGAGGAGGTTTGAGGGAAAAGAAAAAGAGCGCGTTCGCCGGGCTTTTCGCGATTTTTCCGCTTCTTTTTCTTGCCTCCAACAATCACCCTTTCTTCCCTCGATATGTGGTGTCTTTTTCGGTCATTTTCCGCGCTAAAGTGCACATCTCAAGTGTTCCTTGTCTCGAGACCGAGAAAGGAGATCAAAAAAAAAGTACCAAGGGGACGCAGCGAGCTCCGCGAGAATGGCTTGCTCAACAAATCATCGTCGTCATCGCTCGTGAAAAAAAAAAAAAAAAAAACTCGGACCTTGGAGACGATGTCGTCGTTGTCGGCCACGTGTGTACGGCAAGTCGCACAGCCGTAGATCTTGGCGCCATCTAGGTACTGGCGGAAGGCTGGGGCCATTTCGGTCTAGGGCTTGGCAGAAACGGAGTGTCGAAGGAAACAGGAAGAAAGCGAAAAAAAAATGACCCACAATCGAGAAAGTGAATAAAAAAAGTCTTCGAATCTTCAACAGCCTTCGAAAAAAAGAAAACTCAACTCTTTTTTCTTCCTTCGTTGAACCACAAGCCCCATTTTCAAACGGCCTCGTCGCCGACGGGAAACGGCCCCGCCTCGTCGCCTTCCCCTTCTTTTTTTTCTCCTTCTCCGTCCCCCTCGCTCCGTTCCCCGACGAAGATGACGTCGCCGCCGCTTTCGGCGTCGCCGGCGGCGCCGGCGCCCCTCCCTCCTCCTGCTCGGAGAAGCATCCTCCTCGAAACCAGCTTCCCGAGGGTCCCCAGCGCTCCCTTGAACTGGCCGCTCGCGTCCCCGATCGCGCTCTCTTCCCCGGCGGCGGGCTCGGTCGAGAGCGCAGGGGCCTGGCTCCCTCGCGGGCCAGGGACGACACCCAGCGCTCCGCCGCTTCGCCCTCCTCCTCCTCCTCCTCCTCCTCCTCCTCCTCCGCCGCCGCCGCCGCTGCCACCGCCGCTGCCGCCGCCGCCGCCGAGCCCCGCCCCCCAAGCGGCCAATCCGGCAGCGACGGCGAAGCCGGCCCTCGCCGGCCTCTTCACCGCCAGTCTCGACCTCCCGGCGGGCTCGAGCCTCACGATCCCGTTCTGGTCCATGACGACGCGGGCGCGCTCCAAGACCATCGTGCCCCCTGCGGCGGCGGCGGCGGCGGCGGACGGGGCGCGCGAGCGGCGAGAGGCTTCGGCGGTGCCCCCCTTGTCCTTCCCCATCGGGGAGGCCCCCGTCGGCGCCGCGGCCCGCACCCGCAGCACCACGTTCACGTGGTAGACCCGCGCACACGCCACGGCCTCGCACGGCGATCCCCCGCCGCGGCGGAGCCTCGCGTGCGCCTCGATCGCCGGCTGCATGCGCCGCCGGAGCGGCGTCAAGTCGAACCGCATCACGTCGCTCAGCGCCGAGACGCCGCTCGCCTCGCGCAGCCTGGCGCCGACCGAGCCCCAGCGCACGTCGACACGCTTCGAATAGGCGAGCACGCGCTCGGGCTGCGCCGCGGCGCGCGCGTGCGAGCCCAGCGAGGAGCCCTCGTGCCGCAGCGAAAGCACGCGCGGGTGCAGCGACCCGGGGTCGCAGGCCCGCACCAGCTCGCTGACGCGCCCGACGACGGCGCCGCGGCCGTCGACGACCTCGACACGGCGGTCGTAGAGCGGGACGGAGAGGAAGGCCGCGAGCGGGGCCAGGTACCGCTTGCCCCACTCCTTGAGGCGGTCTGGGTATTTTTTTTGATGAGATTTGAGAGAGAGAGAGAGAGAGGGAGAGAGAGGAGGGTCAAAGAACAGTGAGTTTTTTTCTTTTCCGGTGTTCTTTCTCTCTTCCTCTGTTTAAGTCTCCAAGAACGAAGAAGAGGTCTACGCCACGCGACATCGACAGCGTGTGCAATGCACCTTTCACGACGTAGCCTCCGACGAGAATCATGATGTAGAGAGCGCCGAACTGGGGACCCTGGCGCTGCGCGAGATACACGGTCCCCGTCGCGAAAGCCATCGCGATGGCCGCGACCAACATCCCAACGAGGTCCGCGAGCGCGTTTGACGGCCGACGCGTCCTTGGCGTCAGCGAGATCGCGGCACGCGCGTGCTTCTTCAGGGCCTGCAGCCGCGCCGTGTACCGCTCGTTGACCTGCGGCGGGCCGTCTCGGAGCAGAGAGTCTTGGAAGCCCCGCCGCGCCCTCACTGCCTCGAGGCCGGCAACAGCCTCCCTCAGAATAGCCCGGGCCCCGCGGGGGTCGTCCGGGGGGTAGGCTCGGAGCGGCGAGAGGAGCTCAGAGGGGTGCGCGGAGGTGACGGCCGTCGCGGGGGCCGGCGAGGGCGGCGAGCGGCTCGCGGCGGCGGCCGAGGCGAGGGAGGGGGCAGGAGGGGCGGGGGTTGACGCTGCCCTCGACGCTGCCTCGGCCGCGGAGAGGCCCGTCTGCACTTGTTGCTTCCGACCCTGCTGCCGCTGCTGCTGCTGGTGCTGCTGCTGCTGCTGAAGCTGAAGCGCCGGAGGAGAAGTCGGAGAGAAGCCCGAAGGCACGAGCAGCGACGCGCTGCCCGCTCCGAACAAAAGCGACTCGCCCCCCGCGGCGGTCGACAAGGACGGCGGCGGGACGTCGATGGACTGCCTGTGCGCCAGGGCGGAGACCCGGACGGCGTCCAGGTGCGGGTATCGTCCCGACCAGCCCGCGGCCGGGACGCGGGGAGGGGCGGGAGGCGGAGGAGGAGGCGGCGGCGGCGAGGAGGACAGAAGCCTCATGCGGCGGCGGTGCTGGTGGGGGAGCTGCTGCTGTTGACTTTGCCGCGACGAGGGCGCCGAGGGTGGCCTCTGCGAGGTCATGAGGATATCCTGCATTGCGACCTGGGACTCGTCGTCGAGACTGTTCATTTTCTTCTTTCCAGGAGGGGAAAAGGAGGTGAGAACGGGGAAAGACGAAAGGAAAAACAACAAATTATCTCTCTCTCTCTTCTCTATCTCTCTCTCTTCTCTCTCTCTTCTCTCTCTCTTTTACTCACCCGCGCAGGCTGTAGGACCTCGACAGCGTGTGCCCCATCCCGGGTACCGGAGAGCGGAGCAGGTGCGAGAGGTCGATGGCGCCGCTGGTGCTGCCGCCGTTGAAGTTGTTGCCGCTCAGCGCCGCCGCCGCCCCTCGCTGCTCCTGCTGTCGCATCAGCTGCAGCGCCGCGGGCGAGCCGGGCGACATCGACGCCGACGACGCCGCCGAGGCCCCTCCCCCTCCCCCCGCGGACGCTTGGTCCTGCTGCTGCCGCAGGACGGGTAGCGGGGGCATGCTCCTCGTACCCAGCGCCGTCGGCGGAAGCGACAGCCGATCTCTTGGCGACGACGACCGCGACCGCGGCTGCGCGCCTCCACGGGGATCGTCCTCCTCGACTTCGTCCTCGCTGCTCCCCCCCGCGACGCTGCTGTCTCCTCCTCCGTTTCCCAGGGCAACGGGCTCGATGTCCACCAGCAGCTTGAGCAGCGACCGCTCGGCCTCGAGGAGGCAGAACTCGTCGACGAGCCTCCACGCCTCCCGGAGCCAGTTGGGCCAGCCGCGCCCGCCCGAGTCCAACAGGCCGCCGCCGCCGCCGTCGCCGCCGCCGCCGTCGCTTCCCCAATCCCCCACCTCGCAGCGCTCGCAGGTCTCGGAGAGAGCCTCGAGGGACTCGCACGCGGCCTCGACCATCCTCAGCGTGATGCGAGCCGCTCCGTCCACGATGGCACAGTTTCGGTTCTCTTCTTCCGAGGCAGGGACGGTGGCGGCCGCGGCGGCGGCGGCGGCAGCGGGGGCTTCCCCGTCCCCCTCTCCTTCGAAGGCGAAGACCTGCTGCCCTTGCCCCGCCCTCGATGCCGCCGCTGCCGCCCTCTTCTCCTCCATAGCAGCGGCAGCAGCACAGGTGCCGGCAGCCCCGGCCTCTCGCCTCGCCGCGACCACCGCGGCGGCCTCCCTCAGCGCGTCGGAGGCCATCGCGGCCGCCGACCTCATGGCAGTGCGGAAGATGCAGGCGTGCATCCTCATCAGCTCCGCGGCGTCCGTGGCCCTCTGCTCGAGCTCATGCTCGAGCGTGACGAGGCGGCGACGGCGGACGCAGACCAGCGGGGTGGGGGGGAGGAGGGAGCATTTGTTCCTCCTCCTCCGCCGCCGCCGCCGCCTTCGTCGCTTGCCGTCGTCGTCGCCGTCGTCGCCGCCGTCGTCGCTCTCGCCGCTGCTGCTCTCTCCTCCCCCTCCTCCTCCCCCCCCTGCGAAGAACTCCCCGCGCAGCTCGTCCCTCGCGCGCTCCACGGCCCTCGCGGCCGCGTCCACGGCGTCGAGCGCGCTCGCTATCGGCGCGAGCAGGCACCCTTCCGACCCGGCGCCGCCGCGGCTGCTGAGCGAGGAGAGCGGCACCCGGGGCGTGTGCAGGCGGACGACGGAGTAGAGCGAGAGGTAAAACCACCCCGTCGAGTCGCGCGGCTCGAGCTCGGCGGGCATGAAGAAGAAGATGTCGACCTTGTAGCGCGCCGCCGTGGCTGCCCCGCCGAGGTTGTACACTGGTTTTTGAGGAGGTTGGAGAAGAGAGGAGGAGGAGGGCGAAGGAGAAGGAGAAGAAGAGAGGGAGGAAAGAGTGAGTCTTTTTTTGCTTTCGCCGTTGCTTCTTTTCCGCTCGTTCTCGGAGGGAAAAAACAAACAAAACGGAACATGAAGAAAACGTACCGATCTTCACCTCGAGCTGCCGCTCGTTCTCCGCCCGGACCTTGATCTTCGCCGGCAGGGCGGTCTTCGCAGCGCCTCCTCCTCCTCCTCTTCCTCCTCCTCGGGGCGCCGACGTCGCCGTCGCCGTAGAGGCCATGTTCATCGGCGCGAGGAAGGACTGGGTCCAGCTGCTCCGCTTCTGCTGCTGCTGCGGCTGCTGATGCATCATGCTTCGGTCGACCCAGCGGTCGGGTGGGGCGAGTCCGACGAGGCGGTAGAGGAGGTGGGAGAGCTTCGTCGGCATGGTGTTTTGATTGGGGCCGGAGAAGAGAAAAGTCGAGGTCGAGAGAGGTCGAGAGGTCAAGGTTTGAAGAGGAAAATGAAGATCCGAGATGCACGCGCGTGTCGTTTCGCCCTCGTGCGTCTCTTTCGCTTCTTCCGCCGACTAGTTAGCGAAGCGCCTTATGGACTCGCCGTGAAGACGAAGGGAGCACTACGCGCGACGAGACGAAAAAGAACAGAGACGGTTCGATCTCTCTCGGCCGCCTTGATGGCATTTGAGTTTTGAGCGAGAAGTTGCACTGCCAGGCTTCCCCCCCCCCACCCCCTTTTCAAGTTTTTTTCATCTTCGTCATTGTTTACATCCCCCCTTTCCTTTTTCCCTCAAATGTCCAGCCCGTTGGAGATGAGCGACAGGTGCGCGTTCCTCACGATCTCGTCCAGGTCCAGCGACTCGGTCTCGCCCGTCGCGTACGTGATGTGGGCCTTCTTCGCGGCGACGTCGACGTCGTTGATCTCGACAAAGTACCAGAGGCCGTCGTCGGGCCAGAAGAGCGAGCCGCACCTCCCGCGGAGCTCGGCGGCGACATCGGCCTGCGTGAGCAGCCTCCCGGGGCCCTGGGGCTCCTGGGAGGAGGCCTGCATTCCGGGGGGCAGGGTGGGGAGGTAGACGGGCGGGACGACGGCGGTGCCGCCGCCGTCGGCTGGGGCGGGGGCAGCGGCTGCCGCGGCGGCGGCGCCCTGTTCCGGGGCCGCCGACGGCGGGGCCTCTGTCGGTGCGGCGGGAGCAGCAGCAGCGGCAGCAGCAGCAGCAAATGGAGGAGGAGGAGCATTCCCCAGTTCCCGCTTCGGGACTGCAGAAGCAGCAGCAGTCGCTGCAGCGGCGGCGGCGGCGGCGGCGTTCGCGCCCTTCCCTTTCTGCTGCGGCTTGCCGAGGCCGGGCCCCAACGGCGCCGCCGCCTCCGTCGCCGCCGCCGTCGCCGCTGGGCCCGGAGCGGCGACGATATTTGCGGTGTTCGCCTGTGCGGCCGCCGCCTGAGCAGCCGCTGCCTGAGCCGCCGCGGCGGCCCTCGCCTGTGCCGCCGCCACGGCCGCCGCGCGCTCCTCGGCCTCCTTCCTCTTCAGCAGCAGCTGCTGCTGCTGCTGGTGCTGCTGCATTTGCTGTTGCTGCTGCTGCTGCTGGAGATACTGCTGCCTCATCATTTCCTGCTGCTGTTGCTGCTGCTGCTGCTGCTGCTATTGCTGCTGCTGCTGGAGCATCATCATTTGCTGCTGCTGCTGCTGCTGTTGCCTCATTATCTCCTGCTGCTGCTGCTGCTGCTGCTGAGTCACAGCGGAGGCGGCAGCTGCCTGCAGCGCAAAGTCCGACGCGGAGTCGCGCCTCATGCTGTTCCCTCGGCTCAAGGATCGCTGCTGCTGCGCGTTGCCGACCAGCATCGTCTCGTCGTTGAGGTCGGGGCTGCCGCCTCCTCCGCCGCCGCCGCCGCTGTAGCCCCCGTCGACACCTCCTCCGCCGCCGCCGCCGCCGTAACCGCCGCCGCCGCCTCCGGAGAGCCCGGCGATCCCTCCGTCGACGGCCGCGAGCGCCGCGGCCTCCTTCTCGGCGTCGGCCAGCAGCGGCGCGGCGTCGGCGTCGAGCGCCACGGCGGCGCGATCGATCATGTCGAGCGCGCAGGCCGCGATCGAGCACTTCTCGTCGGCCCATTGTAGTAATAATCGCTGGTCGGCGTCGATGCGGGCGCGGAGCTCGGCGACGTCGGGGTCTTGCTCCGGCGGCGACGGGGGCTTCTTTTGGTCTTGGGTGTTGTTGTCGTTGCCTCCTCCGCCGCCGCCGACGGGGGGCGCGCCGACGCCGCCGCCTCTGTTGGCTTGCGCGGGCTTCTCGAGGCACAGCGCGACGTTTGCGCGGATGGCATCGGCGAGAGCTGAGGGTTTTGTTTGTTTGGGGACGTGAGCGCGCGAGAGAGAGGAGAAGGTCAGCGGGAAGAGGTTGGAAGAGGTGGGAGAGGCGGATAATCGTCGGCGGCGGCGCTCGTCGGAAACGTCATTCCTTCTCCCCTTGGAATCACCCGACTACTCACCAACGCTCCGCTCATCGAGGTCGCGAATGGTCGCCAGGAGCCTGCTGAGTTCGGCCGGGACGTGGCCGATGCCTGCATGAGGAGCGAGAGAGAGAGGAAATAAAAAAGATGAGATGGATTTGAAGGGGAAAAAAAGTCGGATCGACGTAGCAGTCGTTCGAAGAGAGAACGGCTTTTTTGTTGCGAGTAAGAAACGCGACGCACTCTCGACGAAGTTCTCGAGGTAGAGGACTGCGGCGTGCGCCATGGCTGGCGAGAAGAGGAGAGAGAAGAGGAAGAGAGAGAAAGAGCCTGAGAGGCAAGGGTAGGCGGGGACGTTTCTCTCTTCTTGCAAGAAGACTCCGCCTTGCTTCTGCTCTCGTTGCGCCTTTCGACGTCGGCTGGCCAGTGTGTGAAGAGAGGGCGAAAGTGGGGAAACAAAACGAATGGCCTCGAGCAAACAAACACATATCGTTTCCCCCTTGCTCCTCTTTCTTGCGAGAGGGACGACCAAGGCAAGCTTTTTCGCTGTGCGCCTGCGTCTCCTTCCTCCCTCTGAAAAGCCTGTGCTCTCTCGCGGACAGCCCTTGGTCGAGAAAGAGGAAAACAGACGGAGGAGAGAAAAACAAACTCGTCACCGCTCTTTTTTCAGACATCCCCAGGTCGTTCTTCCGCCTCCGCTCTTCTTCCTGGCACCATGTACTCCAATTTCAAGGAGAAGGCCATCGGTGAGTGTCGAGAGCGTGTGCCAGTGGAAGACGTGAATAAAGAAGCGAGCAGAGATAGTGGTGGGAGAGAAAGAGAGAGGAAGAAAGTAGCTCAGAGATGGTTTTCGATCATCGTCGTCGTCGTTCGTCCACGAGGAACGACGACGACAGAGGGTCTCTCTCTTCTCAACCTCTTCCTCTCTCTTTCTTTTCTCTCCAAAAACAAATCCCCTCTCCGCAGAATACGTCAAGGAGGCCGTCGCCGAGGACAACGCCGGCAACTACTCCAAGGCCCTCGAGCTCTACAAGGTAGCGCTCGAGTACTTCTCGACGCACCTGAAGTACGAGAAGAACCCCAAAGCTAAAGAGGCGATCACCGCGAAGTTCAAGGAGTATCTGGAGAGGGCCGAGTACCTCAAGGGCGTCGTCGACGGGCAGACCGCCGAGGCCGCGGCGCCGCCGCCGAGCGCGGGCGGGACGGGGGCGCAGAAGGCGAAAGGGGACAAGGGCGGGGGAGGGGGCGCAGACGACGACAACGCCAAGCTCAAGGGGCAGCTCTCGTCGGCCATCTTGACCGGTGCGTTTTTTTATTTGCCTCTCTTCCTTTGCGGAATATCCAAGGCACGCGTCCTCTTTTCTCTCTTCGCTCTCCCTCTCTCGCTCTCCCTCTCTCGCTCGCTCGCTCTTACAAAGAAACCCTCGAATGGCATTCGTGAACGAATCCAAATCCAAATGAAAACAAAAAATGCCACTGCTCAAAAAAAAACAGAGAGGCCAAACGTCAAGTGGGACGACGTCGCGGGGCTCGAGGCCGCGAAGGAGGCCCTGAAAGAGGCCGTCATCCTGCCCATCAAGTTCCCGCAGTTCTTCACGGGCAAGCGCAAGCCCTGGTCCGGGATCCTGCTCTACGGCCCGCCGGGGACGGGCAAGTCCTACCTCGCCAAGGCCGTCGCGACCGAGGCGGCCTCGACGTTCTTCTCGATCTCGAGCTCCGACCTGGTCAGCAAGTGGCTGGGCGAGTCCGAGAAGCTGGTCAACCAGCTCTTCACGATGGCGAGGGAGAGCGCGCCTTCGATCGTGTTCATCGACGAGATCGACGCGCTGTGCTCGTCGCGCGGCGACGGGGAGTCGGAGGCGGCGAGGTGAGGGGCGAGGAAAAGAGGAAGTTCTTTTTTTGCAGTTTTTTTTTGCAGTCTTTGTTTTTCCTCTCAAAAACTCACCCTCTCTGTGTCTCCGTTGGCCCTCTCCCTCTCTCCTCTTCTTTCCCTTTTCCTCTCTTCGCCTTCTCCGAAACCAACCAACCAACAAACAGGCGGATCAAGACCGAGTTCCTGGTCCAGATGCAAGGCGTAGGCACCGGCTCCGACGCCGCCGACAAGCGCGTGCTCGTGCTGGGCGCGACCAACCTGCCCTACGCGCTCGACAACGCGATCCGGCGCCGCTTCGACAAGCGCATCTACATCCCGCTCCCGGACCTCCCCGCGAGGAGCCACATGTTCAAGGTCCACCTGGGAGACACGCCCTCGACGCTCGCGGGCCCCAAGGACTACGACGCGCTCGCGGCGAGGACCGAGGAGTTTTCGGGGTCCGACATCGCCGTCGTCGTCAAGGACGTCCTGATGGAGCCCGTGCGGAAGACGCAGGACGCGACGCACTTCCGGAGCTTCAGGCCCAGAGAGGCGAGCGGGACCGGGGGCGCAGAGGGCGGGGAGATGCTCGAGGCGTGCTCGCCCGGCGAGCCCGGCGCCTTTGCGGCGACGCTGGCGGAGCTGGCGGACAGGGGGCTCGCGGGGAGAGTGGCCACGCCCTCGATCACGATGAGGGACTTTGAGAAGGCGCTGTTGAAGGCGAGGCCGACGGTGTCCGCGAAGGATATCGAGGTGCAGGAGAAGTTCACGAGCGAGTTTGGAGAGGAAGGGTCGTGATGGAGAGGAGAAAACGTTTTTTTTTCTTCTCGGTATTGTTATCTTTAAAAAAGCAGGATTTTTCCTGCGCTCTCTTTCCCCCTTCTTTTCACATTCATTGCGGTGCCTGCTTCTTCCGCTATCTCTCCTTCTCTCGCGGATCGACAGAGTCGGAGTCTTCGAAATCGACGTTGTCGCACGACAGCAGCGCCGCCGCGAGCAACACCACCTCGTCGACGACCGCCGCGACGTCGACTCTCAGCGAGCTCCTCGCGGTCGCCTCGGTGCACTCCCTGTCGAGGGCGCACTCCCGCGAGGACCAGCGCCCGAAGCGCTCCTCGTCCTCCCTGGTGCCGTAGACGAGCGAGGGAGGGGAAGCGGGCGAGCTGGGGAGCTCCCCGGGGCGCCACGAGGCGTAGAGGACGCCCCTCCCTTTCCCCGGTTTCGATACATCCGCGAACAGCGGCCGCGTCAGGTTCCGGACGAGCAGGTGCGACCCGTCCCACTCCCAGTTGGGCGGCACGAGCTCGACGACGCCGCTGCCCGGGGCCAGCAGCGGGACCAGGGCCGCGAGCGCGGCGCCCGTCCTGCCGACGACGACCCTGCTCCTCGCCGCGACCTTCGCCGCCGACGCCAGCGAGGTCGAGGGCGTCAGCAGCGCGGGCCTCGCCCTGAGGCCCAGGGCGAGGGCGGCGCGCTCGAGGGCCGAGGAGAGCTCGTCAAAGTTGGCGAGAGCGTTGTCGTTGCCGCTGTCTTTGTCGTCGTTTTCGTCTCTGCTGCTGCTGCTTCTGCTGCTGCTGGAGAGGGGAGGAGGGGGCGAGGGCTCCGAGACGAGGACGATGTCCCGAGCTCCCCTCCCCCCCCCTCCCCCTCCGGTCTCGCCCCCGGCTCGGGGGTCGCACCCGCGCTCCGCCTGCGCCGCGGCAGCGGGAGCGGGGGAAAGGGCTCCGAGGGGCAGGCCCGCGGCCTCCCAGGCCCTGCGCCTGAAGGCGGCCGCGAGGGCGCCGGGCTCGGGACAGTCTCTGCCCCCCCCCGCTCCGCCGCCGCCGAGCCCGGCGTCGCGCCTCGGGGTCGAGAACCTCCCGTGGGGCACGAGCACGGACTCGAGCCCGGCCCAGGGCGCGAGTCCCCTCTTCGACGAGGAGAGCTGCTCGAGGTCGCTCCGGGTGAGGTAGGTGAGGGAGAGGAACTGCTGCTGCTGCTGCTGCTGCTGCTGCTGCTGCTGCTGCTGCTGCCGCCGCCGCTGTCGCTGCCCTCCCCCGCTCCCGTCGGCGGCGGCGGCAGCAGCAAAGGCGACCTCCGCGGCGGCCTCGAGCGCGAGAGGCAGGGCCTCCTCCCGGGCCCACCTCGCCCCCGGGCTCGAGCGCCAAAATGTCTCCGCGTCCAGGTTGGGAAGGAGGATCACGAGGGGCAGAGGAGTCCGACGAGGACGGCCGTTGTCGTCGACGGAGGGGTCGGGATCGGGGGAGGAGAAGAGGGGAGGCGGCGGGGGAGCGGGTGGAAGCAGCGCGGAGGGGGAGCGGAGGGCGAGGAAAGGCCGGAGGACGAGGTCGAGCAGCGGGCGCCGCCGTCGCTCCCGCCACCGCCGATGCGTCTCTGCTTCCTCGACCTCTATCGCCTCCCTCACAGCCGCCGCCGCCCCCGCCACAATCTCCATCCAGACTGCCGTCGAGTCGACGTGCGCGGGCCAGGGGATTTCCAGAAGCAGAGCCGGCGTCGGGAGCCACAGGGACGAAGGAGACGAAAAGGAAGTGGCGACGAGCTCGGCCGCGCTCGCCGTCGGGAGAGCCTCGACCCTCGTCGCCGCGCCGGCGACGTGAGCAGAGGCGTCTCCGGGGAAGGATCCCCGCTCGTCGAGGGCGTAAAAGTTTCCGTCGTGGAGCCAAAGAGGGGAGTAGACGCAGTGGTTGGCGTGGCGGCGGAGGGTGGAGCCGCGGAAGAGAGTTGAGGAGGGGGAGACGGAGGAAAGAGGGAGGAAGAGAGGAGAGGAAGGAGAAGAGGAGGAAGCATCGTCGCTGGTCGTCGTCGATCTCGTCCTCGTCGCCGCCCTCTCTCTCTCCGCGCCTCTCTCCCTTGGAAGCTCTCCTTCCACGAGAGGTGTCGAAGATGAGAGAAGAGTCGTCGAGAACAAAATCAGGCAGAGGGAGGCGACGAGTCGCCGCGCGAGGGGCATAACGGCTCGAAAAAAGGGGAGAGAGAGAGTTTGGCGAAGAGTGGCGTCGAAGGGGCAGCGCCGAGAAACGTCGGGCATAATGCCATTCACACACAACTTCGGGTCGAGCTTTTCAGAAAGCTCTCGAGGAACAAACCTCGTTCTTCTCTCTCGCTCGCTCTTCTGCCGCCCGAGCCCGCTCTTATCAAAGAGCACGCTCGCGCGCGAAAGAGAGATAGACAATCACGCGCGCACGCGCTCGCCGGCTCTCTCGACTACGAAGAGTCGTTCGACGTCTGTCGTTCGCTCCAAAAGCATTGACGGCTTGACATTCGCATTCCAAGCTCTCTCTCCCTCTCTCCCGTGCTAGCAGCCGAAGATGGTCAAAGCCTACCTTCGCTACGAGCCCGAGGGGGCCTTGGGCGTCATCACGTCGGCACCGGCGATCGCGTACGTGCTCGACGGCGCGAGGAACGGGAACATATCGAATGCGCCTGCTTCGGCTTCGGTGGCGGCTAGCTCGAGCTCAACCTCAAACTCGCAGCGCCGCCTGCTCGTCGCCGCCGGCTCGCTCGAGGCCGTCGCGCTCTGGGACGCCGCGACGGGCGAGCTCGTCGCCAAGCTGGACCCCCCGCCCTCTCCCGCGACCGGAGCTCGCGCGCGCGAGGTGACGAGCCTGGTGTCGCTCGTCGGAACAGGCGGAAGCGGAAGCGGGAGCTTCGCTGCTGCGGAGGCTCGCCCTCTTTTGGCCGTAGGGCACGCCGACGGCCGCGTGCGCCTCTGGGACGTCCCCGAGCGCCGCATGGACGCCTCCCTGGCGGGGCACTCCTCCGCAGTCACCTACCTGGCCTTTGACGACGACTGCGGAGGAGACGGAGAGGCGGGAGAGGGAGGCGCGAGCGGGGGCAACCTGCTAGCGTCGGGCGGCGCCGACACCGACGTCGTCGTCTGGGACGTCGGGTCCGAGGCCGGGCTCTGCAGGCTTCGGGGGCACGCCGCGCCCGTCACGGCGGTCTGCTTCGTGGTCAGCGGCCTTCTGGGCTCCTCGGGCAGCGCCGCCGCGGACGAGTCCGCCGCCCTGCTCGCCGCGGCTGCCTCGGCGAAGAACCCCGCGAGGCCGCCCGCCTCGCCGGCGGCGTCGTCCTTTTCCCCGGCGCTGCTCGTCGCGTCGGCGGCCAAGGACGGCTGCGTGCGGCTCTGGCACCTCGCCGCGGGAGGGGCCTGCGTCTGCACGGTGGCCACGGGCAGCGGCGAGCTCTGGGCGCTGAGCCCGGCCCCTGCCTCCCTCACGCCGGCGGGCGGCGGGGCGCTGCTGGCGGCGGCTGGCGTCGGCGGCGACGTCGTGCTCTGGAGGGTCGGCGAGGCCGCCGTCGGCGGCGGGACCGGCGAAAGCGGAGAGAGGGCGGGAGCCGCCACGTCCTCCCGCTCCCTGCCGGCGCTCCTCCCTGCCGGGACCCTCCGCCGCTCCGTGCCCGACCGCGCGACGTCGCTCTCGTGGTCCGTGGCGCGAGGAGGCGGAGGAGGAAGCGACGCGGCGGCTTCGGACGGCGGAGGAGAAGTCCCCGTCCTCGTCTGCGCGTCCTCGGGTCGCGTCGTCGACGTCTGGCGGGGTAGGAGCGCCGCCGACGCGAGGAGGCACGCCGCGCGCAGGACCAAGCGGCGGCGCGACAAGGACGCCAAGGCTGCCGGCGCGGGCGAACACGGAGGAGGAGCCGATGCTTCCGCTGCCGCCGAGGTCGAGGCCGCGGACGCGCTCGAGGCGCTCCCCGCTCTGAGGCTCAAGCACCGCGTGCGCGCCGCGGCACTGTGCCCCGCGGCGCTCTCCTCCCCCGCCGGCGTCGGAGGGAAGAAGAAGAAGTCGCACCCCTCTGCCCGTCTCGCGCTGGCGCTCTCCAACAACGTCATCGAGTTCTGGGATGTCGCCGCCTCTGCCGACGCCGCCTCGGAGCGCGCCTCGGCGATCGACGGCCCGGGACACCGCGCGCCCGTCCGCGCGCTGGCGCTAGCCCCCGACGGCAGGCTCGCGCTGGCCGCCTCGGGCGACGGCTCTGCAAAGCTGTGGAACGTCGAGACGATGCGGCACGTTCGCAGCGTGGAGCCGCTGGGGAGCGCAGAAAGGGGGGGCGGAGGCGACGGCGGCGGCGCCTCGGGCGAGGGCGGCGCGCTGGCGGCGCTGTGGGCCCCCGGCGGGCGCCACGTCGTCCTCGGGGCCAAGGCGGGGTCCCTCTGGCTCGTCGACGCCGCCACGGGCGCCGCCTCGCGCCTCGAGTCGTCGCGGCACGCCGGGCCCGTCTGGTCGCTGGCCGCGCTCCCCGACGGGTCAGGCTTCGTTTCGGCGTCGGCCGACAAGGACGTCAAGTTTTGGGAGTGGGAGGTCGCGACGGGCGCTGCATCGGCGGCGGGCTCCTCCGCGCCGGCCGTCTCGGCCAGGCACGTGCGCTCGCTGCGCCTCGCCGATGACGCGCTCTGCGCGAAGGTCTCCCCGGACGGCCGCTTCCTCACGGTGGCGCTGCTCGACTCCACCATACAGGTCTTCCACGCCGACTCGCTCAAGTTCGCCCTGGCCCTCTACGGCCACGCGCTGCCCGCGCTCGCGCTCGACGTCTCGAGCGACGGCGCGCTCCTGGTGTCGGGCGGCGCCGACAAGAGCGTGCGCGTCTGGGGCCTCGATTTCGGCGACTGCCACCGCTCCATGCGCGGCCACACTGACTCCGTGACCGCGGTCTCCTTCGTCCCGGGGACCCACCACGTCTTCACCGCCTCCAAGGACGGCAGCGTGCGCTACTGGGACGCCGACGCCTGGCAGAGCCTGCTCGTGCTCGAGGGCTGCTCCGGCGGGGCCGCGGGCTCCTCCGGCCCCGAACTCTGGTGCCTCGCCGTGTCGCAGGACGGGGCGCTGGTGCTGTCCGGAGGGGCCGACAGGGCGGTGAGGGCGTGGAGGCGCGGCGACGAGCCCTTCTTCGTGGAGGAAGAGAACGAGCGCAGGCTCGAGTCGATGTTTGACGCCGACGCCGACGCCCAGGCCGCCGCGCGCGCGAGCGCCGCCGGCGCCGGGGCGGCGGGCGACCCGGCCGCGCCCGGCGACGCGACGACGGCGGCGCGCCCGACCGCCGAGGCCCTGACCGCCGCCGACGAGCTCGCCGAGGCCATGGACCTGGCCGACGAGGAGGACGCGAGGCGCGAGGCCGCCGCGAGGGGCGCGGCCGCGAGGGAGGCGGCCGAGGAGGGGGCGAACAACGGCGGCAGGAGCAAGCGGAGGAGGCAGCAGCGACTCGGGGGAGCGAAAGCCGACCGCCCCGCCGCCGCCGCTGCCCTTTCCCTCCCGCCGTCCTTCCAGCCCAACCCGCTGCTGCTGGGCCTCTCCCCGGACGCGTACGTGCTCCGCGCTCTGAAGGGCGTCAGGCCCGCCGACCTCGAGGCCGCGGCGCTCTCGCTGCCGCTGGCCGACGCCCTGCGGCTGCTCTCCCGCGTGCGGTCGCTGCTGCTGCCCGGCTCGCCGGGCTCGGCCTCCCCCGAGCTGCTCGTGCGCGCCGCGACGCTGCTGGTTCGGGTGCACGCGCCCGCGCTCTCGGGCTCGAGGGCCGCGCGGTCGGCGCTGTCGAGGCTGAAGGGACCGCTGCGGGCGGCGGCGCGGCGAGCGAGGGACGCGCTGGCCGAGAACGAGGCCGCGCTTCGGCACCTCTGCAGGGCCGCGAGGGCTCGGGGGAGGGTCGCGTGAGTGTGGAATTGTTACTGACAGTGAGAGAGAGAGAGAGGGAGAGGGGAGAGAGAGGAAGAGGGGAGAGAGAGAGGAAAGAGAAAGAGACGAGAGGGAGAAAAAACAAAATGCAAAAAAAAACTTTTTCCCTTTTTTAATTTCTCTTCCTCTTTTTTTTCCGTTCCGGTTGCGCCTCTCTTATCTTTTCTCGGCGCGATTTACAGCGATTGCGTTCCTTTGGTTTCGAAGCGGAAAGCCTCAGTTCCATCCCTCTCAAAGAAAGGAGAAGAGGGAAGAAGAAGAGCCTCCCCGGCAGCGTGGGCCCGCCTTCCGAACGCTTTTGACGGTGTGACGGGTTTCCAGCCCGACCTCGACCCCCCCCCTTGTGTTCTCGAGTTGTCCCTTTTTATCCTGCCCCCGCACTTGCTTCATGTTGAAGAGAGCGGGGGGGCGGGACGAGAAGAAGACGGAGAAAAAAAGAAGGGGAGGAGGAAGGGAGGAAAGACTTGTGGTATTTTTTTCTTGAACGAAAAAACAGAAAGTGGACTTCTTTTTTAGTTCTTTTTTCCTTTTTGAGCCCCAAAAAAAGGAGGCGCTATTCCCCAATACGTTCGCTTTCTATAAAAAAAAATTGGGCGATTAGGAGGGAGGAAGAAGTGAGGGGGGGGTCAGGGCAGTAAAAGGGTTCAAGGGGAACACAGGGGAAGAAGGAGGAGGGAACTAGTGGCACAAGGGAAGGGGGGAGAAGAAAGCGCACGCTTTTGGGCGTGTTCCTTCGCCGCCCCCTCTTTTCAGATGGAGGGGAAAGAGGTCGCTCGTGTTTTTTTCGCTGCTGATGCTGCTATCTCTACAAGGACAGGTGACTGTGAGGGGGGAAGGAAGGGAAGGAAGGCACTGACGTATCGTCCATCCCTCCATCAGATGCGCAGCAGGCGTCTGAGGCCGCTGGTCGCCGCGGCCGCCGCCGTCGCCGCCGGGTTCGCCTGCTGCTGCTGCTGCTGCTGCTGCTGCGAAGCAGGAGGCGTCGAAGCGGCAGGAGGTGCGTTTCCTCCCCTGACCGGCGAGGCGCGAGGCCTGAGCAGCGACGCCGGGGGCGGAGGGAGCTCCTCGGGCGCCGGCGAGACGTAGAACCCGGGGCCGGCGAACTGGGAGGAGGGCGAGCAGGAGGAGGCGGGCGTCGAGGTCGGGGCCGCCGCGGGGGCGCTGCCAGAAGGAGGGGCCTTCGGCCGGGACACGACGACGACCTTCTCCGTCCTCGGTCCCGCGGTCTTCCTAGTGCTGCTGTAGTTGCTGCTGTTCTGCTGCTGCTGCTGCTGCTGCTGCTGCTGCTGCTGCTGCTGCTGCTGCTTCTTCCCTCGAGGGGGCGGGCCCGACAGCGAGCCCGAGGCCACGGACGAGGAGGAGGCGAGCTCGCCCGCGCCGCCGCCGCCGGCGCAGAAGAAGGGGACGAGGTCCCGGCCCGCCGTCGGGGGCGCCGAGGAGGGCTGCGCTCCGGCCTGTTGCGGGCCTGTCTGGCAGGCCTCGACCAGGCGGTCGAGCAGGTGCTCGCCGCCCGTGAACGTCTGGTTTTGTTGTCGTTGTTGTTGAGAGGGACAAAGGGGAAAACGCGAGGAGGTTGGAAGAGGAGGAGGAGGTTGAGAAAAAGACAGAGGGAGGACGGGAAAAAAGGGCACGAGATGCTTCGCAATTCTCCTCGCTTTTTTCGGGTGAAGCTGGCGCGCTGGTCCGGCAGCGGACGATGTCTTCTCTCATCCGCTCGTCGCACAGGGAGGAGAGCGTCACGAAACGGACGAGGAGCGGGGAGAAGGAGCCAGAAAGAAGAAGAAGGAGGAAGAGGCCATTTTCTTTCCGTTGACAGCGAGCGAGCGAGCGAGGGCCTCAATCCAACTTGTCTCATTTCCGCCTCGACCGGAAGCCGGTTTTTGTTCACAGGCGAGCGCATGGGATAGGTCAGGGTACAGAGCAGTCTGTCACGCGAGGAACGGGGGGGGGGAAGAAGGCGGACAGCGGCGGGTAGGAAGCAGGGAAAGATGGGACGCTTCTTTGGCATTGAGAGCCGAAAAAAAGGCTTCGTCACCAACGCCGTTGAATCATCCGCCTCTTCCTGCTCGCTGCCGCTGCCGCTCGTCTCTTTCGTCTCTTGCTCGCGCGGGCGTACGTTGCCGCACACATGCACGCAAGAACGACGCGCCCCTTACCTGATGGTGAGGTGAAGCAACCATGGCCATGGGTGGCTGGTTTGGTATTTTGTTTTTTGTTTTTCTTTGAGTCTGAAGAAGAGTGGCCTCGCCTCGATTTTTCTCTTTTGAAAATTTTCATTCTTTTTTTTTCGTTCGCCTCCGCTCTCTCTCGACCTCGACCTCGAGAGGAACCCAACAGCAGCGACGGGGAGACGCGCCGACGCCGCTTCCTGCTAGGGCGTAGCCAGTCTCCTCCTCCTGTCGTCCTCTCTCTCTTTCCCCCCCCTCCTTTCTCCAAGGAAAGAATAGCTGCGGGCAAAAAGAGGGGCACGAAGAGCAACGCGAAAGCGTCGTAGGGAAAAAAAAAACATGGCCACTGCCAAGAGCCGAAAGCCCCCTCCTCCGCCTCCTCCTCTGCCTCCCTTCCGCTTCGGCGCCCGTAAGGACCGCATCGACTGGGGTGCCCTCCATGGCGTCGACATCGAGAGGATGGTTTGTTCGTGTTTGTGTTCTGGGGGAGGCCCCATTTTCTTCGTTTCTCCTCCGACGAGCGAGACTTCACTCGCCACTTCCCATTTTCATTCCTTCCTTCCTTCTTTCCTCGTTTTCCTCAAACAGGCGGCCACCACCGACCTCGACGCACTCGAAAAGTGCGTCTCTTCCGTTGCTTACGGCGACCTCGACGCCGAGCCCCGAGGGAAGCTCTCAGAGGTAAAGAAAGAAGAGGGAAGGAGAACGAGAGAGAGGGAGACGAAGAAGAAACGGTTTTTTTCCGGTTCCGAGAAGATCAAAAGCCTCATCGGCGTTTTTTTTTTCCTTTCCTTTCCTTTCTCTTTTTTTCAACGCCCGCCCCTCCCTCCCAGGTCTCCCTCCGCCGCCTGTTCCGCGCAGCGCAGCTGACCGTGCAGTACCTCCTGCACGTCCAGGACAGGCTCGTTGCCTCCGTCGAGGAAAGGGAGCGGGAGCGCGCGCGGGGGGAGGAGCGGAGGAGGAGGGCGAAGAGGGAGGCGGCGGAGCTCGGCGCGGCGCGTGCCGAGGCAGCCACGGAGCGGCGGCGGGAGGCGAGAAGAGCTGCTGCGAGGGCCTCCTCCGGGAGGAGAAGCCTGCGCCCCCTTTCCTCCAACGGCGCCTCTTCGGTCGCCGCCGTGCGCGTGGATGCGTCGAGCATCAGCAGCAGGAGGCAGCAGCAGCACGGCAGCCGGCGCCGGGCCCCGCACTCGCCCCCTTCGGCGCCGCTGCCAGCGCAACAGCAGCAGCAGCAGCCGACAGCCGGGAGCACCAACACCAACGACGACCTCCTCGCCCGCTCCCTCCTCGAGGCCTCAGAGCTCCGCGCGGCCGCCCAGAGGGCGCGCCTGGAGCAGGCCCTGGCCAGGCAGCTCGCGCTGGAGCGGGAGCTCGACGCGGTCGGCTCGGAGCTCGCGGGAGAGAGGGAGAGACGCGAGAAACAGAATAAGGTTGAAAAGATCAGGGTTGGAGAAGAAGAGCAGAGAAAGAACAGAGAAGACCAAAATCCGTTTCCTTCCGAGGCCTCTGCTGCCGCCTCTGCCGCTCCCGAGCTGCAGCGAAAGACGCTAGCGGCCGCCGTCGACCGGGCGGCGGAAGAGACTGCGGCGCGCGTGGCCTCGGCGGTCGCCTCCGCGGCAGAGAGAGCGGCGGCGACGGCGGCGACGGCGGCGGCGGCAAAGACGGCCGCTGCGGCGGCGGCAACGGCGGGAGCCTCTTCCTCTTCCGCGCCTCCTGCTTCTTCCACAGGGGCCCCCGTCCCGGCAGCCCTGGCTTCGCGGCTTGACAGGCTCGAAAGCGCCGTGGCCGCAGCGGGGAGGGCGGCCGCGGAGGCCGCGGCCGCGGTCAGAGGGGGAGGGGGGGGCAGGGCTTCTTCTCGAGGCAAGGGCAAGGCTGCTGCTGCTGCTCTTGCCGCCGCCGCCGCTGCCGCCGCTGCTGATGCTGCCTCTCTTCCTCCTCCGAAGCGAGGAGCAGAAGCAATGGCTCTTCCGGCGACGCCGATGCCTTCGTTTCTCCCCGCTGAGAGGAGAGGAGAGGAGAGGAGGGGAGGAGGAGAGGAGAGGAGGAAGAGCGACGGAAGCATCGGCGGCGGCGGCGGAGGAGGAGGAAACCCGTCGTCGTCCCCCGAGGAGAGGCAAGCCGTCCGAGTCTCCGCCTCTTTCGCGAACGCCTCGACGGCGAACCACGACGCCTGGGCGGCCACGCTCAAGGACTGCGGAGGAGGAGGAGGAGGAAGAGGAGGACGAGGAACAGGAGCAGGAGCGGAGAAGGGAGGGGAAGAAGAGAAGGAAGAGAGAGGGTGGGAGATTGCCGCAGAGCGCTTCTCCGCTGCCGCTGCCGCCGCCGCTGCTCCTCCGCCTCCTCACCCGCCCTCCCTCTATTCGCCGGCGACGCAGCCGCCGCCGCAGCAGCAGGAGCAAGCAACCGGCCTCCCCGACCTTCTCGCCCGAGAGCTCCCCTGCGAGCTCGTCCTCCCCGGGCCCGACGCCGAGGGCCGCCGCTCGAGGTTTGCGCACGGGCTGCGGGCCTTCTCGGCGCAGAGGGGCCCCACCGCCGAGGCCCTCTCGCTCGAGCTCGACTCGCAGATGCGGGAGCTGGGGATCTCCGAGGAGCAGGAGGAGGAGGAGGAGGAGGAGGGCGGGGACGAGGAAGAGGAAAACGGCCGCGGGCACACGAGGCGCAGGAAGCGGGCGCCGCTGCTCGCCGACGACGAGAGGGAGGCGGCCCTCGCGGCGCTGGCCGAGAGGAGGGCCGCCGCGCTCTGCGCCATGCCCGCCGAGGAGCGCTCCAAGGCCGAGGACGTGCGCGAGGCGCTGGAGGCGCACCTGCACCGCGTCTCCCGCGGCGTCGCCGCCGCCGCTGCCGCCGCCTCTTGTCCCGGCTCTGGCGGCAGGTTTTCCTCCGAGACTGCGGCGGCGGCGGCGGCGGCGGCGGCGCTGCCTCAGCAGCAGCAGCAGCAACATCAGAGGCGCCCCCCGCTCGCGCCCTCTTCGCAAAATCAGCAGCAGCAGCAGCTGCTGCTGCCGGTGGTGCCTCCTCTGCAGCCTCAAAATGCCCTGGCGTGCGGCGGCGGTGGCGGCGGCGGCGGCGGCGGCGTTGGCGGCGCCGACGCCGACCCCAGGCGCGCCGCGGCCGAGGCCGAGGCCGCGTGGGGGGCCTGGGGCGCGGAGGAGCTGGAGCAGGGAGACTTTTACCGCGTCAACCTCTGAGAGAGAAGGGAGGGAAAGCCTTTTGTGATTTCGTTTCGTTCTTTGTAAACATGAGCCGCCGCTTTTTCTTTGTTGAGAGAGAGAGAGAGAGAGAGAGAGAGAGAGAGAGAGAGAGAGAGAGAGAGAGAGAGAGAGAGAGAGAGAGAGAGAGAGAGAGAGAGAGAGAGGGAGAGAGAGAGAGAGAGAGAGAGGG
>Ga0114918_10001448_pt1 | contig 21269 bp, 18 predicted proteins | sample LantaG_FD_87015 | JGI IMG/M metagenome (GOLD analysis project Ga0114918, IMG submission 87015) | Deep subsurface microbial communities from Baltic Sea to uncover new lineages of life (NeLLi) - Landsort_02402 metaG | ecosystem: Environmental > Aquatic > Marine > Oceanic > Sediment | place... | reverse complement strand
GATTTTTGTGTGGGGGGGGGAGGGGAAAGCGGAAGTGAAATCCCAACCAAAAAAAAAGCTTCTTCTTTTTGCCAAAAAACAACTTTAAAAAAAACTTTAAAAAAAAAAAAAAAAAAAAACAGACCTTTGCCGAGCGCCTCTTCGCCCGCATCCGCGGCGGCGGCGGGGGCAACCAGACTCACAACGACGAAGGCAGCGGCGCCCCTTCCTCCGCCCGCCCCTTCACCCGCCACGACGCCCGCCTCGCCGGGGCCCGGGTCCTGTCGCGAGCGATCGGCACTCACCGCCTGATTCTTCTGAATTTCTACCCGTGGGTCCAGAGGCAGCTGGCCCCTCACCACCGCGACGTCTCGCTCCTGCTTTCCGCCCTGGTCCAGGCCTCGCACGACAGGGTCCCGCCCGAGGCCCTGCACCCGGCGCTGCGGCAGCTGGTCGATGCCTTCGTCCACGACAGGGCTCGGCCCGAGGTGGCGGTCGCGGGCCTGAAAGCCGTGAGGGAGCTCTGCGCCCGTGCCCCGCTGGTGATGGAACCGGACTTGCTTTCCGACCTGGCTGCCTATCGCAAGTCGAGGGACAAGGAGGTGGCGTCGGCGGCCAGGGCGCTGGTGGCTCTCTTCAGGGAGATCAACCCCGCGCTCTTGGCGAAGCGGGAGCGGGGGCGCGGCGCGGACTTGGAGGCGGCGCCCGCTGCCTTCGGGGCGGCCGACGTCGCGACGAGGGTCCCGGGCGCCGACCTGTTGGAAGCCGAAGAAGAGAAGAAGAGGCGGAATGGTGGTGTTGAAAGCGACGGGGAGGGCTGGTCGGAAGAGGAAGACGACGACGAGGAAGAGGAGGAAAGCGACGACGACGACGACGACGACGACGACGACGACGACGACGACGGCGGCGAAGAAGAAGGTGGAAGCGAGAGCGGCGAGAGCGGCGAAGAAGAGGAGGAAGAAGAAGAGGCCAGCGACGACGACGACGAAGACGCCCCCCTGACCCCTCTGCCGGCCAAGAAGCAGGTCCTGTCCTCGTCGTCAGCCGCTGCTGCTGCCGCCGTCCCTCTCAAGCCCGCCGCGGACTCGCTGGCCACGCTCAAACGCGCGCTGGCCGAGGCGAAGGCCAAAAAGGCGGCGGCGGCGGCAGCGGCAGTAGTAGCAGAAGAGGGAGCGGGAGAAGCCAACGGCGACGGCGAAGGAACCAAAAACGACGCCCAAGTCGCCACTACCACCACGACAATAGCGACCCCCGCTCTCCCTCTGGAAGCGGGCCGCTTCCTCAACGACGCCGACTTCAGGCGCATCCGCGAGCTCCGCCGCGAGCGCCTCGTCGCAGGCGCGCTGGCAAAGCACGGCCTGAAATCCGCCTCCAAGCGGGCGCGCGCCGAGGCCGACGCGGGGGCCGACGCCGACGCCGCGCTGGCCGCCGCCGCGGCTCGTTCCGCGGCCCCCGAGCGCCGCGTCGACCCGGACTCGCTGCTGGGCAGGGCGCGCGGCAGGCGGGACAAGGCTGCCCGCATGGCGTCGGTGCTCGAGGGGAGGGAAGGGAGGGACTTTGGCTCCGCGGCGGGAAGGCGCAAGGCCAAGGCCGGGGGGCTGTCGAACCGGGAGAAGCAGAAGAGGAAGGCCATGCCGCTCGCAGCGAGGTCGGCGCAGGCGAGGAAGCGGGCCGGGGCCGGGAGGAGCAAGCGGGCTGGCAAGGCCGGGAAGGGCAAGTTCAAGGGGTAGGTCCTAGAAATGATGAGAGAGAGAGAGAGAAAGAGAGAGAGAGAGAGAAAGAGGGAGAGAAATTTTTTTTTTTTGTAGTAGAAAAAAAGAAAGAATGCAATTTCTCCTCCTTCCTCACTCTTTCTTTCTTCACCAAGTCTTTTGTTTTTTGAGAGAGAGAGAGAGAGAGAGAGAGAGAGACTGAGGGGATTTCGAGTAAAGTGGGAGAGTTTCAAAACTTTGAGGACCTTCTTCTTCAAAACTTTTTCGACCAAGCGGAAACCGAAAAAGGTTTGCTCGCGATTGCCATCTCTCGCTTTCTCTCGGCCTTCGTTTCTCCGCTCTCCTCCCGTCCTCCGATCGCCCAGCGACTCCCAGCTCCAGAATGGCCTCTCTCAAGTCTGCTGGGAGCGGGGCGAGGGCTCCCGCTGCCTCTCTGAGGCGGAATACGGCCTCGAAGGGCAGGCTTCCTTCCGTCGTCGGCGTCGTCGCATCACCGACGATGGCGACGCTCGTCGATGGCTCGCACCCCCCTCTGCTGTGCGCCCGCGGGCTCGCCAGCCGCGGCGCGAGCTCGTCGGCTGCGTCTGCATCTTCGTTGCTGCTCGCTCCTAGGAAGAGGAGGTCGATCAGGGTGAGGAATTGAGGGAGGGAAAGAGAGAGAAGGAAGAGAGGAAGCGGAGAGAAGGAAAAAGGGGCGACGACGCGAATCGAGGGTCCGAAAGCAGAAGAAGAAAACCTCTCAACCTCTCAACCTCTCAACCTCCTCCTCCACCAACAACAAAAACAAAAACAACAACAGCCCCTCGCCGCCACCGCCGGCGGCGAAACCTCCTCCCCCGCCCCCGCAGCCAAGGCCACCACCACCATCCCTGACAACTGGCAGGTCAAGTACCTCTACGACGGCGACTGCCCCATGTGCCGAACCCTGCGCAACGTTCTCTCCAGGAAGGACGGCGACGCCGGGCGCGTCGCGTTTGTCAACATCGCTGATCGGAAATACAACCCTGCGTCGCACGCCGGCGTCGAGTACGAGGACGCCATGGACACCATCCACGTCATTAAAAGAGGCACCGAGGAGATCGTGAAAGGACCCGAGGCGCTCAGGCTGCTCTACGACACCGTGGGCCTGGGCTGGGCGTCGAGGCTGGCGCAGCTGCCGGTGGTCTCCTCGATCGTCGACGCGCTGTACGAGCTCATCAGCAAGTACCGCTTGGGGATCGGCGGCGTCGACGCGATCATCGCGATGAAGAGGCTGGCGCAGGTGGAGTCCGGGGACGACCAGTGCGACAAGGGGGAGGACGACGAGGAGTGCGACGCGCCGGAGTGGTGAAGAGAAAAGAAAGAGGTTTTTTGTTTTTCGGGTTTTTTTTTTTTTGAGTGACGACGATCGAGAAAGAATTCTTTGTTTATTTTATGAGCGAGCTTTTTTTCTATATTTTTTATAATTTCGACGACAGAGAGAAAGAGATAGAGAAGAAGAAGAAGCGTGATTTCATTCGTGTAGTTCGCCCCACGCGCGCGTGAGGAAAAAAACAAGAATCCCGGAGTTTCAAAACACTTTTCTCTGTTTTTTTTTCCAAATTTCAAAAACAAAAAAACATTCTCTCTCTCTCTCTTTTCTCTCTCTCTCTCTTTCTCTTCACTCCCACCCCCACTCTCTAAAATCAAAACAGCGCGTAGTCGTTGGGGAACGCCGCCCTCGCCCTGCCCCTCGCCAGCTCCGCGGCGTGGGGCCACCCGAGCTTCTCCAGAAGCCGAGCCCTCGCCGCGGCGTCGGCCGCCGTCGGCGGAGGCGTCGCGGACGACGAAGCCTCGCTCGCCGCGGCGGCGAGAGCCTTGTCCAGGAGCTTCAGCGCCAGCGCGGGCCTCCCGGCGCGCTCCTCGCGCAGAGAGTAAAGCCTGGCGGCGCGGGCGTCCTTCTCGTCAAACCAGGCGCGGAGCGCGTCGACCGCGGCCTCGAAGTCGGGAGCGAAAGAAGAAGGAGACGAAGAAGTCATCGTCGTCGTCGTCGTCGTCGTCGCTTCTCCTTCTCCTTCTCCTTCCTTCTTCCCTTCTTCCTTCTTCTCCTCGTCAGAAAGCTCTGCCAAGGCCTGCGCCTTCGCCAGCAGGGCCTCCACCAGCGTCTCCCTCGCCTGCTTCGTCTCCTTTGCCCTCCTGCGTGCCCCCGGCGACTCGTCCGGTAAAGCGCGAGCGGCGGCGGCGTTGAGGGCGGGGATGTCGACGGCGGCGGCGACGGCGTCGCAGGCGTCGACGACAGAGCGCAGGCGCGCCTCGGTCCTCGCGGCGCCCGAGAGCGACGACAGAGCTTTCACTCGCGCCGCCAGCAGCGGCAGGTGAGGAAGAGGAAGAGAATCTTCATCGTCATCATCTCCTCCTGCTGCTGCTGTAGAAGAAGAGCTCCCTCCTCCTCCTCCATAAAGCCTCAGCGCGTCGCCGATCACCGCCTCGACCTCCTCGGCGGCCTTCTCGTCCGCGGCCGTGCCGGCGAGCGGAAGAGACTTGATGAAGGCCACCGCCGCGTCCCTCGCGGCCTCGTCGCGCTTGGCAGCCAGCGTCTTGCTCTTTTTCTTTTCGAGCTCCTCCTCGTCCTCGTCGGCGTCGGCGTCGCCGTTCTTGTCGACGTCGCCGTTGTTTCCTCCTTTCTTGGCCTTTGGGGGAACGACGATCGACAGAGGCAGCACGGACCCGGGCGCGTCGCCGCCGCCATCGCGCGCTGCCTTCCTCCCGAGGGAGAGCTTGCCGACCAGCACCGACCCGGGGGTCGCGTCCTTGGGGACCTTGGAGTCCGGGAGGGGGCCCACGAAGAGGGCGGCGCGCTCTCCGGGGCGCAGGGTTCGCTCGCGGGCTTCGGACGAGGCAGCAGAAGGAGCGGCAGCGTCTTCGGCGTCATTCCCACCTCCGCTCTTCTTCCCACCTCCGTTCCCACCAGACGAAGCGCTGTTCACAAACCCGCGCAGCGCCGCCTCGTGCGAGTCGAAGACCGGGACGGCGACCGACGGCTCCAGCGACCTCGTCAGAGACAGAGCGGCGTCGCTCAGGGCCTTGAGCACCTGCGGGTCCCTCGACCGCAGCCTGAGGCGGAAGGTGGCCTTACCCTTGGGTAATTTCATGCGATTCGGATACACGTCACTGACCGCGAGCAGCTTTTTGTTTCCGTCGAAAGCCAAAAGCAGCTGCGAGTCGATCCCGCCAGGGGAGTCGTAGAGCATCCTCGTCAGCAGAGGCAAACCGGCCTTGTATTCCCCGGGCTCGGAGACGTCGAAGGAGTACTCGAGCGTGAGGGCGTGCGTGCGGCGGCCCCGGGGCAGCGTGTCGCCGCGCGCGCCGAGGCCCGACGTTGTCGTCGTTGTCGCCTTTTTCGCTCCTCCTTCTTCATCTTCTTTTCCACCAACTCCACCTCCACCATCAACAAAGGCCGCGTCGCTCCCGTCGTCAAAGTAAGGCACGACCTCGGCCCCGCCCTTCGGGCGCACAGCCCAGCGCAGGCCGGTCAGCTTGGCCGACGGCCTGAGCCTCTCGTGGCGGAAGGGGGCGCGAGCGACGACCTTGGCCGTCGCGGGCGTCGCGGGCCCCAGCGAGATCGAATTCGAATTGTCGCTGCCGTTTTCGATAGTGATTCCGTGGAAGGCCACCTCCAGTTCGACCGGACCCTGGCCGTGCGAGCTCCAGAACTGGCTCGCGGTCACCTCGAGCGTGCCCCCGCCGCTCACGGCGCAGGCTAGCGAGGCCTCGCCGCCGGCCGGGACGGCGCCGGCCATCGACCGGGCCTCGGTGTCGCTATAGCGGGTGGCCGGCGAGTGCTGCGTCAGGCGGAGCAAAAAGTTGCGCGGCGGCGGATGAGGAGATGAAGAGGAGGAGGAAGAGGAAGAAGAAGAGGATGATGAAACAGCGGGGGGCACCTTCAAGCGCAAGACTGCCCAGGTGGCCCCCTCGGGCACGGCCAGGAAGCGGCGCGTCTCCTTCCCGGGGCTCATCGGAAGAGAGCCGAGGCGGGCGACGGCGTCGCCTCCTCCTCCGCCTTGGGAAAGCTCTTCTTTCCCTCCTTCTTTTCTTTCTGCTCCTCCGCCGCCGCCACCACCCCCGACCGCCAACAGCGTCTCCACCTTTTCCGGGATCACGATGGTGATAGGCACCCTCGCCAAGGGGCCCCTCCAGCCGGCGGCAGCGTCGGTCGCAAGCACCTCCCCGTAGTGCAACCCCGGACCCAGCTTCGACACGTCGACGGCGATCTCGAACGAGCGCCCTCCGTGCGGCAGCAGCAGCGACTTGGGAGCCGAGATCCATCCCGGTCGCGTCGTCGTCAGAACCAGCGCGTGCTCGAGGACCGCGGCCTGCGTGGCGACGTCGGCGTCCTCGTGCAGGCGAGGGGAGATCGTGACGGTGGCCGTGACGGTGCCCGACGCAGAGTCCAGGGGCTCGCGGATCAGCAGGCCGCGGCCCGAGCCGGCGGCGTCGCCGACGCGCCGGACCCGGGCCTCGTAGCGCGCATCGGGCGTCTTTTCCGCCAGATCGCGAATAAGATAATCGAACGCCGCAGGGATCTGGACCAGGCCGCGACCGTAGGTCAGCGGAGACGCGTCGTCGTCGTTTTCTCCTTCTTCTGAATCTCCTCCTGCTTTCACGGGCTTGGCGGTAGCCTCGAGGGCGCGGCGCACCCTCCAGGGCGAGGGCTTGCCCACGCCTTTCAACCTCGGGTCGGAGCCGGCCTTCCCGGCCTCGGCGTCGGCAACGGCGGCGGCGACACCGGACAGCAGCAGCGCCACGGACCCGGCAGCGCAGGGGCTGGCCATCGACGTGCCGTTCATCAGCTGCCTGGAGGACCGGCACCACAGCGGGACGCAGGCGACGGCGGCCCCGGGGGCCGAGATGACGACGCCCTCGTGGCCGTCAAAAGTCGGGCCGCGGGACGACCACGTGTAGTTCTGCGCCGCGGCGACGTTTCCCTGTTCCTGAGGAGGAACAGAAGGCGAAGAAGAGGAAGAGGAAGAGGAAGAGGAATTTGACGATGATTCCAGGCCAGAGCGCAGCGAGTGCGCCTGCGCAGCCATCCCGGGGCTCACATAGGCCCCCACCGCGATGATCGAGCTCGACGTGCCACCGGGGGCACCGACCGTTCCTAGCGCCGGGCCGGCGTTGCCCGCCGAGGAGACGAAGTGGACCCCGTGGACGTCGAAGGCCTCGTTGGCTAGAGCTATGAAGGAGCCGAGGTCGGGCGTGGAGGTGGCCTCTCCGTAGCTGGTGTTTTGTTTTGTTTTGTTTTTTGTTGTTGTTAATCATCAAAGAGGCGAGGTTTTTGAAAAAAAAATGGAAAAAAAAATCTCCCCTCTCTTCTTCCCCTCTTTCTTCCTCACCTCATGTTGATCACATACGATACCTCCGGGTTGTTCCTCGCCTCGGCGATCGTCAGCGCCAGCGCCCTCGCCAGGCCCGTCCCGGTCTCCATCGACCCGAAGCGCGTGTCGCCTATCTTGTACGAGATGACCTGCGCTCCGGGCGCGATCCCGTCGAGAGCCGCGTGAGCGACCCCGGGCTCGTGGCCCGCGGCGATCGACGCGCAGTGGCTGCCATGCGCGCCGGCGTCCACGCAAATCTCGAGGACATCCCCTCCGTCGAGGACCGTCAGCGCATAAGAACAGGCCGAGCGGGAAGAGAAGACGCCGTGGGTTCTCTCCAGGCGGTAGGACGCCAGCGCCGGCGCCGTCTCGAGCGAGCCCTCGACGACGGGAAGAGAAGCAGCTGCTGCTCCTTTGGAAGGAGGAGAAGAAGAGCTAGAAGATGACGAAACCAGGGGCGCGTGGAAGGCCTCGGCTGTGTCGAGCGCGCCGCGCCAGACGCCGGCCCCGTCGCGGAACACCACCGCCTCGACCCAGGGGCCGGCGTCGTCGTAGCTGTTGGCCTCCGCTGTCAGGAGCTCCAGGGCCGTCTCGGCCTCGGCGATGAGCTTCTTGGAGGAAGAGGCCGAGGTGGAGCGAGAAAGAGGAGGAGAAGAAGAAAGAGGAGCGGGTTTCTCTTTCGCTTCGCCCTCTTCGTTGCCGCCGTCGTCGTCGGCCGAAGAAGAAGAAGAAGTCGAAGAGCTCGATTTCTTCTTGCCCTTGCTCTTCTTCTTCGCCTCGGCCAGCGCCTCCTCCGCCCTCGCGACCGCCGCGGCGTGCCTCTCTCCCCAAGCGCGCCTCCTGTCCGCGGCGAGGCGGTCGCGCAGAGAGCCCGGGACCAGCTCGAACAGGCGCTTGCAGCCCACCCGATACTCTCCGCTAGGGTTGGCCGGCCAGTTCGGATTAATTTTCATCTTCTTGCCCCCGGACGCGCTCTCGATCGTCAGTGACCCGTCCGCTTTCTTCACGGCCTTGCGCACGACGGTCGTGGCGACGTCGCCGCTGCCCGTGCAGTCACGCGCGTCCAGCAGCTTCGGCCTGCCGTCGGGAGTGCGGCGGAGGCCCGAGCACGCAGGGTCGATCCCGGTGTCGAGCACGACGACGACCGTCCCTCTGCCGTCGGACTGGGGGCCCCTGGCTGCGAGGAAGGCGTCAGCGCCGACCTCGGACTTGGGCATGCAGTCCGCCACCAGGGCGGCGATGGCGGAGTCGTCGGGGTTTGTAGGAAGAGGAGGTTGAGAAGAAGAAGAAGAAGAAGACGGAGGCGTCGTCATCGAGGTCGCCGAAGACGCGGCAGCTCCGGCGTTGGCCATGGTGCTGCTGCTGCTGTTGACGCTTCTATTCGCTCTTCTCGGAGGAGGAGGGCCCGCGGTGGTGCTGCCCAAAGAAGGTCGAAGACGGAGAGGGGCTCTCGGAGTGGCGGCGGAAGAGGAGAGGGCTGCCGCTCGAAGGCTTTGCATCGGAGAGAGGGAAGAGAGTGATCCGACCGACGATCGACGAGCAAGTGATTCGAGGAGACACAACGTCGAAGGAAAAAAACAGGAGGAAGAAAAAAAATGACCTTGCATCGAGTTCCTTTCGCGGGCTCGCGGCCAGCGGCGACGCCTCGTCTGCCTCTTTCTACACTTTCAGAGCTGTCATCTCGATCTCCGCTTTCCCTCAGCAGTCAAAGGCAGGGCAATAAGTCAAGGCTGGAGCGGCAGCGGCGGCGACAACAGACGGCTGATGCTTTGACCTCTTCTTCGTCGACCTCTTCTTCCTCGTCGTCACCGGCGCTCCAAGCCCCACCGCCCTCGGCCACGCGCCCGGGAGAGGCCTGGGCCGAGCTCGTCCCTTCCACGCGCCAGTTCGACGCCCTCAAGAACGCCTTTGTTACCTTGGTCAGCGCACCGGAAGCCGGGGCTGTGCCCGTCGCTTCCTTTTTAATTCCCAGCGAAAAAGGAGACGAGGAAGAAAAAGAAGGAGAAGCAAGCAGAAAGAACAAACCAGAAAAGAAAACCCTCCTCGTCGTCGCGCGCTCCTTCGGCTGCCCCTTCTGCCAGGACCTGGCCGCCTCCCTGGCCACCCACGCCATCCCGGAGCTCGACGCCGCCGGGATCCCGCTCTATCTAGTCAGCATTGGGACACCGGAAACAGGAAAGCAGTTTTCGGAACTGACGGGCTTTCCTCAAACACGGCTGCTCGCGGACCCGGGCACCCAGACTTATGATGCCCTGGGTCTCGAAAGGGGCCTCGCCGCCGCCTTTTTCTCTCCCAAGACGCCGCTGGCCATCGCCAGGAGGGTGTCGACGGCAGGGGGCAGGAAGGGGCTCGGAGAGGCGCTCGGGAAGTGGAAGGCCTTTTTACCTCCTCGGATTCTGAAAGATGCTCAGTTCCAAGGCGGAGCCTTCGTTTTCGTCTCCAAAAAGGGAGAAAAAGAAGAAGAAAACGCAACTGCTAAGTGCGTGTGGGCGAGGCTGGACAAGGCGACGGCGGACCACGCTCCGGCGGAGGAGCTGCTGGAGGTGGCACTGGCTGTAGGGAGGAGGTAGAGAGAACAAAAAAAATGTAAACAAAAAAAAGGCGGAAAGAAAAAAGCACTCTTCGAAACTTTCGACAGCAGCTCATCGAGAGAGAGAGCTTGAACATCCATCCTTCTCTCTCTCGCTCGCTCGCTCGCTCCTCTTCTGCTCGAGCGAGTCGCAAGGAGCTTCGGGCAAGTCCGCCTCGTGCCCGTCCTCACGCGGCGAGCGCCAACGGAGCACGCGAAAGACAGAGAAAGGAGCAGGGAGCATTCGATTTCCGTTTCTCGCCGTTGCCGTCGTCGTCGCTCGTCCCTGCTTCTTCGGCCGTCGAACCAAACTGAACAGCTCTCAACCTTCTTTCTGCGCTTCACTTTAACAAGAACAACAACAACATCGCCTCGCCACCATGGGAGCCGGAAGCAAGGCCCCGATGGACTTCCTCAACAAGAAAGGCTGGCACCCGGGCTCCTTCCAGAACCAGCAGAAGAAGTGGAAGCTGGAACAGGAAGCGCTGGCGGAGCAGAAGCGCGTCGAGGAGCTGAGGAAGGAGCGCGCGCGCGACCGCGAGCGCCACGAGCTCGACGCGCTGGCCGAGGCAGCGGGCCTCAAGCCGTCGGTAGAGAAGCTCGAGTGGATGTACCAGCCGGGGATGAAGGCCGGAGCCGAGGCCGAGAGGGAGATGGACGAGGAGAGGAGGAGGGAGGCGGCGCTGCTTGGAGAGAGGAAGTTGGAGCCCGTTGTTGCTGCTTCCGCTGCGAACGCTGCGGCAGCGGGGGCTCCTTCTTCCTCCAGGGCTGATGCTGCGGCTTCGCTGCCCTCGTTCGGAGCCGGAGGCGCGGGGCCTTCTTCCTCTGCTCAAGCTGCTGCTGCTCCTCGCAGGGCCTTGCCGCCGCCTCCGCCGAGCGCGAGCGAGTCCTGGGCACGGATCCACTCCGACCCCTTGTTCGCTATCAAGGCCCGCGAGGCCGCCGCCAGGGCCGCCGCGGCGACTAACCCGGTGTCGATGGACGCGGTGCGGGCTGCCGTGGCCGCCGCGAGGAAGAAGAGGGAAGAAGAGCAAGAGAAGGAGAAGAAAAGGAGGAAGAAGGAGAGGAGGTCGAAAAAGTCGAAGAAGCATAGCAGCCGGAAGGAGAAGAAGAAGAGGAGCAGGAGGAGCTCCTCTTCTTCCTCTTCTTCGGGTTCTTCCTCAGGTGATGACGAGGACGACAGGGACCGCAACCACCGCTCGTCCCGTCGCCGCTCGCGGTCCCGCTCCCGCTCGCCGAGGAGAAGCAGGCGCGACGACGACGACAACGACTCTCGAAGCCGCCGCCACCGCCGCCGCAGCTCGCCCGAAGACGACAACAGAAGGCGCTCCTTTCCTCCTCCTCCTCTTCAGCCTGCTGCTCTTGAACCCAAACGCATCATCGTCGACGGCGCGTCGGCGCAGCAGGCCTCGCACCTCAGGTACGGGCTCAACGCAGGCGCCGGCGGCGAGCTGCTGAGCGAAGCAGAGGCCGCCGCCGCCGCCGACAAAGAACGGGAGAGGCTGAGGCAGAGGAAGGAAGCCGCAGCGAGGGAACAGGAGGATCGCCGCAGGAGAGACGAGGAGCAGCGACGCAGGGAGAGGGCCTCCGCTGCCAGCTACAGGCCCGGCACGCTCACGGAGGAAGATAGGCGCAGGGCGCTGGAGGAGATGGAGGCCGCGGCCGGGGCGGCTGCGGCGACGCGGGAGAGGCGAGGAACAGCAGCGGTGGAGGAAGAGGAAGAAGAAGAGCGGCGCCCTGCTGCTGCTGCTTCTTCCGCCGGCGGCAGCGAGCCCGCGTTCTTGCTGCAGGCTGCCAGGGCGGCGCAGGACGTCCAGGGAGGGCTCTCAGAGTCGATCGGGAGGAGGAAGGCGCGGACGCAGCAGCAGGGGGGAGGAGACGAGTAGAGAGAAAAAAATCTCTTTCTCTTTCTCTTTTTTTGTAATTTACACCGAAGCTTTTTTTCTTCACCGGAGCTTGCGCTTCTTCTTCTCTTTCTTTTCTTCTTTTCCTTCTTCTTTTTCTTCCTCGTCCTCGTCTGCCGCGCGAGAAGCGGACCACAGCGCGCGCTCGACCTTGGAGGCGGTCCAGGGACCTTCCCTTCCCTCTTCTTCTTTTTCCTCTAGAGCGTTCAGCGCCGCGGCCCTCTCCCGCAGCGCCTCCGTCACCGCCAGCGCCGCCGGCTTCGTGTACTCCCGCGCGCCCAGCACAGCGACCAGCGCCTCGTCGCTCAGGAAGGGGACCGAGGCGTCCGCGGCGGACAGCAGGGCCGTGGCGGTGGCGGGCCCGATCCCTTTCAGAACACAGAGGGCGTCGATCGCCGTGCCGAGGTTTTTTCTTTTTTCTTCTCCGCTTCCTCCGCCTTTCGATTTCGACTTCGACAGCAGCAGCGCCCTCGAGGCCGCCGCTGCCGCCGCCGAGACGTCCGCGGCCCTGGCCACCTTGGCGAAGTCCAGCAGACGGGGCCTCCAGGTGCCCCGGGCGAGCTTCCACTCGACGACGAGCGCGAGCTGCTCGGGCGTGAGCGAGGCGAGCGGGCCCTGACTAGCAGAGGACGACGAAGAAGAAGAAAGAAGCAGCTGCTTCGGCAGCTCCTCGTAGTAAAAACTGTCGAGCTCCGGCTTGGCCGACAGGCGTGGCCCCGCGGAGGGCTGCGCTGCTCTCGCCGTGGCAGCCGCCAGGGCCGCTGCCCAGAGGGGGAGCTGCTGCTGCTGCTTCCATAGGGCCTTGACCTTGGCCTCCCTAGCGGCGCGAGAGGTCATGATTTGAGGTGGATTCGAAAAGGCAGTTGCCGCGGCCCTGGGCATCTATTGCGTTCGTCTCTTGTCGGCAGGTTCTCAGACGAAACGAAGCTCTGTCCTGTGCACTATGATCGGAGACGGAGAAGGAGAAGGAGGAAGGACGACGACGGAGAAAATAAGCCAATCAAGATCGATGGCGAAAAAAAGAAGTGAAATGTTTCAACTCACTCTTCTCTTTCCTTTTCGATCGGAGAACCTCTCTCTGTTGAGCAACCATGGCCGCGACTCCCGCGCGACGCTCGTCGCGCCTCGCCACGGCGGCGTCCTCGACCCCGGCGTCGCCCAAGAGGAAGCCCACCTCTGCGTCCACGCCCAAATCGGCCCCGAAAAAAGCTTCTTCTTCCTCCAAATCCTGGGCCGACTCTGCCGGCGTCGGCGACCGCCGCGGCGCGTGGGGCATCGACGGGGTCGCAGGCTTCGTGCTGCAGTACGCCGGCGCCTTCCTGCTGCTCACGTGCTGCCCCGCGGTCGTGATCTACTTGTGAGAAGCGGTGGAGGGGGATCGGAATTCGGTCGTTTTCGTGGAGAAAAAAGACAAGGAGGACAATCGCCGTGGCGAGAAAGATCATCGATCGATCTCTCGAGAAAAAGAAAGGAACAAAAAAAACTCAAACCTCAAAAACCTCTTCCTCCTCCTACTGCAAAAAAAAACACCACCATCAGCTGGCTCGCCATCACCAAGTTCGACGCCTCCCCGACGCTCTTCTACGCCTGGGCCTCCAAGGCCGGCCTGAAAGGGATCGCTGCGGCCTGGCCGACGCCCTTCAACAAGGAGGCGTGGACCTACCTCGCCGCGTTCGGAGGGCTCCAAGCTGTCCTGCAGCTCTGCCTTCCCGGTAAAAAAGTCACTGGCCCGGTCACTCCGAGGGGCAACGTGCCGGTCTACTACGCCAACGGCGTCCTGTCTTACTTCGTCACGCTCGCGCTGCTCGGCGGCTCGGCGGTTCTCGGGTTTTGGAGGCCAGAAAGAGTCTATGACGTCTTCGGAGAGATGCTCTCTTCGCTGAACGCCTTCTCGCTGCTGCTGTGCCTGGCGCTTTGGGCCAAGGTACGTTTGTTTTTTTGGTTCTCTTTCCGATTGCATTCCAGGAATAAGAGAAGAGAAGAAGAAGGAGAGAAAGCGCGGAGAAAGAGAAGAAGAAAACCGGAAAAAAGAAAAAAACTCAACCTCTCTCGACCTCGACCTCTCAACAAAAAAAAACTCTCTTCTCCACCTCCACCTCCACCTACCACCCACCACCACAATCAGGGCCACCTCGCCCCCTCCTCCACCGACTCGGGCTCCACGGGTTCCCTCCTCTACGACTACTACTGGGGCATGGAGCTCTACCCGAGGCTGCTGAAGGGGAAATTCGACATCAAGACCTGGACAAACTGCCGCGCCGGGATGTGCGGCTGGGCGGTGCTGTGCCTCTGCTTCGCCTGGAAGCAGTTTTCGGTGCTGGGGCGCGTCTCAAACTCCATGGCGATCACCGCCGGGTTGATCAACATCTACCTGCTGAAATTCTTTGTGTGGGAGCCGGGTTACTGGGCGAGCATGGACATTGCCCACGACAGAGCTGGCTACTACATCTGCTGGGGGTGCCTTGTCTGGGTGCAGTCGATCTATGCGAGCCCTGCCTTGTTCTTGGCTGGCCACCCTCGCGACTTGAACCCTTTGTGTGCCGCCAGCATCTTCGCCGCGGGTCTTTTGGCCATCTGGATCAACTACGACGCCGACAGGCAGCGGCAGGTGTTCCGCGCCACTTCCGGGAAAGCCCTCGTCTGGGGCAAGAAGCCCGCTTCCATCGTCGCGTCCTACTCGGCGGGTGACGGCAAGACGCAGAAGAAGTCCTTGCTGCTGGCCTCGGGCTGGTGGGGCCTCGCCAGGCACTTTCATTACTTACCGGAAATCGCCGCCGCCGCCCTCTGGACGGCTCCCTGCGGCTTCACCGCCATCCTGGCTTGGTTTTACGTCTTCTTCTTGATTTTGCTTCTCGTTGATAGGGCATTCCGCGACGACGCGAGGTGCGCGGCCAAGTACGGCAAGGACTGGGACAGGTACCGCGCCTTGGTCCCCGCCAAGATCATCCCGGGGGTGTTTTGAGGAAGGAAAAAGGGAGGGGAGAGAAAGAGAGAAAGAGAGAGAGTTTTTTTTTTTTCCTTTCGTTTTCTTTTTTTTCCTTTTTTCGTTTTTTTTTTTTTTTCGTTGCAATTTTTTTAAAACAAAAATAAAGGAATTTCTCACTCCTCCACGGCCTCTCCCATCCGTTCCCTCACGCGCCTCTCGAAGTCTCTCTTGCTGCGTCCTTCGTCCCGCAGCCACAGCGAGAGAGCGGCGCGCAGAGCCAGGGCACGGGAGTGGAGGAGGGCGGGAGACCAAGAAGCGGAAGCGAGTTCGAGCGAGCTGAAGAGGAGGGCTCGGGGGTCGTCTTCGTCGGAAGAAGAGGACGAGGAAGGAGAGTTTTCTGTTGCTGCTGCTGCTGCTGCTTGTTCTCGCTCTGGCTGTTGCTCTTCATCGTCGTCAGAGCTCGAAAAGGTGAATTCGGGGATCGGAACGAAATAAGAAGGAGCGGGAGGAGCGAGAGAAGAAGAAGAAGAAGGAGAAGAAGAAGAAGAAGAAGGAAGAGCTTCCTCTTGCTGCTCCTCTTCTTCTTCTTCTCGCTCCTTCTCGCCGTCGTCGTGTCTGCTCTCTTCTCCTTCTCCGACGAGATGCTGGCGAGACCGCTCGACCTTCGCGAGCAGCTCCGAGACCTTTGCGTCGAGCTCGTCGAGGTCGGTGTTATTCCGTTTTCCTTCTCCTCCTTCTCCTCCTTCTCCTACTTCGCCGTCGCCGTCGCCGTCGTCGTCTTCCTCTGCTGTTCTTCCCTCTAGAGATTCTTCCTCTTCTTCTTCGATTGCTGCCTCCAGAAGAGGAGGAAGCGGAGCAGCATTTTCTTTTTCTTCGTCTCCTTCCTCCTCTTCTTGGAAGCAGCAGCGCGAAGGAGCAAGCGGAGGCGGGGCTCCTTGCTCTCCTTCTTCTGCTTCTTCTTCTGCTTCTTCTCCGTCGCCGCCGTCGCTCTCGGCAGCAACGGCGGCAGCGGCAGCGGCAGAAGGGGCAGGCGTTAACAGCAACGCCTCCTCTCCTTCCTCTTCTTCCTCCGCTTCGTCAATCGTCGCCAGGGCCTGCACGCCCGCGTGTCTTGTTTCGGGGAAGAAGTCGGCCTGTTTTGAGGTTAAAGGTGGGGGGAGAAAGAAAGAAAGTTGAGGTGGACGAGGGAAGACGAGGAGTCTCTCTTCGAAAGCAGAAAGGCAAGAGCTTTCCGCGTTCTCTCTCTCACTTTTCTTTCTTCACTCCCCTCCCTCACCAGGCTACTGGTCACGGGCTCCGAGAGCTCCAGTTCGATGGCCGCGAGGAGCGAGGCGATGGAAGAGGAGTTCATTTTTCTTTCTTTCTTTTTTCTTTTTTTCGAGCGAAAGAAAGTGAGCAGCAAAGGTCGAGTTTTTTTTCATTTTCGAAAATCTTTCTTTGGTTCAAATTCAAATCCAAAAAGAAAATGCGCCCCATGCTCCCGCTCTCTCCTTCCTCGGCCCTGTCCCTGGGCAGGAGATTCTGCTGCGCGAGAGCAGCGTCGAGCAAAAGGTAGGCAGAGAAGGGAGAGAAGAAGGGAGGAGACTGGTTTCAATTTCGATCTGTTTTTTTCTTTTTTTCAATTCGATTCTTCCTTTCTTTCAAGCCGCCGTGTCTCTCAACCACCTCGACCCCCTTTTTTCTTTTTCTTTTTCTCTCTCTCTCTTCATCTCAACAGGAGACTCGGCCCCAACTCCGACGGACAACGACCTCAGTCTCCTCGTTCGACACCGCTAGTAACAGCAGCAGCAGCAGCAGCAGCAGGAGGCGAGAAAGACAAAAGTAAGAAAGCCGCCACCGCCAAAGACAACGACGAAGAAGAAGAAGTCGCCGAAGGCAAGGACCTCTTCCCCCTGCTCTCCGACTACTCTTCTTTTTCTTTCGACCCCACGCTCCCCGCAGCGCCCTTACTGCAGATGAACCAGCCCCTCTACGCCTACCTCCTGCGCCACACCAGGGAGCCTCCGCATTTACTGAAGTTGAGGGAAGACACCGCGAAGTTCGCCGGGCCCAGGGCGAGGAACGCCGTCTCTCCCGAGCAGGGCAACTTTTTGAGGTTCCTGGTCGCGAGCCTGGGCGCGAAGAGGGCGATCGAGGTCGGTGTCTTCACGGGCTACTCCTCGGTCGCCATCGCCAGCGCTCTGCCGCCGGCTTCGGAGGGAGGGCTGCTGCTGGCCCTCGAGAAGGACCCGAGGCCTCTGCGGCTGGCGCAGAGGGCTTGGGCAGAGGCGGGGGTTGACGATCGGATCACGGCCAAAGTCGGGGACGCCAAAGTGGAGCTGGAGAGGCTGGTGGCCGCGAGGGAGGCCGCCGACGAGGCAGGGAAGGGAGAAGGAGAAGCAGAAGATGCGGCGAGGAGGGAAAGCTCTTCTTCCTCGAGCTCCTCTTCTTCTCCCGCTTCTCCTTCCCCTCTCCCGCTCTTCGACTTCGCCTTTATCGACGCCGACAAGCGAGGGTACGCCTCCTACTTCGAGTCGTGCCTGAAGCTTGTGAGGAAGGGCGGCGTGATCGCGATCGACAACGTGCTCTGGTACGGCAGGGTCGCGGAGCAAGGAGGAGAGGGAGGAGAGGGAGGAGAGGGAGGAGAGGGCGGAGAAAGCGGGGAAGAGGAAGAAGGTAACGACGGCGAAAACGGCGACGGCGAAAACAGTGACGAAAACGGCGAAACCGAAACCGGCTCTTCTGCCCTTACCACCTCTACCACTACTCTCGAGGAGCGCTTCCCTTCCTCCGAGGAGAGGCTCGCCTCCGCCCCCAGCGAGGTCCAGAGCCAGCAGCAGCGGCTCAAGAGGAAGCGGGACCGGAGGTGGAAGGCGTCGCAGGAAGCAGCCACACAGGCTGTGCGGGAGCTCAACTCGGGGCTGCTGCGCGACGAGAGGATCGACCTGAGCATAATCCCCGTGGGGGACGGGATCGCGCTGTGCAGGAAGCTGTAGTTGAAGAGAGAGAGAGAAAGAGAGAGAGAGAGAGAGAGAGAGAGAGAGAGAGAGAGAGAGAGAGAGAGAGAGAGAGAGAGAGAGAGAGAGAGAGAGAGAGAGAGGCGAGAGAAAGAGTGGAAACAAAAAATTGAAATTTGAAGAAAAAAATGAAAAAAAACTTTGTTTTTTCTTGATGATGAATAAGCTGCGGGAAAGGAAGAAGAAAGAGTTTTTTATGATTTGACAAAAACCGAACAACAGCACAGAAGCAAAGAAAAGAGCGGCAGCGGTAGAAAAGAAAACGCATTTACGAAAAAAAGCAGCACGAGCGAGGAAAGGCGTTTCGTTTTGTAGTTTAGTTTATTGGAAATTGATTTTTTTCTTTGATTTTTGTCGGACCTAAAAACGTGTTTTTTTTCTTTTGTCTCTCACCTCTCTGTCTCTCTCTCTCTCTCTCTTCTCTCTCTCTTGTCATATCTTTTTTTACTGGCCCTCGACAGATCCAGCAGCGGCCGCCAGCTGCTGCTCCTGCTCCTGCTGCTGCTGCTCCGACCCAGAGGTCGTCCACATCTTCTTGAACGAGCGGACCAGCTTGCTGCCAGAAGAGCTCTTCGAGGGGACGCCCGCGCCGGCGGCCCTGCGCCCCTTTTTCGACGCGTGCCCCCTTTCGGTCGAGGAGGCCGAAGCCGCCGACGCGTCGATCCCTTGCAGCTTGGCGACGTGCGCCGCGGACAGGGACGGGCCGCCTCCTTGCCTCGTCTTGGGGCCAAGGTTGCTGGGGCCGTGCGACGAGGTGGAAGTGGAGATTTTCGAAGGAGCGGAAGCTTTCGCCGCCGACGCCGCCGCCTTGGCCGCCTCCTCCCTCAGGATCGCCTCCGCCTCGTCCCTCGCGTGCTTGGCCCCGGAGCTGTTGAGCGACAGCTGCGTGCCCAGGAGCTGCGCCGCAGCCACGGTCTCCGGGGTGGGCACGGCCAGCGGGGAGGAAGGGACCGAGTCCATCGCGTCGTAGAAGACGGCCGAGGCCGCCGAGGTCGGGCGCGAGCTGGCGGCCGACCTCGTCCCTCCTGCTGCTGCTCCTCCGGCGCGGCTGCTTCGGCGCGAGTTTGCTTTGCTCTCTCCTCCGGCAGCAGCAGCCACCGCCGCTTTCCCTCCGATAGGCCCTGCGGCCCCACCGCAGTGCACGCCTCCGTCCCAGCTCGGCTCCCCCGGCAAGCTCAGCTGCCTGTTCCTCAGGCTGCGCAGCGGCGCCGGCAGCGAGATCGGCGGCAAAGGGCCCGCGGGCGGCCTAGGGTTGGTGGGCTCGACGCCGTCGTACTCCTCCCGCGCTCGCCTGCTGACCCACTCGATGAAGGAGGAGGCCATGACCTCGCACTGGTAGAGCATGATGCGTTCCTGTGTGGAGTGGAGTGGAGTGAAGAAGAAGAAGAAAGAAAGAAAGAAAGAAAGAAAGAGAGGTGAGTTTGGGTTTTTTTTTCTCGTCGGAAAAAAAAAAAAAAAAAACTCACCACCGTGCTCTTGAGCCCGACCAGCCACTTCATCGAGTCGCAGCACGCCACCACGGTCGCGCGCATCACCAGCGTGGGCTTCTCCTTGTTGTTTGCCACCGGCTTCATCTTCCTCTGCTGCTGCTGCTGCTGCGACGTCGAAGCCTTCTCGTTCGCCGGGCGGACGCCGCGCGAGAACTCGCCCTCGTCGTCCGTCTCCTCCTCGTCGTCCTCGGGCTTGACAGCGACGTCAAACGTGATCTCTGCGATCTTGAGCTCCGTTCCCGCGGTGGGCAGCCAGAGCATGGGCTGCGAGCGCATGATGATGGTCTCGAGCTTCGGAATGGTTGACGCGGTGGCGTCGTTGCTAGACGAGGTGCTCGTCGATGCTCCCTCCGACTCGGACTCGGACAACGAGCTGCTGCTAGCAGATCGGTCGACGCGCGCGACGAGGTCGTGGCAGTCCCTGACTTTCACGGTCTCCGTGCCCACCGCCTTCTTGAACCAGGCCGGGGCGCGGAAGGAGACAAGGAAAGCGACGTCACGCGACAGGGGTTCGCAGGCAGGGTGGCTGTAGCCGCTCTCCTGCGGAGCGGCAGCAGCAGCAGCCGGCGGCGGAGAGGCGCTTTTGCTCTTCTTTTTGCCGCCCTTGGCCTCGGCGGCGGCCTCGGCGAGCGCCGCGGCAGAGGCCTCGACGGCGGCGATGCTGGCAGGGCTAGGCTTCCACCTGCCGACGCGGACGTGGTCGTTGCCGTTCGACTCGCGGTGGTAGTCGACGAAGCGGTCGGGCGTGGTGAAGAAGAGCATGATTTCCTGGGGAAGTGAAAGGAGAGGGAAAGAAGTAGGAAGGAAAAAAAAGTGGAAGCGGCGGCAGAGGTGAGCAAAGGAAGAAAAAAAGAGGAAAAAAAGTTACGGAGGTTCTCTTCAATGCGCTCTCTTTTCCTCTCTCTCTCTCCTCTTCTCTCTGCTTCTGCTCTTTTTTGCTCCTTTCCTTGTGGGCAAACTGAGATAAACAGCAAGCAGCTTCGAATCTCAAAGAGCAGAGCAGAGAGCACGATGGCTGCCGTCTCGGAAGAGTTGGAGAGAGAGGGGAAGAAGATGCATGTTGCTTTTTTTTCCCCAGAGTCCTCAAAGGCTAACTGTAAGAATTCGGCCGCGATTCGCCGCCCCCTTTCATCGCCTCCCGCCTCTGTCTCTCCTCGCTCTTTCTCGCGCGCGCCCTCTTTTCCACGTACCTCGAGGGTCACCCCTGGGATGTCAACGGAGAAGACGGAAGACTTGACCATGGCTCACAGGAAGTGGAGTGCAAAAAAAAAGGGGTGGTGGAGAAAAGAGCTGGCTAGATGAGCTCTTTGAAGAAGAAAAAACGGCGGCGAATCTGAAAGAGAAGCGACGCTTGCAATTAAGTGCAAGTGGTTTCTCGTCGCGCGCAAGCCGCTGGCTGTTGACTCGTTTCCGAGGCGCTACTTTTCGCGGTCTTCGCACAGAAAGAGACGGACAACGGGGGAGATGTCTCAAAAAGGCGCCAGAAAACGGAAAAGAACAGAAGGGAGGTGTCGCGGAAAAAGAAAATGCAATCTGAAAAAGACGCGCTCGGCCAAAGAGGCTCCTCGTTTTGTGTGAAAGAAAAAGGATTTTTTTCTATTTCGGTTTTTTTTTCCTCTCTCTGTCAAAGCGCCGGCGCGCCGGCCCCGCCGCACTCGTTTCCCTTTTTCATCGGCGTCGACGGCGCGAGCCCTTTCCCAAGAGGACCCATCGATCATGCGGCAGCAAAAAAGAGAGAACAAGAGGGAAAAGGAAGAAAGCCTTTTGCTCTCTCGCGCGCGTGCGTGCCCCGCCACTCTCGACCCCAACTCTCTCTCTTCTCTCTCTTTCTCTTTCTCTCTTTCTCTCTCTTTCTCTCTCTTTCTCTCATCGAAGGCGCGCGGATGTATTACATTCTCAAAAGATTATGAGTATCTAAATATATATATATAAAGCGTTATTACCGAAGACGGGAGGGGGTGGGAAGGAAGGAGGGAATGCGTGGAGAGAGGGTCGAGGAGGTGAGTCCTCGAATTTCCCTCGCTCGTTTTTCTCATTCTCTCGTTGTTGTTTTTTCCTTTCCTTTTTTTTCTCAAGTTTTTTGGTCGCGAGAGAGCGCGAGACCGAAAACTTCGAAACGAGTTCTCTTCGTTTTGTAGAAATAAAAAGTAGTAGTCGCCCCCCTTCTTCCCTTAGAGGAGGATCCGTGCGCGCACTATCCCATAGCAAAGCGCGCGAAGAAAAAAGGGGAGGGAGGGGGCGCTTTTTTAAAAAAAAAAAAAAAAAAAGCAAGGTCGAGTTTTGGTGTTGTTTTTGTTTTGTTTTTGTTTTGTTCTCTCTTTCTCTCTCTCTCTCAATCCTGTCTAGCCCGCCTTGGGTGG
>Ga0114918_10001447_pt1 | contig 21276 bp, 37 predicted proteins | sample LantaG_FD_87015 | JGI IMG/M metagenome (GOLD analysis project Ga0114918, IMG submission 87015) | Deep subsurface microbial communities from Baltic Sea to uncover new lineages of life (NeLLi) - Landsort_02402 metaG | ecosystem: Environmental > Aquatic > Marine > Oceanic > Sediment | place... | reverse complement strand
GGTCTGAAAAATACCAGTTCATATTTTCGTTTACGTGTGTGTTCTTGTGTTTTTATTCATAATTTATTTTCGTTTTCTTGGAGAATGCCGCCGTTTTAAATGGATTATCGTCTTCGTCTTTTTCTGTCGTAATTTTGAACTCGTAGATTACAGTTTTTTTGCCGCTTTTTTTTGCTTTGTTGATAGAATCGAGCGTTCCTTTACTCCTGCTGTCCCAGAAAGCCAATATGACATCAGCCTCTTCGATAATCAAGGAGTTTCGAACGAAAGTAGCGCCTTTTCCATGCTTAGAATACTCAGGTCGAAACAGAACATATTTGCCTCCTGTCGCATAAACCCAAAGTTCCGCAAATTTGTCAGGCCCGTCCGCGCCCCCGGAGATGATGCAAGAAATATTATCTTTCGCTTTTGTCAACAGGTCAAAAATAAAATCCCTTACCTCGTCCAATTCGAGGCTACGGCTTCCGATTATCGCTACTTTCATGATTGTAATTTTTTGCCAATACTTTCTATTAATACCCTATACCTGTTAAAACCTTCTGGTAACTTATCATAACAACTCCTAAGATGCAACAAAGATTGCCTTTTTCTTAAGAATATTAGGTTTTGCTCTGATTGTATTTTGTCGCTGCCGAATACGGCGAGCAGCAAAGAAATTTCCCATTTCGACAGTTTGTTTAGATCGTTAGTTGTCATTGCTTTTTGCTTTTGCCTTGCCCCTTCTCTCTTTCATGATCTTAGCCAACTCTAGCAATTCGTAGCCGTAATGATCAGCTATTTCTTCTAAAGTCGCGTCGCTTCCACATGGTTGACCATCGACACAATGATAATTCATCAATTGGTTACTCATGAATCTTCTAACCTTTTAGCTCTTCTATTAAATGACTCTTTTTCTGCCGCCGAATTTCGGACGTATTCTTTTTTTGTCGCTCGGTAAAGTTTTTTTGCTTCTTTAGGGGTGAGGCCCATGTTTTCGGCCATTTCTGATGTTTGTTTCCTGATTCTGTTTGCTTGTTTGTTTTTCATACTTTGTTTTTTAGTTTATTGATTTTGATATAAAAAGCATCCTCTGGACAAACCCATGGCTTTCTCGGAGAACTATCGGGATCGTTTTCCCCTTTCTTGACGAAAAACGCCTCTTTCTCGAATTCGTATTTACTAATATGCCCCAATACCCAAATCTTGTCAAGTTTTCTGTTGATGCGATTGAAAAGATAGTAATCACATCTCTGTTGGCTCACTTGGTAGGCTGGAACGCATGCGTTCCAACTCAATTGCGGCTCGTAATCTGATCGGGGTTTTGTTTTTAGGTCTATTGTTGTTCCGTTTGATGATATAAAATCATAATTATAGTCATCGACAATGTCAAGCCCATAATATTCGCCAATCGCTATTTCTGAAAGGCGAGATTCGAGTATGAGGCCGCCTTTTCGGTAGCTGTGTTTGTTGTAGCCGTCGGGGTTTTTGTTGGCAAAGATTTTTGCAAGTTCCACTTGGTCTTTTGACGGGTGGATTGTTATCATTCTAATTGTTTTTGATTTCTATCAAGGTTTTCGCCAAACCCAAACTGGTTCGCAAAAGATTCCTGTTTTGTCTGACTTGCTATTCGGTCGTTTTGCCATTTGGTAGCCTATTGTTCGAAAGTTTGTGCCTTTGAGCTTGTTCTCTATAAAATTATTCATTGGATCACAAATTTGGTTTATCGTATGGTTCATGTAGACATCTGATATATTCACTACGAGATGTCCTCCGCTTTTCAAAGCTTGCCATGCTTTTTCTAAACTGTCAAACAAAAACTTCTCCAACCAAACGTCCAATTTTTTATAACGTTTCCAAGATTGAGTGTCTTCTTCGGTATACCTTTCGACTCGGAAGTATGGCGGACTCGTAAAAACCAAGTCAAAATAATCATCTTTCAAATTCGTCACATCCTCGAAAGGGCTGTTTATGATTTCTGCTTGCTTGTTATTCTTTGCAAACTGTTCATAACAATACATCTGATCATAATAATCCATCATGAGGTTCGTGTTGGGATCGACGCCGAGATAATATTCTGTTTGAGAAGATCCGTAAAATCCCGCTAATCTATCGCCCCATCCCGATGAAAAGTCGAGGACCTTTTTTGCTTGAAAAGTTTCATAAACAAACTTTGCCGAGCTTGGCCGAAATTGGGAGGCTATATATTTACGCAAAGCGATACAACTCCTCAATACGCTGTTGTCTATCCTTTTCGCCTTTTGGGTCCATAACCCGTTGAGCAAGGTCAAACGAAATTTCTCAGTATCCCATGTTCGTTCTGGCGATGGGGAATTAATCGAGTTGCACTTCCAGCGATTAACCTGATGAAAATAATTAGAACAATTATTCCCGATTCTTGATGTCCCTATAATATTTTGAGAAAATGGTCTATCGTAATCATAGCGAGAAAACCAATCTCCCTGCTTGCCCAAAGTAAACGAGTCCAAATGCTTTAAGTTCAAAAAATCCTGAACAACTTCATCATACGAAATCACCGCATAAGGAAGAGGCAAATCTTTTATTACATCGGAAATTGCGAGTTTTATTTCTTCTTTTTCATATGTTTTTTTTATGTTTGACCAGTCTATTTCTGAGATTTTTAACTCGTTGCCTTCTACGAAGCTGTGTAGGTTCATCTTTTTACGCAATTAATCAAGCATAACAGTGTTTAACGTTTTGAAAGCCCTCATTTCGGCTTAAGTTTACCGCTATCGCCGTATCCATGTCATACCCTAAGTCTGTCTTATCCTTTGGTTTGGTATCGTTGACTAAGATTCTTGGGCCAGAGTTGGCTCCAAATACGATAAGGTCAAACCTCAGCCCTAGATGTTTTGCCGCTTTCTCGGTATGCTCTCGAAGCCATTCAGGGCGAGCCGTCATGATTATCACCATATCCGTATCGCATAAGTTCTCGTCGAACCATTGTTTTGTATTCGGGGTAAGTTTTTCGTGCAAATAACTTTTGTCTTTATGCCTATTTACCCATGATTCGAGTTCTTCTTGCGTTCGGTGAACAGCTAGTGTGCCGTCCCAATCTAGAATGAAAGTGTTGTCGTGTATTTCGGAGCTAGTTTTCTGTGTCATATCTTATATAGTTGGTTATAAGGGGTTTTTGTTTCTTTGTTGTTTATAATAATACTAGGGACAGACTTGTCAACCTTTTTCGGAACGACTTTCGTCTCAGTCGAGCCTCTCAATTTAAAAATAGCATAATCCTTTTTTTTTGTTTCTAATTCCCACATTATTTCTCGTTTATAACTGGGCGGAGATTTTTCTGCATAGTCCGCATGGTGGCGAAAATTCTCCTGCTTGCCCCAGCTCCAATGGAAGACAGGCCGGTATTGTTCAGGCCATGTCTGTTCAAAAGCCTCTATGTTTTGCAATATAGTGATGCTGTCTCCGTTATATTTCGAAGGGCTATTGAAGTCGTGGTTGTTGTCATATGTAAGAGGGAAAAAGTGACCATATTTCGTGCCGCAATAATTATAAAAATAAATAACCATATTCATACAGTTCCACGAGCCTTGATGTTCGTTCTCTAATACGAGCCTGTTTCTTACTCCTTCGTCACAACGAGAGAAAGCTTCATAAAAACGATCAACAACGCCTTCTAGCTCTTCTTTTTTGCCTGTTTTTGCGCTGCAAGAAACGTGTATGTTCATCGGACAATGGTAATCTTGCGGTTGGCCCATCAAGTCGAGTATTTTCGCTTGAAAATTTAGCTCCTTTATAGTGTTTTCTCTGACACGTTTTTGCGGCGAGGCCAATACGTTATATTGATCAGGATGTGTGCTTAGGCTGATTTCGTGGTTTTTTGCTGTTTTCCCTATCTCTGTGCATGCAGACAAGATCTCGTCATAATTAAAAAAATCTTCGATCCTGAGGTTCAGGGTAGCATCGGTCAGTAACGGAAACAGTCCTCCCGAAATACGATAATGACTGATGTCCACTTCGGCACAATAATTGAGAATTTTAATTGTTTGCCGCAAATTATGAAGACATCTATCTTCTAGTGTCTTTAGTCCTTTTTCCTCCCCTAGCTCTAAAAAACGCTTTCGAGTCAATAATTCAAAAGACACTTTGTCTCTTTCTTTAAGCACTTCAGAGATGCACACTAAACCCAGATTCATAGCAAGAAGCATATAGATGATCGAAAAGAAGTCAACAAAAAAACTTCCGAATCGACAGACAAGGAAGTTTAGATTTTGCGGAAAAAAGTTTTATCTTAATGCTTTTGGATGTTTCCTTCCCAGCTAATGTCTTTCCCTCTGTTTAGTTTGTCTAGCATGATTTCCGCCTTTTTTTGTGTCGCTAAAAACAACGCATCATGTTCATCGTTAAAAACGAGAGAATCTGTTTCCTCGTTGAAACCTCGCCATGGTCCCGCCAACTGACTAATAACGAAGTTAGAAACCCCGTCGTCAGTCAAGTCTCGGAAGATAGCGTAAATCCAGTAATTCTCAGAAGTGTTTAACCATGAAGCGAATACGTAATCGCTGCCCAAAAATAGTAATTGATCATCTTTTACCATGTATTATTTTACACCGAAAACGACGAGAAAGAGCTTTTTAAATCTTGCCGTTTTCGAATGTTATCTCCCAAAGTCCATCTTTATCTTCTTTTTTTGCGTCCATAAAAAAAGCAGGATAGACTTTCTCTACCAAGTCAAAAATCTGATTAAAAATAAATCTAATTTCCCATTCTGCATGAATCGACGTTCTCATTATAATTGTTTGCCTTAATGTTCTCAAGTTCACCGAAAACCCGATTTCATTAGACTGACCATTAGGTAAAATTCTCCTCATCGCAGATGTGACCTTCTTTTTCACTGAAAACTTAGCCTCGCTGTCGATGTCCATCTCTTTTTCCATCTGCTTGTATTTGTTCTCGATATAATCTAGAACCTCGCATACCGTTCTTTTGCAGGGGTCGAGGATACTGTCATAAACTAATTTTAAATTATCAGTCCTGACATATCGCCCTGAAGTTTGGGAGTTATGGGTAACTATCCCGTTCGCTACAAAATTATGAGCAGGATGATCTATTTCCAAATCATAAGTCATCTCTTTTTCTAGCTCTGTTATCGACTCGATCTCGGAAAAAACGGGCAACAACTCATTTGGATTACCGTCTTCAAAATTATGTAATTTCCCATGACATGAATTACAAAGGGTTTTTAAGTTCGACGAGTCGTTATTCAATAGGTCCCTGTCTTTATGGTGGACATGCAAATCTTTCGTTTTCCCGCATTCTTCGCACTCATTTTTCCTGAATTTTCTAGATCTTTTTCTCGCTCCTTGAGTTCCTACCTCGTCTCCCGTCCACATGCTATTTCCGCTGCCAAGTTGAGACTTGGATATTTTTAACCTTCTTGCGTTTTCTTTTTCATTTGTTGATGCTAACCCTTTTTTCACTCCGTTCGTAGCAAGCTCATCTGTAAAAGACATATCCTTCACAGGCAACCAACCATGTTGTTTTGTCAGAAAACGATGATCTTCGGAACATTTAATTTTTTTGCCGTTTCTGAGGAGGACCTCGTAAACTGTTTTCTCTTCTGATTTAATAACTGTTTTTATATGAGCTTGAACGAATTTTCCTTCATGGAGGCATCTTACTTTAATTAATTTGATCCTTCCCTTTCTTTTTGAGTCTAAACTCCAGTCGTAAAGTTGTTTCATCGTCCATTTTTTTCTAACCCCGTCCCACCTCCCGTCGACTTTGCTTCCACTCCAGACTTCAGTGTCTCCAGATAAACAAAATGCAGTTCCAACTCTGTGACGAACCAACTCATGGGTAAACACACGAGAGCAATCTGCAATCATAAAGTTCAACAAACAATGCTCGAATACTGATCCATGCCCGGATTTAACAGTTCCGACTATATTGTCGTTTATAGCTCTGACTTTGCTGATATTCTTATTTTTTTTCGTCGTGAGAGCGGAGTAACACGATTTGGCAAAAAACGAACAAAGAATTTCGCCGTCGCTTAACCCTTCTTCTCGGGCCTGATTGATTTCTTCTAGAAATTCTAATTGGTCCGTATCGGAAAGATATTGGTTCAATGCCTCTTGCCTAAGAGAGGTTTCTCCGATGAAATACGTTTTAGGTAATACTAATTCGCTCATATATTTTTATTTTTTAAAAAATCAGATTTCATTTTCGCTTTTTCAGCCCTCGTCCATGGTCCGTAAGGTTCCCATTCTTTTGTTTTTTTATTATAAAAAATAGGGTATTCCGGCATATCAGGATCGAACCAGACTCCTATGCGTTCGCCACTGTCTTTTATGTTTTTTAACATAACCGAATAAGGATCAAGCGTTTGATCGTTCGTATCTTCGCTGTCTATTTTCCTTAATACTTCTTGAAAGATAAGCGACAATGCCGAATTATCGAACACTAAAGGAACCCGAAAACCTCTCAGTAACCCGTTTTCCACTTCTTCTAATGTTGCGACCACCTTGAACCTGTCTCCTAAAAAATTTAAGTATTTTTTGTTCGAGAGGTTCCCTACGATAATGGCACAAGGAGCATTTATTGAGCCGTAAATCATCGCATGAGTGTTTCCTTCTCCTCTTGTGTGGTGAAGGTAATCAGTTAATTCTCGTAAAAGTAATTTAATATCCATGATTTGTTTATTATAACAGCCGACGAAGATATCGTCAACAAAAATTCAACTTTATATTCCCAAGGTGTAATAATAAGCATGGGTCTTCCTTATACAGAAGTGTTAACTTTCCTTGGCAGCGGATTTATGTCGTTTACGATGAAATACCTCTCGCAACGAGCAAAAGAAAGAAAAGAAATGTTCGATATGGCGATGGATAGGCAAAAAGCAAACGAAGAAGCTGCTAATAATGCCGTTAAGCGAGTTTCTATCGATGCTGGAAAAGTTAATCGTCGCGTTATCGTTCTAGGGTTGTTTTTCGGGGTGATGATTATACCTTTTATTTTAGCTCTGCTCAACTACCCTATTTATGTCGAAAACATAGTTCAACAGCGAGAATGGTTGTTTGGGCTGATAGGCGGCGGCGAGAGAACAGAATGGGTTCAATTAGACGGCTATGTCATTTTCAGAAGCTTTACTCATCTCTTAGCGACAGTCGTCGGCTTTTACTTCGGCAATGCTAGCGCCAAATAAGACATGAATCACAGGTATCTATTTTTATTTATGATTTTTACCTCTTGTGTTAGCTATCCCAGTGGTCCTAAGTTCATTTCGGATAGAAATGAATCGCTGCCCTCTTCGAGAGAAGAAATAACTCTGGCTCACGAAGAGGGCGGTCCTTGGCATAAAAATTTCAAAATGAACGACGCCATAAAGGTTTCTTTGTCTTCTTTAGGGGTATTTGTTATTATTTACCCTTTTTTAAAGAAAAAAAACATTATTTAGCCCCCACATACTGAAAAATCATTTGCTCGCCCGAATCTGTCTTCAAAAATACATTAGATTTCGAGCTGCGAGCGCAGTCTTTAGCAAAAGATAAAGCGTCTTTTTCTCCTAGCGCGAAGCTATACCCAGAGATGTAATCGCCGTCTGGGTCTCTTACTATGTATGAATTTATATTTTTCATTTTAAGATACTGTTACTAATACGTCGTGAATTAAATGGCGAGTTGCCTTGTCTATCAGCCTGCCTTCTCTTTCTGGTAACTCTTCGAGGATTTCATCGAAGTCCAAGTTTAAAACTTCGCACATACTCCTCACTTTTCTAAAGATGCCAATTTCCTTGTATTTTAAAATCCCCCATAAAGCATCAACTTGTTGTGGGTTTGCGCTTTTTATCGATTCTAATATTAACATATTCTTATTCTAATAAAATTAAAAACCTACCAATTATTTCTGTATCGTCCCCTAACATGCCTTCTATCGCAAGACACGACTCGTTAAAACAATATGATTTAGAGTCTAAAAAAAACTCTTTTCCGTTTATTTTGATGAAAAAAGGATTTGTGCCTAAGATTTCGCACTCTCCTTCCGATGGAAACCTTCCGTCGTCAACGCTGCTTGATTTAACTTTGAATTTGAGATTCATGCTCTTCTAAATACACTTCTTTCAGCTTTTCTAACTCGTCGACGAATACTTCGCAATAAAAAACACAGGTGCCGTTTAGGTCAGAAACTGGGAGTTTCCTTACTTGTTTTGCGTTTTCTTCGTATTCTCCAATCAGCTTATCAATCTTTTTGATTGTTTTTTTCATATTTTTTTACAAATGTTTGTTCTAGCTCGTTAAATCCTAATTTCTGATAAAAAAGGCCTAATTTTCCATAGGATTCAGGGCCTTTGATTCGGCCCATGACAAAATAATCAATCTCATTCTCTCTTACAAACTTTTCTGCCGTTTTTATCAATTTAACGCTGGATAGTGACCCTCTCGAATCTTTTGCGGAAAACCATGCCAACTCAGAAAGTTGTTTTTTTTCGTTCCAGAAATTTAAAGAAATAAAGCAAATCAAGGCTTTAGATATCTTTGCTTGTTTTTCATGCACCCATCCTACTAGGTTATGGTTTAGACCGTTAAATAAACTTCGATGTATAGCTTGGGGGTTATATTCCCCCAAGCTTTTCATTTCAGACTCGTTCCAAAAACTTTCGCCTAAGCTAATTAAATTCGGAACGTCTTGTTTTGTTATCTTTCTAATCACTTCTGTTTTTACATGAACTCAGGCGGCTCTTCTGCTGATCCTTGAGACACCGATTTCGCTGGTGCTGGCGCTGGTGATCCGCCTTGGTTCATTTCTTCCGACTTATAAACATGAAACTTCGGCTGTTTATTGTCGTCTGTTGCTTTTTTATTAGGGAACATGATTACGCTAACCATTTCGCCTCCGATTTTGAGCTTTCCGGTGAAAAAATCATTTTTCGTCCAAAACGCCCCTAGTTCTCTTTCTTTCCAGTCTGTTGCCATATTATTTTAATGTTCTTGCTTTCACATCAGAAAAAATTATCTTTTCTTTTATTCTGATTATTATTTCTTCTTCCTGCTCTTGTAGAAATTCGTCCACAAACTCAGGAGAAACCCTGTTAAACTGAGGCCTTAGTTTGGCGCAAAGTTGTAAAATAGTTCTTCTCAAACATCTTCTGCTCAAGATAGAAATATTGTAATCCTTTTTTGTAGGATTGTCAATAGCTTTTTCTTCCTCCATATCGGTTATTAAATATAAACCTCTCCTTTTTTATACCAGCCAAAATCAATAGGAGACCTTGTTTGTTTGATCGGATTAATAATAGGGAAGGAACTCTCTTGCGAAATGGAATCTGGATTGTAATGACTTCTTCGAGATAGAATTCCGAGTGCAAGTTGGTCTTTTATTGCCCATGATCTGTTGTTGTGAGTGGCACCATGATGCATTGTGCAGCCCGACATCGTTCTGCCTTGTCCGGTTGACATAATCCCCGTAACAACGCCATAAAAATTTAATCCGTTAAAAATAATGTTATTGCCGCTAACACATATACCCGCGTTTCGGCGGTCAAATTTATGCACCCCTTCGATTAGACAGTTTTCAAAAATAGGATCTGGTAAATAGTTATTGCCGCTTGGTTTCTGTTCTACTGGATACCAATCAGCATGCAAAGCAGGACCATGCTTAACTGGGATTACTGCTCCTTGGTGCGATTGAATATTACAGTTAGAAAGTCGGAAATTAAACGCATTATCCGAAATGTAAATTGGCATCGACCCGTTTTGCCCAACAATGGTAACTCCAGAAATAGCTTGCTCGAAATTACGATAGTCACGACCATCAACAAAAGTACTTGGTTCAACATAGAGTCCAACTGGAGCATTAGTTTGATGCCACCATCCGTTATCATCAATAAGAACTTTGTCGCCCTTCCCTGTAAACCGAAGGATGCTCCCCATGTGAGCATGGCTTTGAATTTGGAAGCATGCGGGAAGTCTGGCACTATCCTTGAACCAATAAACAGGTTGAATACATTTTATGACTATCTTAGGCATTTCAAAAGTCCCAAACCAGCCTTTTCCACTCGGACTTTCTCCTTGAAGATCAGTCCATTCTTTTTCTGATTTATCCCAATAAGAGGCTTGAAGTTTTTGCCCTTCTTTAATGATCCTCTCCCACGACTCGTCAGCAAAACCATCTTCATCGACTTCCAGTATAAACTCGAACGGATTTGTGCCGCCGAAAGAAACGTTTTCTAAAGAGTTTTTCAAACCTTCAATGACTTGGTCTGATTCTTCTTGTTTTTTGACGACGGCAGATAACGAAGCCAATAATTTTTCAAAAGTTTGCTGGTTCTGATCAGTTTGCTGCTTCGCCGCTTCCACTTCGTCTCGGACGCTCTCTATCACTTTGAGCAAAGGGCTAGCGTCTACTTGTAAGATTTCCGTTTTTGTTACGTCAAGATTCATGGTTACATTTACACTATTTTAGCCATTTTTCGATGCCTTTCGACTTAAAATTATTAAAACAATAGTCTAATAAAATCAGCTCATCCGCACCGCCTTCCACCCCAAGGTCTTCTATCAATTTTTCAAAAATGTCATCTTGTTCTTTTTGTTTTAATTGGATGATAGATTTGACCGTTTCGATTTTATATTTCATCGTTTAAATCCCACTGATAATTGCTTATCCGAGCCTTTGAAAATGTATTTTTTATTTTTCTTGGTGAACGCAACAAGTGACGTAGGCGAGTTTTTAGCAAAGACAGACACAGATAACACCGTCTTGATGAATGGCTCTTTGTTTGAACTGGTCAATACGGCGTTCATTATATAATGGTTATAGACATCGTCTTGAACCAAAATTTGACAAAGAGGGCCTTGTGGTTGCCCAAAGCCTTTCACAGAGACGACCTTCTCTTTGTAATTCGACAGTATTTTTTCTTCGAAAAGAAAAGGGGATATTATTCCAACCATACTGACATCACGAAGATGCATAAAACTACTCAGATATCTATCATGACTAATCGATCCATAATTGTTTTGCAAATATTTGTAATTTTTATCTAGAAAGCGCTGGGCTTCCTCCATTTTTTTAAAGTTATCCGAATCCATTTTTTAAAAACCCTTAATTTGAAATAATTTAGAAATACTTTTATTGTTTACCGTGCAACTTATCGCTTCTGCTAACATTGGCGCGATACTCAGAACTTCTATTTTGTCGCCACCTATGAACTCGTCTATATACTGATCGTCATCTACCATAAGGTCGACGCTGTCAGTTGTCAACACCTTTTTTATACTTTTATCTGATTCTAGGTTGCATCGTCCATCGAATGTCAAAGGAAGATGGGTGACGAAAGCGAAAACGTCCTTCGCACCGTTTTTCTTTAGAATCTTACTCGCCCCAGATAAAGTTCCTAACGACTCTGTCATGTCATCGATAAGAAATACGCTTTTACCTTTGACATCCCCGATTACGGTTTTTTGCTCTGTCTTCGTGTCGCTTAATCTTTTTTTATGAACAATCGCAAAATCAGTGCCTAAAATTTCTGCATATTTTTGGGTCTTTTTCGCTCCTCCGAAATCAGGAGAAGCGACAACGTATTTTTTTGAATCTTTCTTATTTTTAATATAGTGAGCTTTGATATAGTTAATCCACAAATTACAAGGAAGTAACGAATCTAAAGGTAAATCTGTAAAACCTTGTATACTCAAGTTATGCAAATCCACTGTTATTATTCTGCTCGCTCCCGATGTTTTCAAAAGGTCCAGCATAAGTCTCGCGCTAATAGGACTTCGAGGCTCTGCCTTACGATCTTGTCTCGCATAACTGAAATACGGTATTACGACGGTAATTTGTCGGGCAGATGCCAGCCTAGCAGTTTGAACTAACAAAAAGAGTTCCATCCAATCTTTGTTTGGATCGCTGGTAGACTGAATAATGATTACGTCTTTGCCTCGTATATTGTCTTTATACTTACAATATATGTCTCCCCCCGCAAAAGTTTTTACCTCTACCAAGCCTTCGAATTTAGACTCTTCTTTTTTCTCAAGAATACTGCAAATCTTAGATGAAAGAGGAAGATTTGAGCGGCCACTAAAAATGATTGTATCCATGTTTTTGTCGCTTGCTTTTTTTAGAAATAGTATCTGATATCTCGTCGCAAATATCGCAATTATGACCATTTTCGCTCATTTCACCGCATGGAAAAATACTCATACCCTCTGAAATATAAATAGCAAACTTTTCTCCCCCATGGTGTAAAGAACCTTCTCCTCCTATAGAGTAAAAAGTATCCCAAAGCTCGTCTACATCAACTGAAACTCCGTTTATTTCTGTTTCTACTGGGTCTTCTATTTTGTTTTTCATATTTTTATGTTTTTTACATAATTTGTTATATTGTTTAGTTCCACAGGAGACGCCTCTCTATACTGTATCTCGTAGAAACCAAACACCTTACGAAATTTAAATTCTTTTTCCCTCTTATACTCCTCTATATAGTAAACTTCCTTTACATTACAAAGCGGCGATACTATTAATTTCGCACAAGAAAAACAAGGGCTCATCGTCATAAATAAAACCTTCTCAATATTGGGGTCATGCCCTAATAAAGCATTCTGCTCTGCATGAATAACCATCTCGCCTTTTAAATCTCGATCTTCATTAAACTCCTTAGGCCATTCTCTTCCAGAAGTGATCCCATTGTATCCTGTGGATATGATTCTTTTAGTTTTTATGTCAAAAAGAGCTGCTCCTACTTTCGTTGTTGGGTCTTCGCTTCTTGCTGAAGTAGCTTTGGCCATTATTAGACCGTATTCTATAAATGTCAAGCGTTTTTTCATATCTTTTCTTTTACCTCGTTATTTGTTTCTATCCAAACTGTGGCCCCACAACTTAATGGTTTGTCTGGCCGATATATTAGCTTGGCGGCGACTTCGCCATTCTTGTCTAGTATTTCCAGCTCGTTACAATATAGGTTGGATTTGTAGGTTTTGCAAGTGATAACTTTCTTTTTTGCCGAGTTTTTGCGATTGTGTTTTATGTTGTGCTGGTTGATGTGGATTATTTTTTTCATTTAATTTTCGTCTTCTCACCTCCCTATTATCAATCTGATTCCAAACTTGATCAGTTGCCAACGTGACAAGTAAACCCTCAAACAATATGAGGTGGCACTTTGTATGTCGTCGTGTCCATTAGCCTTATTGACCGCATCTACGAACTCGTAGAATTGCTTTAAATCATCTTTGTCACTCATCCAACCTCCTTGATTTCTATTTTGCGGCACGAATAGCCGTCTTTCTTTAATGCCTCCCACGTCCAAAACTTTTGGTGCATCGGGAGTATTTGATTAGACCAACCGGCCCATTCAGAAACTGCTTGCTGTCCTGTTGCTCTCACTGTATGCATGAGCAGTTCGTCCTCTTTAAAAATCGCCCATGCGGTTTGTGGTTTAGTGGTCATGGCTTTTCTTGGGCTAGGTAAGTTGATAGCCTTACGCCCTTTTCTTCCTCTGTTTCGTGGTCGCCATCATCATACGGTTGCGACCAGCACATTTCGCACACCCAATTATCGCGACGATCTGACCAATATAACTCTTCAGCAGACCATGAATAATCCTCTGAACAATGGGCGCATGGATAAGATGGGCTTGGTTTAAATGTTGGTTGATCACTCATTTCTCACACTCCTTGATTGCTAGTTCTAGGTTGTCTTTCGCGTAATACATGCGCGGATGATTGTCCTTGTTAGGATAACAAGAATCCCTCATCACTTTCGCCGACTCCAAAAGCCTCTGAAACTTAGCCTCACGACAGTCGCATGCGTGATAGTGTGTTGTGCATTGTTTCATATATTTTTCCCTAGATGTCATTTTTATTCCTTTCTTTTGCCGCACTTGCGTTTATATTTCTTGCTCATTTTTTCGCCTCAAATAATCGGATTTAAATTTTGTTATAATATCAGGTTCGTTCATGGTTTAACCATATCATGAAAAGAGGATAAATCAACATTTAAATGTCTTTTTGTTTGTCCTCCAACTCAAACTTTCTGACTTTAAATTCTCCGCTAAAAGTTTCGATATGATATTCGACTTTAATTTTTTTCCCAGAACCTTCTAATATCTTGTTAAGAATGCTCAAAATCCCAATAGTCGGGTATTTGTAACCCCTCATTTTTACATCATAATCCTCTAATACCAAATTATTCGTAGGATGCAGGTGGCACAAGAAAGAAATAACGCTCTTCTCGTCTTTGCTTGAAAGGTCATTTAGAACTTCTACAAACTTTTCTGGATTAATCATTTTATTGCTTTGATAGAGATTCAATCTCGTCGAGGGTTTCTTTGACTTTGATTTTAATATGATTGCTCCAGCGAGTTTGAATCAAACTGTGGGTTTTCTTCTTGTTTAAAGAAGATGGCTCTATGCTGATAATAGCATCAAGGTTAAAAAGCGTCGGTGTGTGTTTGAACTTGTTGTCGTGATCAATGTCTAATTGATTTAATTTAATGAAATGTGCCATAATTTTAAAAAAAAGATAATTTTATAGCCCGTTTATTACATCTTTTTCGTAATAACCAGAGCTATCTGGAAAAAATTCCCACAACATTCCAGACTTTTTCAATTTTTCGAATTGGGTCTTCGTGAGGTCTCTTATTTGGCGCTTTTTCGGCTGCCAATTAATATTGTCGTGATTGTTTTGGAATTCTCCGAAGTTCGAGAAAGATCGAGGTCTGCTTCCTTTGCCGTTTTTCATATTTATTTTTAAGAAACTTTTAAATGGGATTCCGAGTCTACCAAAAAAACCTTCAAACCATAAATCTCTGAACGTTTTGTTTTAGTTCGACATTCGGAATAAAATGTATTGCATGAGAATAAAGCCTCTAATTCTATCGACTCTTTCACCCCTAAGTAGAGATTGGAGGGATCTTTGCCTTGCGTCTTCGCATTGATTATTGCCGAATATATCCTATCGTGAATCATGATTTCTCCTATTAAAAAGTCTGATAGTTAGCTCTTCTCTTAGTAAGGTGTTAACCATATCAAAAATAATAATAGGAAAAAGAAGGTATGTCAAGGGGAAATCAAAATAACAGATAATAAGTCCCCAAAAATAGAAACTCCACTGAAGCAACGTGAAACATTGCAGCCAATGGTTGAACTGAGGTTTTTTCAGACAAAGAGGAGGAGTTGTTGCGTATTTTTTTGATCGCCGCTCTATTTTTTCCGCAAAAAGGTCAAAATGAATTCCGCTAAAAACGTAAGCCGCAAAAAAAAGCAGGCAAAAAACAAAGTTCGCCGCCACAATAAAAGAAAAAAAGATATTTTCGCCAAAAATACGAGAAAACAACACGCAAACTATCGTCGCTAAATTTAAAATGCAATTAAACATACACAAGTATGTTAACTAAAAAAAGAAGAATTGTCTACTCTTATTATGGCGAGGGCTCGATGTTGCGAGTTTTGCCGGACATTTCTGCTGTGAGTTCTATAAGGCCTGATAAATCGTCCGAAATACCGATACTTATATGATCCCCATATTTAGCTTTTAATAAAATCTCTTCTTTGAAGTCGAGCTGGATAACGACTCCTGTGTTTGTGCCGTCCGAAATAGAGTTTTTGACATAAGCTTGTCGTCTCGTATTTGCGATTACGAAGCTTTTAAAACTTTGATTAGCTTTGCCGCCTCGGAAACAGGCAAATCATCCCAACTAGACCATTTTGAAAAATCAAAATCATATACTTTTTTCTTTTTAAGGCCGTTTAGGATGCTTAAAAACGAATCGAAATCACCGTCTCCTATTTGGAGGTGTTTTTTGAGCGTCTCTACGGGTCCGTGCTTATTTGGGTTGTGATCACTAGCCTTCTGGTTTGGAATAGGCGCTCCTCCAGACGCATCAATTTCGTCTGCTCCTACGATATGGACATTCAAAAAGTTCCTCACGCAGCGAACAAAAGCTCTGTTCGCCGCGATAGGTTCTAAAAATTTAGCGCCAAATCCGCTCGTATTAAAAAGAGCCGCGTTAGCCACATCTTCAAATGTAACTTCGTATGGGTTTTCGGCATTACGTATCCATAATATCGAACATTTCGCGACAGCAAACCCTTCTCTCGATTCTAAAACCGGATAAAGAACAGAACGAAAACCTCTCAGCTTCGCTAGCTCCTTGATTCCTGATAACTTGATTAAAAGTTGATGGTCTTTTAAGCCTTCTATAGAAGTGGGGATCGCTTTGCTTCGCCGCTCGAACCATTCTTTATTGGCGTATAGGTGATCTTCTTTAACCATAGCTCTCCAGTCGACAGAACCGTCTTCTGAAAGTTTATAATCGACGCCTTTTAAGAATCCGTTGTCATCTCTTTCGTATTTAGTCATGAGTAATAAGTCTATAATAATCTAGTTCTTTCCAAAAGTCTTCCGTATCATAGACCGGTTCTACCCCACCTGTCAATGGTTTTTTTTGCTTTTGGGCCTCTAAACAAGAATATCTTTGACCTTTACTTAGGATGATTTTGCCAGAAACGAACAATACTTCTTCTGAGGTTTCTAATTGGGCATCTTCTTTGGTTTTGAATTCAGAAAGGTTCACCTCGAAGTCAAAAAACTTAAACCTATACTCTTCGACTTTATCAGGGTCTTCGCAAAAAATCTCCAATTTTATACCTAGCTTTCTAACTTCTTTAAGATAGCCTTCGTCGAAACTGTCGTTTATGTTTACCGTCAATTGCGCGATATTCTTTTTAAAATGTCGCAGCAGTTCTATGTTTATTTTTTTATCTATAAGAATGTTTAAATACCTATTTTCTAGCCAAGAACAAAGGTTTTTCTCGTCGAAATGGTAATCCATTCTAACGTTGAGAGCCTTTTTCGCCATAAAACTAGGCTCGGTAACGAAATCAGGGATAATCTCTACTACTTTGGCCGAATAATAGTCCCCGATGAATATCGTTTTGTGTGGTATCTTAACGTCTATTTTTAATTTGTCTAAAATCGATTGCGCTATGATTTCTGGTTTTATAAAATTGATAGCCTTCGGGTTTTCGTCTACCCCGTAAGAAGGCAAATTGCCGCACCTTTCGCTTTCTATCGGCACATGTTTGTCTGTCCATGTTGGTCTATTCGTTTCGGAAGGGTAAATAGAATATAGCCCGATAGAATCCGATCCCATCGAGTCAGAAAGATAGCCGGATAAATTGTCCGAACAAATATTAACGAGGCTCTCTGCTAAAATAAAAGCCTATTGTTTTTTTGATAACGCAATATAAGGAAAGGTATGTTCTAATGTTTGCTTCTCGCTTTCGCAAAAAGATACTATCGCTATATTTTCTTTTATCAAAAAAGGACGAATATAAGATAATACGTCAGAATAAACATCGTAAATATTATTTTTGTTTTTGTTGCGATTATCTATTACTATGTATTTTTTAAACGGCAGCGGAAAGAAACTGACGCCTACACTCGGTTTGCCTATTTTAACGCCGCAATAGGTCGCGTATTTTTCTATAACGTTCATCTTAGGCTGAACTCTAGTTTTGTTTTGCCATGGTTAGCGTAATCTACGCATTTTTTTGTTTCTTTATAAGGAAAAAACGCCATATCAAACAACCCTTCCTTATCTGCTCTTCCTATGAAATAAAAACAATCAAAATCCATCTCGTCTGTGTATTCATATTTTATAAACAGCCTCACAATGGTCTATTAGATCGTAATACATTTTGTTCGTAAAAAAGTAGATGTCATGATCGGGATATTGATTTTTTAAAGAATTGACAACGCTCGTCGAGGCGACGATATCCTCTCCGTGGCGAGGCATAACATAAGCAATCCTTTTATTAGGTCTATCTGTGTCTACCCAGTCGGTTAGGGATTTTTTGCGAGACGATTCGTTTTCTTTTGCGGCGGTAGAATGAAAATAAGCTAAAACATCTGCTCTCCTCTTTCCTTGCCCGAATTCTTTCATCCAAAATTTGTAGCCACTATCCCTGTCGTTTATCTTCATTTTTAAACAATTAGAATATAAGTCTAAAAGCCAAGCTTTATTGTTCTGGCCCTCGTCAGGTAGGTAGAATGGGTCTCTAGTTTTAAACTTTTCGATCTTCGTGTTATCCCAATCAACAGGGTCAAGGGAATCAAATAAATCTTCGAACTGTTTTCCGACTACTTCTATAGACAAGTTATCTATAACAAACTGACGAGCTTTTTTGCCTATCTCGCTTCTTCTTTCTGGCTTCATGTTAACAACTTTGGCGAGCTGTTTTGATATAGAAAATGCAGAGGTAGCAGCTTTTATAAACTGGGTGCCGGGTTCCCTATACTCCGCCCACTCCAAAGGCAAGCCCCCGCTTTCGTCTGTGCAAAAATCTTCTCCGCAGCTATAATTAGTAACCAAAGTTATCAATTCTGTCAGTTTGGCCTCTTGCACTGGTATCTCTTGCCCTCCCGATGTAAAAGGGTGGCAATATACGTCCATCAAATTATAAATCTCATTTAGTTGTTCTTCGTCAACTCCGTTAGAGATATTCGTTGTTTCCATCGACTTGGAAGCCTTGCATAAAGGGCAGTCGATTTGCTGATTAGCAAACGGTTGTACGACATATTGTTTGCACGATTTGCAAAAATAAGTGGTCAACACGTCCTTAATGTCGATCTTTTTTTCTCGCATTAAACTTAAAATATCCCAGCCTTCTGACCAGTGAGTGTGCAGCAACAATCTCGCTTTCGTTTTAGGATTATTCTTTTTGAATATAACATATCCATCTAGCAAGCTGTTTACGCTTTTCCTCAGTTGGTTTCTAAAAACAAATCCGATCACAAAGTCGTCAGAAATTCCAAATTTTTTCCTCAAAAGAATTCTTTTTTCTTTTTTTATTTTGAAAAACTCTTTTGTGTCTAAAGTCCCTCTTACTGTTTTAACATGGGAATGGCCTTCTTTTTTCATAGCCTTTTCCGCGAAAGACGCCCAGACAAAATAATGTTTTACGTAAGGAGCTATTTTTAAAGCATCTGGTAAAATGGGCAAACTATCGAGAGTGGTGTGTAAAATACAATGTATCTTGTCCCACCAGTCTTTTTGTACGAAACCGTCGAAAGCCCACACGTCCTCTATTCCTAAGTAGATGTCGGGCTTTTCTTCTTCTATTATTTGGTCTATCGTTTCGTGGCCATACCCTGTGTTCCTCCACCTCGTCGCGTCTTTTCGAGCTTGACTAATCACGATAGGATCATCAGGCAATGTCCCTAAACATTTCCAAGGAAGAAGCCTTACTGGTTCGCTTTCTTTGTGTTGGGAATTTGCAAGTTCTACTAAATCGTATTTACCAGTAGAATACAGGTATTTTAACAAGTTTTTCTTGTGTTTGCCGAAGCCGGTGAAAGCCCTGCAAAAGTTGCTGTGAATTAAGATTTTTTTCTTTCGCATACAGGGTTATTTAAACAATTGCTCTGGTGCTTCGATGCCGCCGATAATAGTATAGACCGCTAATCCTTTTTTAGATGTGTGGTAAATCCCTCTGTGAACAGTTGATCCTTCTCCTAATGTGCGGGTTAATTGTTCGAACCCATGCTCAAGAAATTCTTGAGGAGTGTTATCCAACACGTTTTTATCTCCTATCACAACACATGCCGACACATTCCCCGATGCTACATCGATATTAGCGAGAATGTTTTTCTTAAGATTATCTCTGACGGCGTAAGAGATGTCGGTTTCTTTGACCTCTTCTCCTTCTAACCTGACAGGGACAGCCCCAAACGAAATAATCCCAGACGAAAGAACCGTATCTAGGTCGGCTTTGTCGAAAGAAGCATATTGGCTATCTTGCGCCGAAACCTTGTTAAAAAGGTGAAACAAAGAACAAATACTATTGTTAGCCGTGTTCCAGAATTGGTTCACAGAAAGGCGAGGATAAATTTGTTTGATTTTTTCGTTATCAAGTATCACCAAAGGAGAAAGCGTTGAGTCAGAACAACTTTTAATCAAAGCTTCTGCTGTTTCTTGCGCGTTCTGTTTCACTTTTGATCCTTCGGCCTTTGTGGGTAACGCAATAATAGCGCCTACTTTGGCTTGGTAATCAGAAGACTCAATGCCAAAACTCTCGCATAAGTCATGAGCAACTTCGATTACAATTGGTCCTCCGCCCGCTCCGGTGCCTCCACCCGCCCCGACGCACACTAAAACCCTCTCGAATCCGCCTTTAAAAGAGTTTTTCAGGAAATCTAAAATATCTTCTCGGTTAGATTCAAAAATAGCCCTCGCTTTTTCTCTGTTTTTCCCTGCTCCGCCAGTCGTTCCTATCAGCATTTTATTTTCTTCTGGCACGTTAATCGACTTAAGATCCTGAGCAGCGGTATTAATCACGGCAACCCTTCGATATCCTAGTTTCCAAAAAGTTTCAGCGAGCTTAGATCCGCCTTGTCCAACTCCCACGATTGCGAATTTATACGCCGCAGAAAACTCGTCTTCGATTGTTTTTTCGGGTTCTTGCTCTGACGGTAATGGGATATCAGGCATCTCTATGCCTAAATCTTCGTTTTCCTCAAAAGGCTCTTCTTCTGTAAATTTTTCGCTCATGATGTTTGTTTTTTTGTTGTTATTTTTTTTGAAATATTCTCCTAAAGTCGACATGTCATTTAAAAAGGCACGTCATCTTCCGAAGAAGCCGTAGCGGGACTAGGCGCGGCAGCAGGAGTATTGTTTTCTCTTTTCGTTTTCGAGTCAAAAGTCGTCGACTCAAAGAATATGTTTAGGTATTTTTGAATATAGCTTTTCAAAAGCTCTACTTCGCCAGGCTCCAAAGATATTCTAAAAGTTTGGCTACCATTCCTAGTCACAGTGAAGCCGAAAGCAGGAACAATATGATCAGTCGTTCCGGTTTTCCCTTTGATTTTTCTGGTTTTATCCCAAGGAGTCAAAGAAAAGGAGGTTTTATTATCGTTAAAATCGTGAAACGCGCTCCAAGGAACTCGGGAAGAAAACGAAGATAGCATTTCACCGAGTTCCGTTTCGTTTAGTTTCGTTCCGAGTTTTTTGTCAGGGTTATCTTTGTTGCCGCTAAAGCTGCCGTTTTTTGATTCAGTGTTCCAAGAAAATTGCTGGATAGCGTTAATGTAAAAAGTCGGCTTTCCTCCTCTTTGGTCGATGGAAAAGTTAAAGCCGCAGCCGGTGTTTTTGGAGTTTGGTTTGTATAACAGTAGGTTCATTCGCTTGTTAATTAAATTTAATTATAATAAAAACTAAATTCAATTTTTCCACAAAAAAAAGCGAAAACATTTTCATGCTCTCGCTTTACGTTATATGTCTGATGAGTTGTTAAAGCCCTGACGGACCGCTGTCTCCTGATGGACCGGTGCTTGCCG
>Ga0114918_10001446_pt1 | contig 21279 bp, 29 predicted proteins | sample LantaG_FD_87015 | JGI IMG/M metagenome (GOLD analysis project Ga0114918, IMG submission 87015) | Deep subsurface microbial communities from Baltic Sea to uncover new lineages of life (NeLLi) - Landsort_02402 metaG | ecosystem: Environmental > Aquatic > Marine > Oceanic > Sediment | place... | reverse complement strand
GAGGAAGAGGAAGAGGAAGCTACCTCACCTTGATTTCCCGAGCACCCCACCTTAAGAAAATTGAAAGGACTCGAAAGACACCCACTATCGGGGTCTCCGAGTCCTATTGTTTGACTTTTATTGAGTATTTGCTTTATAATAGAAGCATACAAACTCATTATCTTAAACCCTTGGAAGAGACCTGTATCACCAGGTTTCTTCTATTTTTGGTTGATATAAGAAATCCTATCTATTTCACTTTGAGTAATACGCCATAATCTCCCGACTCTCACACCCTTTAACTCGCCACGGGCTAACATCCGCCTGACAGTGGTTTGAGATACTTTCAGAATTTTCGCTACATCTTTTATATTTAATAACTCGCTCATTGCCTTACTTATACACTAGTAGCTTTTATTTGTCAACCACCAAAAAGGGTAGAAAAACGGCAAAAGAGGGCGATGGGGGGACTTGGCAAGGTAAGCTCATTGGCAGAGTTGGCAGGAAACAGGTTTTCTTATCCAGTGGATAGAGGAACACTGAAAAGAGGACACCGGTGCTGGGGTTAATGAACAATACTTCCCCTTGCCAAGAGGAAGGTCAAGCTATTCAAAAGCCCGGTAAGAGGGCTAAAAATTGATTCTAGGGGCTGCCAAAAGCACTTCCAGCGGGCAGCCTCTCTTTTTATCCCTCCCCCAGACCAATTTTGCAGCAGATCATCGCGGTAAGTTTCCCCGAGTTACCCCTTGACTATAAGGTAAAAACCTTGTATAATGTAAAGACAGTAAATAATTTATAAAAGGTAGATACTGTAAATGGGGCAAGCGATAGCGGCCAAAAACTAGAAATCCCGGTGTTTCCATAGTAGGGGCTGTTATATACAGGAGGTATTGACCATGAATAATAGGGCGGAGAGACGCAGACAAGAACGTAAAGCTAAGGAGATCCGGAAGACTCTAACTTCAGGGGATGGTATCTTCTGGGACCTTAAATCTGCTGAGCTACACCTGAAGAGCGAAGAAGAAGTAGCCAAAGCACTAGGAGTGAAACTATCAGGTAGGCATGTGGATGTACCACTCGACCTATTTTTATCACTGAATCAGAAACAGAAGATACACATTCTCCGACTTGTAGCGAAGGGGAAAACCGAGGAAGAGGTCCTACAAGAACTAAGAAGACTGCTTGCGGCCCCCTTGACTATAAGGTAAAAACCTTGTATAATGTAAAGACAGTAAATAATTTATAAAAGGTAGATACTGTAAATGGGGCAAGCGATAGCGGTAGCCAACCAGAAAGGAGGAGTGGGAAAAACGACCATGACAATCAACCTCGGCGCTGCCCTAGCTGAAAAGGGGAAGGGAGTACTGCTGATCGACCTTGACCCCCAGGGGCACCTCACTGAGGGATGTGGTCTAACATCAAGATACACTGATTCGGGAAATAACCTGGCTGATTTTCTCACCAACAGGGTAAACGAAGGTCTTTCCTCTATTATCTTCCCCGCCGAGAATTTTGAGGTTATGCCCTCTCACATAGCCCTCTTCGCCGCCGAGCGGGAGCTCATCCTGCAGAGGGCAGGAGAAAAAAGGCTGAAGAGAGTCCTGGGACCGGTGATATCAGGCTATGACTTTGTCTTGATAGATTGCCCTCCTACCCTAGGCCCGCTCACCGATAACGCCCTGGTGGCCACGGAGAGGGTGTTGGTACCTATCCAGGCTGAGGACACCTCGATCCGCGCCCTGGAGATGCTGTTCGATGAGCTGACAACCCTTGAGGAGACGGTAGGGGTCCATGTTGAAATTGTAGCTATAGTGCCCAACCTGGTGAGCAGCAACCTTGTCTCCAAGCGAATACTCGGCGACCTGCGGGGGGCCTTCCCTGACAAGGTAACCGACTTTGAGATCCGCCGCCGGGTTGATCTGGCCAAGGCCTGGCATGAAGGCAAATCCATCTTCACTTACAACCCCCGCTGCGATGTGGTTGATACTTTCCAGCGATTGGCCGGGCTGGTAATGGAGGTAAGCTAATGACCGAGGAAAGGACCCGAATAGACGCCCTTAAGAAAAGGCTGGAAACAGGTAAACCGGCCAAGAAGGCAACCCTGAGCCGGCTCACCGTTTACCTAACACCGGAGACGAGAGAAAGGATAGAGGAGTTATACGCCGAGGTCTACTACCAGACAAGGGCAAAGAAGATAGCCTTCCTTGAGGAGGTCATCAAGACCGGGCTGGAGGGAAAGGATAGGGTGATCTCAGCCCTGCAAAAAAGGAGTAAACACGATGAATAACCGAAGAAAAAGCAGGCGTAGTCACCTGTTCACGGTGAGCCGGCTCCAGGCATTACGCCTCTGCCCCTACAAATACCACCTTCAGTATGAGCTGGGCATCCGTGTCGGCGGACGCGCCTCGCGCCAGGGGATAGCGTTGCACGCCGCGGTAGCCAGGTTCCTGCTCCGTTGGGGTAAAACTACCATGGAGACAGAGGTAGCCAGGACGGTTGCCCAGAAGCCAATGGATGCCAGAGACAGAGCCCGCGTGCTAGAGTTGGCTAAGGGTTTCCAAGCGCTGATGGCGCCACGCATCAAACAGGTGCTGGCAGTGGAGAAACCCATAACCGTCGCCATCGAGCATATAGCGGTGGTAGGACGAGTGGATACCGTGGTCGAGACGGATAGGGGGCTGGAACTGTGGGACCTGAAAACGGCAAGACGGAGGGGATATCTGGACGCCTTCCCCTTAGGGATTTATGCCCTGGGTGTAAAGGGGCTGCTGGGACGGGTACCGGACCGATGGGCCTATATCAATTTAGGCCAGGGTAACGCAGCGGTATACATGGGCGGTGAGGAGATGGCATCCGGGGTTATCGACGAGGCAAGGCGAACAGCTAGGAGACTCCTCCTTATAGCGCCCCAACACCCTAACCCCGGAGCCTGGTGCCGGAGCTGCCCTTACCGCAAGTGGTGCCCGGTGACACGCCCTCAGCCAGAGCCACTTCCTACTCACCAGCCCTGGCTCTGGTCGGGACTGACTACAAATGAAGGAGGGGACCATGGACGAAATGGAGGGAAGAGCGGAGCGGAAATCACAGAAGAGATGGCTTTTCAGGGGTCATTGGGAACCTAATGTCCAGATCAAAAAGGGGATGCTGGTAAGATGCAAGGCTAAATTCCACCCCGTTGCTTTTGCTACTACCGATGAATACCAGAACGATGACCTATTTACGCAACAAGAGGATTACTGGAGGGATTACTGGAAGGATTCTGGCCACCGCCCTGGTCATACCTTAAAGCATAGGCGGACTTTAGTTGATGTTGCCTACGTTTCGTTTACGAAAGATGGCATCAAACCAATATCAAAAAAGATCTATATTTACCCCAGGGAACAACTTTCACCGCTCTCTCAAACTAAAATAGAGAGACTCTATGCCCGGTTCGAACAGGGAAATGGAAACATTAAAGTATCCCAAATTGAGGGGGCAATTCACCCCCCAGCCTGAAATACCCCGGGTATCAGCTTTGGCTCTTTCCAATGAGGAACATTTTTGTCCCACACTTGGGGCATATACCCTGTGTTGCCGGCTTCCCATTCTTCATGGTTATAGCCTTTGGGTCCTTCATTTCCCTTTTGGCGCGGCACTTTAGACAATAAGCTTGCATTTGCCTCCCCCTTCTATTTTTGTAGTAAGGCTACCCCATTTCCCTATTCAAGTCAAGCATTACCCCGCTTCCGCTGCTCTTTATCCCACTTACGCCGGTCCCACCATAGCCAAGTCAGAAACTTATCCCAAAGCCTCACCAGTTTGCCCATAGCGCACCCCCTTTATTCTTCAGCTATCCGATTAGCCTCAGTCAGCTTGTCAACAAGAGTGCCCATCTCTTCACGGCCAACAGCAAAATCAGCGATGTCAGCTTCTACCATCAGCCGATACAGACGACCGACCAGAAACGCCAACAAGACCAACTCACCCTTAGTCAGCTTCAAAGTAACCTCAGCCACAGCTCACCTCCTCACTAACAGGTTAGGGAAACGCATTTCAAACCAAATCCTATAGACATACTTGTGCTTCGGACAGGCGTTAAGTCGTGCTTCCCCCCTCGGATGATAATGGGGGCATTTTTGATGTTCGCCAATCTCTAGCTCATTCCGAGCCAGCGCAGGCTTAATCCAAGCCATAACTCACCCCCTTTCAGCTACTACTTTAACCCTTGATACTCAGCCTCGACAGCCCGGGCAATAGGGTTCTTTCTCCCCCCCCCTTTTTACACCAGACGTTGCTGGTCTTCTATGCTTTTCCGGTGTCGCTGCGCACGCTTGAAAGTGGCAGACGGTGCCATGCGTGGGTACTGGGCTTCCTTGCCGTCTAACAATTCCTTAATGGTAAGTATCTGTATTCGGGGATACTGGTGACCTGGGAAGTGCTCCGGCTCGTAGTAGCCTGCGGTGACTGCTTCCTCTAGCATGGGCTTTGTTGGCTCTTCCAGAGTAATTAGTATGCCAATAGGGGCCTTCTCACGCTCCATGTCACCTTTCAAGGTAGCAATATAGCTCCTGTTTACATGGCCACTTTTTACTTGCACGATAATGGTCTTAGCCTTGCCGGTGTTATCATCAAAGAAGTTGATATAGCCGTCAATACCCCTATCAGCACCTTTTTTCTTGTCCTGAGCGGGGCGGGCGTCTACCAGTCCCAAAGCCCACCATTCAAATTGATACCTTCCTTCGTGTTCACTTTCTTTGGCTAATGCTCTGGCGCTCTCAAGGTCTTTGGGGTCACCGACCACTTCATAGGGCACTAACTCAGAATGAAATGTATCTTCAAGTCTGTGTTTCATAAGGGTTATGGCCAGATGGGTAATGTCAATGCCAATCCAGCGCCGCTTAAGGCGTTCAGCTACGGCGATAGTAGTCCCGCAGCCGCAGAATGGGTCAAGCACCAGGTCACCTTCGTTGCTGCTGGCTGAGATGATACGCTCCAGTAGAGCTTCAGGCTTTTGGGTAGGATAACCGAGGCGTTCGGGAGAAGTGGAGCCAACATACGAGAGTTCCCAAACATCGGCCATATTGACTAGGTTATATACACCATGCTCATCTTCAAAGAACTCAGCAAGTCCCCCTCCGTAGTTGATAACGCCTGGTTTCCGTGACTTACTCTTAGTATACGCCTTTTCCTTCTGCAGATTGAACAGATAATTGTTCGACTTGTTGTAAAATAAAAGAATGTCATGTTTTTTAGCAAAGCGATGTGTTGAAGTTCCACCAGTTCGATATCGCCAAATAACTTCATTCTGAAATTGCTTGAACCCGAACACCGCATCCATCATTAGTTTCAGGTAGTGGCTGGCGGTAGGGTCACAATGTAGATAGATACTGCCACTTGGCTTAAGTACCCGGTGCAGCTCTACCATTCGCTGCGCTATCATTACCAGGTAAGCCATCATGTCATTCTGGCCTAAGAATGTCCGCATAGCTTGTAAGAGGTCAGCCAGCTTGCGGGGGCTTTCCTTGACCATCTCTTGATAAGCATATTCCGATTCCATGCCCCAGTGCCATGTATCCTCAAAGGCAGTAATCTGGGCGGCTGACCTTTCACCAGACTTCTCTTGAAACAGGACATTATACGTGGCGTTAGAGTTGAAGGGCGGGTCAAGGTAAATCAGGTCAACACTATCCGAGGCTACGTGTTCACGCAGAATATCTAGGTTATCCCCAAAATAGAGCTTGTTCTTCCAGCCGGGCATTGTCTCACCCCCTTTTCCTTATTTGTTTTTGTGCTTCTACCTTTAACCATACTCTTGATACTACCAGGCATTTTACCATAGCTGTTTATATTTTTCTTTTTCTAGTATATACTATGTATTAGAAAGGATATACTTTTGGGGGCCAGCATGAATATTTTAACAATGTCGGGAAAGGGGTGGGTTGTGATACCTCAAGAACTGAGAAGGCGCTATGGCCTTAAGAAGGGGGATAGGGTTCACGTTGTAGACTATGGTGGCGTCATATCTATTGTGCCTGCTTCGGAATCCCCTATCGACAGCACAGAGGGTATGTTGAGGGGTAAGAAATCTCTGGTCAAAGCACTAATAAAGTCCAGGCAAGAAGATGCCGACCGAGGAAAATAAGCTGGGGGAAGGCATAGCCTATGCCATGGATAGTTATGCTCTCCTCGCTTACCTGGAGGGTGAGCCGGGGAGTAGCCGCGTTAAGCAACTGTTAGCGGCAGCCGCCGAAGATAAATGCCACCTTTACATGGGCATAGTCAACCTGGGCGAGGTTTTGTATATTGTAGAGAGGGAAAGGGGACTCTCAAAAGCTCAAGAGACATTAGCTCGAGTTGACCAGATGCCCATTGAGATTGTAAACGCCGATCGTACCCTTACTCTTTTGGCATCTCATCTAAAGGCACAGTGTCCTGTAGCTTATGCTGATTGTTTCGCCGCAGCCCTGTCAGAGCTTAAAAACGCTCCCCTGATTACCGGTGACCCCGAGTTTCACAAGATAAAGACTGTTTCTGCTTTGGAGATAGAATGGCTTCCCAGCTAATAGGGACTATCCATATTTAATGCTCAAGGTTGACCCTACTCTTCCAGACCAAGGGCAAAGTGAAGGGCAGCTTCCACTGCTTTTAGCTTTTCAGGACTAAGGAGAACCAGCCTCTCTCGCAGGCTTCTTTTAGCAATAGTAGTAATGGTATCCAGGTTGACCACACAAGGTTTGGGAAGACCATCCTCTGGGCCCAAGGGGACCTCCGAGAGAATATGACGCATACGTGTCGTTACTGGTGCCACAGTTACCAGTTCCCGAACCGCATAAGCCTCATTGCGGGATAGGAGTAGCACAGGACGTCTCCCAGCTGGCGGTGTCAATTCTGCCCACCATATCTCACCCCGCCTCATGCCCAGGGCTCCTCAGCCAGCACGGCACTCCCCACCCGGTGGACTGCTTCGACCTCCTCAGCTGACTCCGGGACTTCTTGATAGCTACGCACATAATCCTTTACAGCTGAAGACTCCCGTTCTTGTTTCAGAAACCTTTCAATAGCCTGTCGAAAGAACTGGCTACGGCTTTCTCCCTTAGCCTTCCGCTCCGTTTCCACCGCCTCCAGGACATCCTCAGGCAGGCTTATAGCAACCTTGGCACTCTTACCCATAGTAGCACCTCCTCAAATTCTTCATACCAAAGTATGAATGATTACGTCCAACTTGTCAACCTCTAGGGAGAGGAATGACCGAACGATGATTCACTAGCAGCGGTTCCGGTACCCGTACCTTTTTATCCCATACGGGACACCCAATTCAGCCATCTTGTCAGCCATAGCTTCCTCCTATTCACCAGCTATCCGATTGGCTTCAGTCAGCTTATCCAAGAGGTCGCCAATCTCTTGCCGACCGACAGCAAACCTAGCGACATCAGCTTCTATCATCAGTCTATAGAGCCGACCGGTTAAAAACGCTAGCAACACCAGCTCACTCTTGGTCAACGACAATGTAACCTCAGCCACAGCTCACCCCCTTTTATAAATTTACTAGCCCCTAGTAATCTTATAATTACTGGTAAAATTGGAAGCCCCTTCCAATTTTACCAAAATAGACCGAATAGCAGTATTCCAATTAGAATACTCTCCCTGAGGTACCTCCTGTTTTCTACCGATATCCCCATAATGCTGGCTTTTTGGGTGGCTAATTTATTAGGGGCTAATATTTTAGCCACCCACTTGTTGACCTATCAACAACATACTATATTCCTGAAGATCAATAGCTCCAGCTGAATTTATAATTCATTCACTTACACCGGTGGACAGACCCCAGCCTCTCTTTACCTGGCTCCCAACTTAGCTGTTAGATTCGGGATCATCCGCCTGAGCGGAGTCCCATCATACCTCATACGGGTTTGGCCAGGAAGGCAGGGGCACCATGTTGTGTACACGGGTTTGCTCTGATGAGCTCCCAAAACGTCAATCGGCGTCTCCCTGCCCACCTGATGTCTAAAATGCCTCCTAACCAGTTACTTGCACCAGGTGTGGCGATAGATAATAAGTCTGATTCTTCACCATGGCAAATGCCAGACGAAACAGCCTATTCAGTGCTGCTCCGACTACTTCCCTTCCATTGAGGGGATTGGCATGAGCTGGCCGCTCTCGTCTCTGTTTTGCCCAGGCACGAAAGTCCGAGTTAAATCGTAGCATCGGAATAACCGAAGTCCATGCGCAGTATCTTAATACCGGGCGACCTTGCTTACTCATCGGAGTGTGTGATCCCCTTTTACCAGCTGACTCTGACTCCGTAGGATTACTGCCAGCCATCTTTATCATTTGTTTTGCACTCCGGTATAACTTGAAACAGCCCAGTTCTGCCAGTAATCCGGCCACAGCAATATAATTGAGTCCCCTTATCGAGAGCAGGTATTTGCCTTCCTCTGCTTCATCCACCAGGCTAACCAGCGTTCTCTCTATAATGCAAATGTGCCCTCTAATAAGCTCGTATTTCTCTACCAGGAATGAAATCTCGGAGGATACCGATCGGGCACCTGCCGCAATACCGATGGATGTCCTGGCTACGTAATGAAGCTCTCTCAGTTTCTTTCGCATAAGCCGCCCCTGGTGTGTTGCTTCGATTGCAGCCACAAATTCATCCTCCGTCATCCCGGCAATCACGCCGGGGATAGCGCAGGTGGAGAGCACACTGAGAGCTGTCAGACCACAAGGGTCCTTAAAGACAAGGGTAAACTCTGGAAAGAGTCCGTCCAGAAGCCCTTTTACCAGGTTGGTTATTCTGGTCCTTTCCTTAACCAGCCGGCGGTAGGCGTTGTGAGCGGTCCGAAGCTCAGCATAAACGCCCTGTGGCACTATACTATCAGTAAACTCCCCGGTACATAAGAGTTGTGCCGCCACCTCGCTGTCGCGATAGTCATTCTTTTTATGATTGATATCCTTCCCTTCCCGCCTCCGCTTCAAGGTATACTGGTTGATGAAACGAAACGGGATACCTTGCTCATCCAGAAAGTAAGCTATGTTTCGCCAGTAGTGGCCTCCCGTCTCGATAGCGAACATAACCCCCCGGCAATCGGCTTTCACCATTTCCGTTCTGGTTCGGCGTAACATGGTTTCCAGACCTTCTCTGGTATTGTCGAACTTGAATTTGTCCCTGATTGTAAAATCTTGAGTAATGGCCACTGCGGCATGCCTCTTTTTGTGAGGGTCAATCCCTATTATCAGGTATCCCTCAGGTACTTGCTTCCGTTTCCTGGCTGCGGTATTCTCCATTTATGATGGCTCCTCCTGCTTTAGATTTGGTGTCTTGACTGTCACCCATCCTATTGTAACTGGAGCCATCTCCTTTTGTTATTCCATATACTAAAACGCTATAATATAGATAGGTCTACAAAGAGGAGGAGGCAATGCCAAGAATAGACTGGAAAGGAACGATAATCCCAAGAGTAAAAGAGCTGCTAGACAGCTACAGCTACAGACCCACCTTGAGGCAGATATTCTACCGATTAGTGGCAGCCTTGCTAATCTCTAACACCGAACCCACCTATAAGAGCCTGAGCCGAGCCACAGTAGTCGCCAGGGAAGAACACATCATTGACCCCCTATGCTTTCAGGACAGGGTAAGAAGCCATACCGATGGCGACTATGGCTATCTCAGCCCCGATGAGTTTGTTGACGATAGGCTTGACGAGCTCAGGGAATCACCAGAGAACTACACCCGACCAATGTGGACTACTCAGCAAGTAATGCCGATAATCTGGCTAGAGAAGGACGCCCTCTTTACACCGGTAACCGAAATCGCCAGCCGATACCGAGTAAAGACCTACGCAGCCAGAGGCTACTCTAGCTTTACCAGCGTCTATGAGGCAGCCCAGGACATCCAGCGTCTTATGAAACCAGTCAAGGTGCTCCAACTAACCGACTTTGACCCTAGTGGTGAGGATATGGTGAGAGACCTTGAGGACAGGCTAACCAGGTATGGTAGGCTAATCCAATTTGAGCTAACCAAGATAGCCCTCACCAGCGACCAGGTAAGCACGCTAGGCTTGCCACCAATGCCAGCCAAGAAAAGCGACCCCCGGTATAACAGGTTTGCTCAGAGCTTTGGCGACCAGGTTGTTGAGCTGGACGCCTTGCCACCAGACGAGCTCGAGAGGATAGTCAGCACAGCCATTGAGGACCTTATTGACCAGGGTCCCTGGAACGCCGAGATAGAGAAGGCAAAGCAAGAAAGGGAAGAAGCCCGACACCGAATTGAGGAGCTGCTTGACCAGCTAGAGTAACCTGTTAAAAATCATAGGTTAAAACAGCCAGCAAAAGTTACATTTCTCAAGAAATGTTAACCCTAGCCACATGAATATCATTTCTCGTAGAAATTCCATTTAGCCCTGAAGTTCTGGAGTCTGTAGTCCTGAAATATGTCTTCGGTTTTCAAGGCATAAGAGGACAATCCAGCCAAGGGGCACAAAGAGACCTAATAGCAACCACCATAGACTTCTATTCTTCTTCTTTAGTACCCATCCCCAACTTGGTATTAGTATTACCAAAGCTATTATTACACCTGTTACAAATCCTGCACCATCTAACGCCTCTTCAGAAACATAAGGGTCAGCAGAGACCATTACCATTGCTATGATAAACCCAGCTATAAAAGCGACTGGCAAAGTCCCCAACCATGCCAACACCATTGTCCAGTTCAGATGTCTTTCAAACCAGTTCATCTTAGCCTTCTCTTTACCCTGACTACCAATGCACCAATGCCATAACTAATGAGAAACACAACTATACCCACACTCGCAGAGCCAGCGAATTGCCCTAAAACTCTCACCATATTGGTAGTGGGAAATTGAATAAAAGTCCCCCCAAAAAGGATGATAGTTACAATCAAGGCTAGAATCCAAGCTATCTTGGTATGTGTTTTCATTCAAACCTCCTCATTTATCGGGATTATACCCCCTCTCAATTCAGCAAGTCCCGCCACAAGACCGCCTGATACTCAGCCCTACTATACCAGCCACTTGCAGACTAGGCAACAAATTGGTAAAATGCGGACAAAGTCCGCAAAAAGGAGGGTGATATGATAGATATACAAAAAGAGTTTAACGAGCTAACTCCGGAAAACCAAGAACTGGTTAGAAAAGTCATTTCCGCGTTGTCGCTGTTCCAAATTAAGGAAGAAATAACAGAGGCAGCACAAAGATGGAATGAGGCAACGCGGCAATTGGCAGCGGCAAGGCAAAAACCCAAGCCTGATCTGGGTCGCTAGACCAGCTAGAAGAATAGGCTACTAGACATAATAATTATTATACGCCCCAAGTGCCCACACCTCAAAGCTAGAATTTCCCTCAATATCCCCCTATACTTGTAGTGACCACTCAAACTGCGCTATAATACAGCTATAGGAGAGTGCCCACTAAAACCAAAATTGAGAAAACAAGGCAGTGGATTATGAGTAAGGGATTAGGTAGAGTTGAAAGGCTAATCTTGGAGTCTTTACAAAAAAAGGATAGCCATGAAGTTCTAGGTGTCTGGGATCTAGCCTATATGGTGCATAATGGTATTGACTGTTTTGCCTGCACCATTGATGACCCCCAACCGGAGAAACCGCCTTATGCAGTATATCAATCAGTATGCAGGGCAGTCAGAAAACTAGAGAAAAAAGGAATTATTAGAGGTAGAAAAAGGTTAGGTTGGGAATCACGTCATGAGGATAAGCCGTGGAGCAAATGTATTAGTTTAAGTGTTTAGTTTGTATAGTGGGGTGGTGAAAGTAAACACTTAAAGGAGTGATAAATGGCTTTTGTGAGAGTAAAATACCATAACAAGCGACCTTATTACTACTTGGTGGAGACCTACCGGGAAGATGGCAAGGTTAAACAACGAACCATAAAATACTTAGGGACCCGGCCACCCCGGGGCCGGCAAAAAGGCTTAAAGAGTGGGCATCACAATTAGCTTCAATTACCCTGGGTAGTATACTACTCACAAGTCATTTCAGACGCCTAGAATTCAATCGTAGTGCGTGCTTCTTCAGCCGGCGTGGTAAAAACGGCGAATCTGCCGAAAATACCAAGCCCGACCTCGCTGGGTTTACCAAAAACGCCAGATCTGGCGAAAATGGTAAGCCTGACCTTGAGAGGTGCAAAAACGGCAAATCTGCCGAAAATGCACCCGACCCTTTGCGCTTCACCGGCATGGATGAGCTCACCGCAGGCCGGGCCGGTCCTCGAGCGCAGCGTCTATTAAGTGGTGTTTGAAGCCCAAAGTGTTATGGGCGAGGGGGTATTATGGGTAACTATGATATTGGAGTATTTACCCATAATAGATAATGGGTGGGTATTGTTAGTCTCGTTTTTACCCGTAATTAGCCACTTGCTTAGTGTTTGCTGTGGCACCGCCAACGCTTTGCTGATCTCTGGCTGGCTCCACCCAGCCTTCCGCAACTGGATTGCCGGCATCGGGCGAGGGGGTATTCATAACAATTTCATGTCTCGGATGCTTGTTAGGAATGTATTGTTGACATTTTGTGCCAGCTTCACCATTGTTAGTTATCCATAGGTGAATGGTAGGACGTGGTATTGCTAGCGCCTTACCTCCTCATAACGACAAGTAAACAGAGTTATTAAGCTACCATTACCGCCTTTTACGAGATTAGTAGTAATGGCGAGATTGGATTTTCGCCTAGTATGGTTAGCTTCACTATGGGCGGTATTAAACCAATCACGGATGGTTATTATGGCTAACTATGATACTGGAGCTTTTAGCCATAATAGATAATGGCTGAGCATCGTTAGCCTCAGCCTTAGCCACAATTAGCCAGTTACTTAGCGTTTTCTGTGGCACCGCCAACGCTTTGTTGATCTCTGGCTGGCTCCGCCCAGCAGGAGATCGCCGAGAAGCTGGGATGGGACCAAAGCGTTATCTCTCGTGACCTTCAGGACTTTATGCAAAACGGCAATTCTGCCGAAAATACCAAGCCCGACCCTGAGAGTTTAGGAAAAACGGTGAATATACTTAACGCTTAACCATTACAAATCTTGATTGGCTCGTATAAGCCGCTAGGTAAAGACCATCAGCAAGCAGCATCACCCTAGAGCTCCCCCACCAGATATCGAGCTCCCCGTCATACTCAGCCAAAGGCACAAGCTCCAGTTTCACCAGAAAACCGCCATTGAACAGTTGTCTCACTGCTCTAGAGAAGGCAGTCTGAAAGGACGGCTCCACAAAGCTGCCACAGCAATATGTATGCCCACGCTTTAGCGCCAGATACTTCATACTCGCTCTCAGGTCATATACTGAGTCCGCTATTCTTACCCTACAGCCTTCACAGAATACCCAACCTGGCTTGTCCCACTTCCAGTTTTTAAAGCCGTAGTTTTCTTGCCTCGCACTGCCTGTATAGTAAATAGTTTCTGCTTTTGCCAGGTCAAGTGTCTCAAGAATCGCCCTTTGGAGATAGCCTAATCCCTTGCTCAATGCTCCTTTCCTCTGTTAAAAACAAAAAAATCGGCGACCACAAACCCCCTACTGGCTGTTACTACCCACCTCTTTATTATGGGTTTTTCTAATTCCAGCGTTCTTTCCCCACCCCACTCACCCAGGTCTTCGGTAATCAAAGCAGTAATTTACTTTATCCGAAGTATGGGGGTCTTTTTTGAGAATAGCTACGAATTAAGCAATACACCACTCCATCCTACCCTTGATGAGCCTATCCCTCTTGTTGACCAAGAGGAAGGCTTCTTCGTGCCTCTCAGAGCATTTGATAAGGGTTTTAGCAAACAGGAAGAACCGCTTTGGCACACACGATATCTCATCCGATTTTAAAGACCGGTGTCTCAAAACTTCGTTTATCCTCTTTGTCATGCCCCGAGGAGCCTTAAGTGCCCTGGAGTGATAGGTATTACCGAGTCGCCTATCCTTCAACCACTGCCGAGACTTGCCATTAACCAGGTGGCGTATAGGCACCAGCTTGCCCTTGCCATCTTGCTGAAAGGCAAAGTTGGCCACCCTCTTAATGCCGGTAACCTTGTCATACCTTTTTTGCTGCCGGCGTTTAACACCGGTGGCCACAGCAATGCTGGCCCTGGATATCGGCTTTGCCCTGGAGCCATCAGGTTTAAAAAAGGAGGCATAGAGCTGGGCAGTCTTTGCCTGGCGCCCTCTAAAATCACTAGCCCTAATCTCAACTGGCCGACCAGGGTAGGTCCCTAAGTATTCAGCCACCTTTTCAAGCCCCCTGAGTTTGATTACAGTGCGTCCTCCAAATCCACCAGATAGCTTTGACCCCCTAATGTCCCAGAATTTGCCTTTGCCGGCCTTGAGGAGACGATAAGCAGTCGCTCGAGAGTAACCGAAATGCTTGACCAGGGCAGCCAGAGCGTCCCCAAGAAGGAGTTTACCCATATGGGTAACATTGATAGCCCGGAGCTCATACCACAGAGCCAACTCCTTGTCAGGTCCAGTCTTGATGGCAGCAACCGACAGCCCAGGGTAGAGCTTAATAGCAAGAGGAGGAGGTATCATCCTTCACCTCCTCCGGGGCAGCCGTCTCCAATAATTATGCCGAAGGTTTCGCCGGCCGCCCCGTTGTGACTTGGTTTTGGATGACAACCACAACACAGCCACTCCGCCGATCCGCCCAGGGGTGATGGTCCACGCCACCACCATTCCATGGAGCCACAAACAAAGCAGGGTCGGTCTGGCTTGGTAGTAGGCAATAGTAATCCACGGCTTTTGTCTGGAAGGGGCTCAGATTTGGATTCTACGGCGTCTTGAGGGTAAAAAGAAGGGGAGCCACCGGTAATTAGCCGTCGGTCCCCCCGTTTTGAGAAATCAGGCCTATTTTTGAGCCATCGGGAGCATCTATCCTGAAGATGTCGAGTTTCTACCGAGGCTCTATTAAACACAAAAACCCAGGTCAACTATGTCCTGGGTTTCAGATTTTGCTACTCTCATATTGACTCACCTCACCACAGAGACTAGCACGAAAAAGAAAGGGTGTCAAGTTCCCCCTGGAATGAGAAAAGCTGGCTTGAGGTGAGTCACTACCCTTAGCCAGCTCTTCCGTTTTTTGCTGGGTTTAGTAGTCCCCGACTTTCCAATGGAAATACCTGACTTACCAGCACCGTCTAGCTACCTTGAGCCATTACCGGTCACCGCAACAAGAGGTTGTTTATTCCCCTTGGCTACAGCAATAACTCTAACTCTCTCTAAGCTAATCACACTCGTGGGGCTTTGTCAAGTCGCTCTGTCTTCTCCTTCTCTTCTGGAGATATATGAGATCCTCTCTCCTCCTCTGCCTCTTTCTCCTCTGGTTGAGGCCCTCTCATTCCCTCTTCTCTTTTATCTGTCTCATTTCTCGTCTCATTTTTTTTCGCCATCTTTTTACCTCCCTAGAGTAATTTCACCACAGAAGGGAGAAAGAGACAAGACAAACGGTTTACTCTCCACTTCAGTCCGCCTTGGCACTGTCATTATTCACCAAAACCCCGCTAGGCCTCGCAGGATATTAGTCTATAGTGTTAACACTTGCGGGCTTAGCTTTAGTGGGAAGTCCCGGAATCACTCCATCCGCGGGAGAGCCGGCACAATTTGAGCCTCAATCAGTGTATGCAAAGAGACCATAAAAGTATGCCTCCGCCTAGTAGAGAACCAGCCGGTATCCTCGCAAGCAGTATTGCTACACTCCACTCTGACTAGCCCCTCTCTAAGCAGATCTTCAATTCCACTGGCGTTGAGCTCAACATTAAACTTTGTGTCACATCGGTCGCAGGTAAACATCCACGGCCCTGTTAGCAGCTGAAGGGCCCCGACGTCTATCTTACTTTCAAGAGCGGCAATCTTGGGTTCGACATTCGTCCGATACCACACAGGCCATTCAGTGGTAGTCAATTCCTTAAGCCTTTGCCGAGCTCTTGTTATCGCCACAGTCTCTACTCTGGCATTGAATTCCTGGTTTAGCCCAGCGCTGACCTTCTTCTCAACCTCTTCTTCATAAAGTTCCCTAAACCACGGTGGCCAATTATCCGAGTCACGTAGAATGGCGTCCGCTTTCTTTTTAGCCTCAGTATCTATCGGCTTGGCTATCTCCTTGGGCAACCCAGGCTTCTTAAGAATGTCACGGAGCTTCTGGTAAACCAATTGAGGCATTTTGGAGTCGTACTCAGCCTTTAGTTTCGCAAATCTGCCGGCTGCCCTCTTTTCAACCTCAGCATCTTGTACCCGGATGAAATCGAGTCTTGCCTCCTCCAAGGTCATCTGGGCGCCATCCAGATTTGCTTTTGAGCTTTTCAGGGAGGAGACCTCTTTAAGGGTGTTGTCAAGGCTAACCTCGAGCTCCTCAACCTTTTGAGAAAGCCTCTCTTTATCCTGTTTGACCTGGGGGTAGTTCTTGATAGCTTCCAACTCTTGAATGTATCTCTCAACGTTGTCTATACTCATTAGACTGCCCCCGCAAGACCAGCTTCAGCCCAAGCGATAATTTCAAGGAGAGTCACCTCACTGGTTCCGTAAAAGAGAGGGAATTTATTCCTGATACCGTCGGGCATCTTTACCACAGGGTTTAGTTCATTTAGCTTGCAATAGATCGCTGCCCTCTCGAGGAATATTAAAACCAGCTCCTTGGGGAGTTCTTTGAGTACTGCCTGGTCACCGGTAGTAAAGTATCTAGCATACCTTAGTTCCTTCTCGAGTTTGCCTGCCTCAGCCTTAAGGTCAGACAGCCTTTTCGTTTCAACCCTTATCTCAGCTAAAAGGGCCTTTATCTCGGCTATAGCTTTGTCACTAACACTAGTGACCTTCTTCAAGCTGCTAGTGGAGAGCGACGTTATCCCAGTCACGGCTTTACCACTAACCTTGATAATCTCCTTACCCCCGTCATTGGACAGAGACTTTAGCACTGCCATAGCCTTATCGCTAACTTTAGCAATCTCCTTACCCCCGTCATTGGACAGAGACTTTAGCACTGCCATAGCCTTATCGCTAACTTTAGCAATCTCCTTTACCCCGCTGGTAGAAAGCGACTTTATCGCCCCCTCTATTTCCAGTTTTTGTTCGTTAAGTGCCTTTATTTGGGCACCCAACTCTATTACCTTCTTATCACAGTTCTCTATTTCCGTCTTCTTGGCAGCGAGGAGTTCAGACATCGATTTGTACTGCCCCAGCTTAGCTTGAAGCTCCTCCGAACCACCAAGCTTGCTGACGAGTCCACTCCAGGATACAATCTGCTCTGTTTTAACTCCGTGCTTTATAAGGCTTTGGACTGCAGTAATAGCTTCGCTTAGGTCTTTGTGACGCCTCGACAAACTGTCAGCCTCAGCCTGCCACTTTTCCGCTTCTAGCTTTTTGGTGCCGGTGATAGTTTCTAACCTCTGGATTTCTCTCTCAAAGCCAACCTTGGCATCATAGTCCAGCAAATCGCTAAAGAATTTTGTGACTGCCTCTTTCCCCTTAAGACCGTGTTTTGCCCCAATCTCGGTGAGGGCATCCTTCAACTGTCTGAGTCTTTCAGTATCGAAGCCAAGCTTTCCCAGCTCCACAGCATGCTTGAGGAGCTCACTTTTCTCGGTAAGTTTTGTCTCTAGTGTCTCAATCCCTTCATTGAGGGCATTTTTTGTCTCCTCCAGGGGCGCAAGACTACCCTCTGCTTCCTTCATTTGTCGGTCCAGCTGGTCCAACTTAAGTCCAGCGGCATCCAATTTAGCCTGGACCTCATTGAACTCTTGCACTTTGGGCCACATATCGTGAAAGAGTCGCCCCAAGGCGTTATAAAATGGCCCCTTGTTGGTATCGTACTTAGCCCGGAGATGCGTATAGTCCTGCTCCGTTTTCAGTCCATCCACCAATGCCTGATAGATTTCATCGGTAAGTGATATGTCCTTATTCTCCACTGTAGCTCCTTCCAGCCTTAGTCCAACGCATCCCGCATTTCCTCGGGGTCTACTGGGGTTAAGCCACCCTGAGCCACCCCAGCGCTAGTATACCACAAGAAACGCAGACAGCTAATACACCAAGGCTTTACGCCACTGAAGACGCTGTTATTTAGGCGTGTTTTGAAACTGTTATTCTATGGCAAAAAGGCATTTTGACTTGGCATTTTGACCTGTGGTAATCCACAGTGGTAAACTACAAGGTAAGCGTTAGGGCAATCGCTAGGGCAATCGACAGGGGAAACTATAAGGTAAGCGTTAGGGCAATCGACAGGGGAAACTATAAGGAGGTCAAAGAGATTGTGGCAAAGGCTACCCACAAACCACCATCCCGGGTAAGGTATGAGCAGAGCCACCCCACTGTGTCCTGTAGGCTTGATAAAGACGAGTACGACCTGCTGAAGCAACGCCTTGAGGACCTGGGGGTATCATTTGCTGCCTTCGTTAAGGACTCTTTAGGTCTCCTGCAGATCAAAATGCCCGATATCGACGAAGCGAGGGGTGAAGGTTACAATCAGGCCGTAGAGGACTACCAAATCTGGTACTACTGTGCTGTATGCCGGAAGCGAATAGACATAAAACCCAATAGCGACTCGCATAAAGCAATAATAGGCTACATGAAGGACAAGGGCTGGGCCCACGCAAGCTGTCAACGACACTAGCAGCTTCCCCCCTTTCTTTCTGACCAGGTCAACCCACTCATAGGGATCCCGCCCCGGGTGAAGTTGGAGTTTATTCAGCTCGGCATACTTAATGATACTCTCAGCAACCTGCTCTCTGGTCCTGTCCATATCTCTATTATACTCCTTTCTGCCAGTTCCCGCTTGACATTCTTTAGTGGATATGTTATATTTAGATTACCTATTATACCTCAATTGTGCAGGAGGTGGCAAGTGGCAAGCAAAACAATTACAGAAGCAACCACAGTTCAAAATGATGCCTTGGATAACCTGAGATTGGTCCTGACCTCACCACGACCCCGGGCCCCGAGCACTCTTACCAACTATCTCTCCATGGCCGGTCTGTTTCTGACTTGGCTGGGGAACCGGCTACCCCCTGGGGAGATGGACCTGCGCCGATACTTTGTTCATAGACGTAATGGGGGACTAAACGACAACAGTCTCAGAACCACTTTTGCTGTGCTCGAGAAACTTTATAAAGCCAATCATTGGGACTGGCCCCTGGAATCGGGAGACCGTCCTGAGGCACCATTAGAAACAAATACCCCGGCATTTACCAAGGAAGAAGTCGAACAGCTAATCAAAAACCGTGAGCTCTACTCCAAAGGGGAGAGCTTCTATCTGGCCATCGCCATCATCTATGCCCCCAGACGGATTGAGCTAGCCAGGATTAAGAAACGATACATCAAAGAAAACACCCTTTACATAGATACTGCCAAGCATGGTGAAAAGAGAACCCATCTCATCCCCGATGAGATAATGCCTTATATCGAGGCTTACCATCCCAAGGAGCACAGTGTAAGAGCACTAACCTTTATGTTCGACCGGATATGTGTCAAAGGACTGGGGGAGAAGAAGCCAGACTATGGATGGAGCAGCTTCCGCCGAACCATAGCTACCCTGCTGCCGATAGCCCTGGCTAAAGCGGATAAGCCACTAACCCTGATCGGCTACTTCCTGCGGTGGAGCCGCCGCTCCACTGGTGCCAGGTTCTTGGGGACACCGATGGGCGGCGTATATGCTAGACCAGAGATACTAAGTTCCGACCCCTACTTTATTGACAGGGAAGTATTTGAAGTCCATCCCTTCCTGAAACACTGGGTAGTAAAGGATTAAGGTAACCACTAAAACGCCCAGATTCTGACTACAGAGCCTCATTTAAGACCCCCCTGCCTGAAAGCGGGGGGGTCTAGCTTTGACTTGTGATTTAAGCCTGTCTTTTTATCAATTTATCAATTTATCATTTTATATTTATATCTAGACATATCAATTTTATATCTACATAAAAATATATTTTTATTTTTATCAAAAAAACTTGACAAGTGATGGGTAAGTATGATTAGATATAATCGTATCTGAATTACCTCTTATTATAGTAATAGGAAGTAGTAACAGATACCTTGAAAAGCACCTTAAAAAATACCACTTACCCGATACCGACAACGCTAGACAATAAAGGTAATGGGGCAAAGCTACAAAGTGAAAGGGTAACCCTTCCCATACTGACTACGCTGGACACTAAAGGTAATGGGGCAAAGTTACAGGGGTAAAGCCTGAATAGCGTGTAACCTAGTGGTCATAGAGCAACAGTTCAGCCGTAGCGTTAGTGTGGCTATGCTCAATAAGTAAAAAGTGAGGTATTGAGCATAATGGAAAGTCCTAGCTATATCAAAAGTCTACTCATTCCGAGTATGAAAAAGCCACAGGGTCGCAGGGTATGGTCTATTGACCTAGAGCAAGTTTGGCTTCCGTTCTTTTTCGCCACTAACACGCAGGGCGATACCGCTATACCAGTAGACGCTTTAGGTTGCCCTCTCCGTTTAGGTTACGACAAAGCTGGTGCGGTGCGATTTACGCAAGCTGGTCGCCCAGTCGTTAGAGTAGCCAAAGAGATAGGCGACAGCGTTAGGCTAGTTCGTGATAACTTTACCGCTAACCTCTTAAACTATGCGGGAAGCGTTATCAAAGACAATGCCGAAGGCTATAAAACGCAAGTCGCACTAGCCAAAAAAGCTGGTGAGCCGATTATACAGCACGATAGACAACAGCTTCATAACGCTTTGGTAGCCAAAGCGGAAGCGGAAGCGGAAGCAATAGCTAAAGCGGAAGCAATAGCTAAAGCGGAAGCCGAAGCCGAAGCGGTAGCCGAAGCAGAAGCGGTCAAGCCCAAAGGTCGCAAAGCGGAGTTAGTAACCGCCTAGCACTAAACAGGGCATAGCCACACTAACACTACGGTTGAGCAGAAGGGGGGTAAAGATGACTACATATCCAAAGTGGTCAACCCCTAGCCGACAAGTGTTGCTAGTCAAGCTATTCGTTGACAGCGGTGGCTTTTGTATCTTTGGGCATAGGAATTGCCCTATTCCAGAGCATCACTATGAAGTCTTTATTGAAGGGCTTATTGATGACTGGAAAGCAGAGGATAGAGAGCAAGCTAGACTAGACTGGAAGGCAGAGCAAAAAGCCTTTCACTCTCTAGGTGAGCGTAGACTACCGATTAGAGGTCGGTTTAGCAATATCAGCAAGGACATATTCTTTGAGAAGCAACCGCTATTCTACCTTGAGGGTCTAGGAATGAGCGGGCTTAAACTTCAACCCTTTGCCAAAGTCAAGATAGCTTCCAGCTACTTTCACCTATACATAGATTTAGGCGACAGCTTAAAAGCCACTAGCAAAAACAAAAGACGCAAGGCTATAAGATACGG
>Ga0114918_10001445_pt1 | contig 21281 bp, 26 predicted proteins | sample LantaG_FD_87015 | JGI IMG/M metagenome (GOLD analysis project Ga0114918, IMG submission 87015) | Deep subsurface microbial communities from Baltic Sea to uncover new lineages of life (NeLLi) - Landsort_02402 metaG | ecosystem: Environmental > Aquatic > Marine > Oceanic > Sediment | place... | reverse complement strand
TCTCTCTCTGTCTTTCTCTCTCTCTCTCTCTCTCTCTCTCTCTCTCTCTCTCTCTCTCTCTCTCTCTCTCTCTCTCTCTCTCTCTCTCTAAAAAACAAACAATCAGGACTCCATCGTCGACGACGCCGAGGCCGTCCGAGCCGCCCTCGTCCCCTCGGGCGCGGGCTCCTCGCCGCAGCGAGGGCGCTGGTCGGTGCTCGGGCAGTCGTTCGGCGGCTTCGTCTCCGTCACCTACCTCTGCCGTGCGCCGTGGGGGATCACCGAGGTGCTGCTGGCCGGGGGGCTCCCTCCCGACGCCGCGGGGTGGGAGGAGGAGGAGGAGGAGGAGAAGAAGAAGAAGAAGAAGAGGGATGGCGGCGCGGCAGAAGCCTCCACCTCAAACGGCGCCAACGGGACCGAGAGCACGAGCGCCGTCGCCGACCAAGTCTACGACCGCCTCTTTGCCCGCGTCGTCTCGCAAAACGCCAAGTTCTACAAGCGATACCCGCGAGACGCCGCCAGGGCGCGGGCGATCGTCTTGGCCCTCGCTGCCCTGCCCGGGGGAGGCGCCGCGCTGCCCTCGGGCGGGGTCCTCACGCCGCGAGGCTTCCAGCTGCTCGGGCTCGCGGGGCTGGGCTCCGGCGGCGGCTTCGACCGCCTCCACTACCTCCTCGAGAGGGCGCTGTGCCCCCTGACGGGGCGGGTCACCGCCGGGTTTCTGAAGAGCTACGAGAGCTGGATGGCGTGGGAGGCCAACCCGCTCTACGCCCTCCTCCACGAGTCCATCTACTGCGACGGCGCCGAGAGCGGCAGCTCGGGCTGGGCGGCGGAGAGGGCGAGGCGGCGCGGGACGGTCGCGGTGGCGCTCCGCGCGGCCCCGCCCGGCGGCGGCGGCGGCGGCGGCGGCGGCCCGGAAGCGGCCCCGCCCTCGCCCTCGCCGACGGCGACAGTCGCGCTCCCTCGGCCCGAGGCCTTCGACGCCCTGCTCGCCGCGAGGGCGGGCCGCGACGTCCTCTTCACGGGGGAGATGGTGTTTCCCTGGATGTTTGACGAGGTCGGCGCGCTCCGCCCGCTGGCCGCCGTCGCCGAGCGGCTCGCGCACAGGAGGGACTGGCCGCGCCTCTACGACCTCGCCGCGATGAGGAGCTGCCGCGTCCCCGTCGCGGCCGCGGTCTACTGGGAGGACATGTACGTCGACTTCGAGCTGTCGCAGAGGACCGCGCGGCGGATCCCCGGCCTGCGGCAGTGGGTGACGAGCGAGCTGATGCACTCGGGCATCCGCGACGACGGCGCGCGCGTGTTTGAGCACCTGATGGGGCTCGTCCGCGGGTCGACGCCGCTGTTCTGAGCCCGATCTCGCGGTTCCGTTCGAGCTGCTGCGTGCTGTTCCTCGCGGCGCCTGGTCGTCTTTTCGGGAGTTTTGAAGTTTCCGTTCTCGTCATTTTTTTGTTCGGCATTTCGTTTTTTTTTTTAACATGGTCCTTCTCTTCCGTCAACTCCTTCCCCCTTCTCCTCTTCAAGCCTCCTTCCGCCTCGTCTCCGCCTCCTCGCGGCAGCCCTTCTCCACGCGCGCGAGCAGCGGCCGCAGAGCCTCCACGAACCCCTCATCGAACCGCTCATCGGAGAAGAGCCTCGCGGCCCTCCGCCGCGCCGCCGCCGCCATCCTCGGCGCCGCCGCGGCCGGGGCCTTTGCCTTTGCTACCTTCCCTCCTCCTGCTCGCGCTGTGCCTCCCCCCGCTTCTTCCTCCCCCTGCTGAGAAGAGAGCAGCAGGAGCTCAGAGATCGCGTCGGCGTATTCCTCCTCTGTGGAGCAGAGGAACCCCGTGGAAATTGAGCGCTTTTTCCTCTTCGAGGCCGCGGGAGAAAGTGATTTCGTCCCCGCCGCGCTGCTCTCCTTCCCGCCGCCGCCGACCTCCGCCTCCTCCTCGTCCTCTTCCTCTTCCTCCTCTTCTTCTTCCCTCACTATGTCCATCCTCGGGCCCGCAGAGTCGTGCGCCACGGGGACAACCCCGGCCGCCATGTACTCGACGACGCAGATCCCAAAGTGCTCATCTACCATGGCGTGGAGGCCGCCGAGCGCCGAGGACAGGAGCGCGCGGAGCGCCTCTCGGGAGGCGTTCGTGACAAAGACGGCGACGTCGTCGTCGTCGCTCTCCTCGGTCCCGCCGCCTCCGTCCCCTTTCGTCAGCCCGAGCTCGCGGGCGAGCCCCCGCAGCGCCTCCACCCTCGCGGCGTCGGCGGCGTCCCTGACGCCTCCGACCAGCGCCAGCCTCGCCGACAGCACTGGGTGCGAGAGGTCGCCGCTTTCCGTCGCCCGCCGCCGCGCGAGCGCCAAGGCGCGCAGCAGCGTCGCCTGGTTCTTCTCCGGCCGGAACTGCGCCAGCGCAATCAGCAGCCTCCCCTCCCCTCGTCGTTCTCCTCCCTTCTTCTTCTTCCTCTTGCGGAAGACCTCCTCCGGGAGCGGGGCGCGCTCCAGGGGCAGGTCTCGCAGGGAGGAGACGCCGCAGGGAGGGTAGACGATCGTCGACGAGGAGAAAAGACCTGTTTGGTCTTTTTCGTCTTCGTGCGACTGAGAGGTCGGCGACGAACGAGAGAGGAAGCGAAAGAGGTTCGGCCGCCGCCACCACAGCTGCTCGAGGTGGCCCGCCGTCCAGCTGCTGTTGGCCACGGCCACGTCGCAGCAGGCGCCTCCGGCTGCGCCGTAGACCGAGGCGACGGCGTGGTAGTAGGCCGTCTTTACAGCGGAGCGGAGTTTCCGAGCGAGAGGAGGGGCGCCGCCGCCGCCAGCGCCGCCGACGCCGCCGGCGCCGGCAACGGCGAGCGCGCCGCCGCTGCCGCTCTTCTCCTTCCCGTCATCCTCCCCGCAGGCTCCTCCGCTCTTCACTCGTTTCAGCATGTCGCTCGAAACGATCGGATAGTGCACGTAGGCTGCCACGTGGCACCCCGCGGCCTTGGCGACGAAGTACGAAAGGCTCCAGCCGCTCGTGTCGACGAAGAGCGCCGGCATCCCGCCGACCCCGCCTCCGCCGCCGCTTCCCTCCCCGGCCGCGCCCTCTCCTCGGCGGCAGCAGGCGCGCAGCCCCTGGAACGCCAGCGCGGCCCCGGCCAGGCTCTGAGACACCAGCGTCAGTCTGGGGTGCCGCGCCGGATCGAGGCGCGCCACGTCCTCGAGCGGGACGGCCTCGACATCCCTCTGGAGCTCGACGCCGAACGTGCGCAGCGCCGCCGCGCGGAGCGAGCCCGCCGAGAGCTTCTCGTCGCAGAGGACGAGGACCCTCGCGTCGGGGAGCGCCCTCTGGAGGGCGGAGACGGCGCACCAGAGCACGCGCTCGCCGCCGCCGCCGCCCGCGGCGTTGGGGTGGAAGAAGGCGATCGTGTCCTGGAGAGGCAGAGAGGGGGGGGAGGGGAGAGGGAGGGAGTTTTTTTGTTTGTTTGAGGAGAGAGAAGGAGGTTGAGAGAGCGAGGGGAAGAGGTCGAGAGAAAACGAAAAGCAAAGGAAAAACCATTCAATCCTCACCTCCCTCCTCCTCCCCGCCGGAGAGCGCAAAGACCACCATAGCGCCGCCCATGCCGCCAAGAGCAGGAGCAGGAGTAGTAGAGTCAGCTGAGCGCAGCGGCTTGGCCCGAGGACCAGCACGCCCGCGAGGGCCGCGACGAGCGGGAACCGGAGCGAGAGCAGAAGGGTCATTGCGATCGATTCTGCTGTTTTTCCTTTTTTGACGAGGGAAAGGGCACTTTCACTTTTTTTTCCCTCTCTGAACGCTCCTGGCTTTCTCTCTCCGTTCTCTCTCTTCGGACTCTCTTTGTTCTCTCTCTCTCTCTTTCTCTCTTCCCAATGGCGCGCCTCCAAGCCCTGCGCTCGGCCTTGCGCTCCCTCTCGCAGCAGTCGCTGAGGCAAGGGGGAGGAGCAGCAGCGGCGGCTGGAGCCGGAGCTGGAGGAGCGGCTGCTGCCTCCAGCGGCAATTCGGGCGCCGCGGGTGCGATGGCACTCGCAGGAGCGCAGCAGGTAAAACGTTTTCTTTTCGTATCCCCCTGTCTCCGTCTTCGCTTTACCACCCTTCGGGGGCGTTGTAGCAACCGCAGAGAGCGCTCTTGTGGGCGCTAAATGGTATCGGAAATCCTATCGGAAAGTTAGAACAAGGAAGCCGGAGCGAGAAAACGATCGGCGACGAATTGCAGACAGCAAGGGAAAAGGTAAACCAATCTCGTCCGCTTTCATCCTCAACCTCGACCCCTCTCTCTCTCGGAACAAAAATCACTCCCTCCAGTCCTTCCTCCGCCTGGGGGCCTGCGGCTTCGCCGCCGCGGCCGCGGCGGCGACCGTCGGCGTCGGCGGGGTCCACTGCGCGCCCTCGGCAGGGACCGCAGAGACGGCGACGGGGACCGCGGTGAGGAGGAGCTTTGGGTCTTTCCGTCTTGTCTCTTTTTTGCTTCTCTCCCCCTGTCTCTCTTTCTCGACCTCATCGAAAACCCCGAAACAACCCCCTCTAAAAAATCCAAGGTTGACCTCTCCCGCTCCGGCATCCTGGCCCCTCCCGGCTCCAACCCCGACCGCGACGTCATCTTCGTCCTCGGAGGCCCCGGGTCCGGCAAGGGCACCCAGTGCTCCCGGCTCGTCGCGGACTTCCCCGGCGTGGTGCATTTGTCGGCGGGGGACCTGCTCCGGGCGCACACGAAGTCGGGGACGCCAGACGGGGACGCCGTGGCGGGGATGATCTCCCAGGGGCAGATCGTCCCCTCGTCTGTCACGATCCGGCTGCTCGAGGCGGCGATGGCCCAGGCCGCGAGCGAGACGGTGAAGAAGGCGGGCGGAGAGGCGGCGGAGAGGAGCGGAAGAGAGGCCTCGTCAAAGCACCGCTTTTTGGTCGACGGCTTCCCACGTAACGACGAGAATCGCGCGGCCTACGAGGCCCTGACGGGCTCCGACCCGGCCCTCGTGCTCTTCTTCGACTGCCCCGAGGCCGTCATGCGCCGTAGTCTCCTGGGGCGCGGCCAGGGCCGCACCGACGACAACGACGAGACGATCGCCAAGAGGTTTCGCGTCTTTGTCGAGAGCTCGGTGCCCGTGGTGGAGTACTACGAGAAGAAGGGGAAGGTCGCGAAGATCGACGCAGACAGGGACCCGGAAAAGGTGTACGCCGACGTGAAGAGGGTGTTCGCGTCGAGGACGGGGGCCGCGGCGAAGCAGTAGTAGAGAAAGGGGAGGAAAGAGAGGTGGAAAGGTGCAGACAGAGAGAAGAAGCAGAAGATGAGAGAGGGAGAGAGGGCGACGCGAGGGAGACGAGAAATAGGACGGGAAAGCGGGTTATTCCCTCCTTCTCTCGTTTCTCTTTTTCTGCGTGCAATGGAGACAGCGCGAGAAGTTTCGCTTTCAGAGTGAGACAGACAAAGGAGCCAGAAAGGGACGGGCGCGACTCACATTTGGAAAAACAAAGAATACTTATCATTTCAGTTTTTTCCATAGTTCATTTCATTTCACACGAGTCTCGTTCTCTCTTTCTTTCTCACTTTGGTCTCTCTCCGCGGTATCGATTCAGTACAGTTGTTTGTTTTTCTCTTTAAATGCAAGTGCCGTTTTTAAATGGAACAAGTGAAACAAGTTTTTTCTTTTTTTGTGAAGTGGAAAGCAAAATCTCTCTTTTTCTTTCCCTCTTCAGGGGGAATGGATGAATGGAAAAATTGGTCTCTCCTCGCGTTTCTTCTTCCTACCGCCCGAGAGAGCGCGAACTCTGCTGCTGCTGCTGCTGCTGCTGCTGCTGCTGCTTCCCCTGCGGGGTGCTCCCCCCGCTGCCCCCTGGCCACCCCGTCTTCCTCTGCGCCGGAGAGGGGGCCTCCCTCGACGAAGAAGAGAGAGAGGAGCTGCTGCCCCTCGCGCCAAACCCGCCGACGCCGACGCTCCCAGCGCCGCCGCCGCCGCTTCTCTGCTGCTGCTGCTGCTGCCTCGTTCCGAAAGAGGAGCCGCTCGCGACGGGAGGGGAGGCCCCGAAAGTTGCCGCCGAGGCAGAAGAATTGGAGGAGAAGAACGCCGCCATCATCGAGGGGGAGGCGGCAGCAGAGGAGGACGAGGAGCAGAGGGCGAGCGGGGAGGGCCCGCGGGTGAGGGAGCCGCTGGCGCTGCTGCTGCCGCCGCCGATGCCTCCGCCGCCGCCGGAGAACCCGAAGCCGCCCTGGCTGGTCGGGGAGCTTCCCAGAGGCGGGGGAGCCACGACGGCAGAGGACTGCGAGGACCACGAGGAGCGCGGGGGCGGGCGCGCCGCCGGCGGCGGAGTGTGCAGCGGCATCGAGGACGAAGGGGAAGGGCCCGGAGAGAAGGAGCAGCCGCGCGCGGCGGCGGCGTTGGCGGCGGCCGCGGCGGCTGCGGCGGCGGCGGCGAACGAGACCGCCCCCGCGCCGCTCCCGCTCCCGCCCGCCTGCGGCGACCCGCCGCCGACCTGAAGCATCGCCGCCGAGGCGGCCGCGGCGGCGGCTTCGGCCGCGACGATCTCGGCGAGGCGCGGCGGCGTCGGGAGAGCTGCCGCAGAAGAGGGGAAGGCTCCCCCCGCCGGCGCGGGCGGGCTGCCGCCTCTAAAGTGGGCCCCTCCTCCGTGGTTCCCGCTGTTCCAGGCCGGAGGCGACCTCCCGAGCATCGCTATCGGCGCCGACGACGAGCTGGTGCTCGAGGCCCGCAGGAGGGCGCGGAGCGGAACGGTCATCGCCGACGAGGAAGAGAGCGCCGAAGGGGGTGGCGAGGGCGACGGCGAGAAGGCGCTGGTGTTTAAACCGCCCCCTCCCGACGACGACGACGACAACGACGACCGCTTTGCCGCCGCCGCCGCCGCTGCCGCGGCTTCCGTCGCCTGGATCTCTCGGAGGCTGAGTTTCTTTCTCGGCTGCTGCTGCTGCTGCTGCGCTCCCATTGGAGAAGGACAGAGAGAGGGAGAGGAGGCCGCGGCCGAGGCGTGATAGGGCGACGGTGACGAGGACCACGCTGGGCCAGCCGGGGAGGCGGGAGGAGCGGCCGCCGCCGACAACGACGACGGAGAGTCGAGCGCGCCCGACAGAAACTCGCTCAGGCCCCCCCTCCGGGGCTGCTCCCGCTGCTGCTGCTGCTTCGCCGCGGCAGCAGCGTGCAGGGCTGCGGAGAGGCCTCCCCTCTGCTGCTGCTGAGAAGAGGTCGAGGGAGGGGGCAGCGCGCGAGGGAGGGCCGGGGAGGGGGGCAGGGACGGAGGTGCATCGGCGCCGCTGCCGGAGCCTCGCCTTGAGCGGCGGCCTCCGCCGCCGCCCGGAGCCATCGCCGCTGCAGCCGCCAGAAGAGCCTGCTGCTGCTGCTGCTGCCGGGACCCGCTCGGGCCCTCGCCACCGTTGTCGTCGTCTCCGGCCCGGGGCTGCTTCCGAGCGGAAGCAAGGGGACGAGGAGGAGGAGGAGGAGGAGGAGGAGCAGGGGCAGCAGGAGAGGCGCCGCCGCCCTCTTCCTCTTCGGCCTCGACCTCGACCCCTTCTTCCTCCTCTTCCTCGGTCCCGGCCAGCAGCCACGCCTCGAGCTCGGCCTCGACCGACGCCCGCAACGCCACCTTGGCCCGCTGCTGCTCGTCCAGCCTCAGCGCCTCGACCCTCTCCCGCTCGACGAGCGAGTCGATCTGCTGCAGCTTCTTGCGGAGGCCGCGCACGCGCCGGGCGGCCTCGGCGGCCGAGGCCGCGGCGCGCTCCGAGGAGAAGGCCGGCGGGGGCTGCTGTCCGAAGGAAAAGGGCGGCGGAGAGGTCGCCGCCGACGAGACCGCCGCCGACAGCAGCAGCGACCTCTCGACGGCGACAAACGCAAACGCGAGCTCGGCCTCTCCTCTTCCTCCTCCTCCTTCTCCTCGCCTCTTCTTCCGCGCCTCGGCGGCCTCGGCGGCCGACGCCGCCGAGCTCGGCCTCGGCGCGCGCGCCCTCAGCGCGGACCCCACGGCCCGCAGCAGCCTCACGGGAGCGCGCTCGACCTCCTGTCTCGCCTCGGAAAGCACAGCGTCGAAGTTTGCCGCGGCGACCCCGAGCGCGTGCGCCCTCAGGGCCCTGGCGCCGAGGGCGTCGGCGAGGGCCGCGGCCGGCAGCGCGGTGCGGGGCTCGACGTCGGCGACTCCCACGGCGCGGGAGGCCAGGGCCTGGAGCGACGGGACGCGAGAGGAGAGGGGAGGGGCAGAGGGAGAGGGACGAGGGGACCGAGGAGAGGAGAGCGCGGGAGGGGGGGAGCGGGAGCGGTCGCCCGGGCCTCCCCCCCTCCCCCAGGGCGCGGTCGCGGCGGCGGCCGCAGGGGCCCCGACCGCGGCCTCGAGGCGGGTCCAGTAGGCCCTGAGGCGGGCCGCCTTGGAGGAGGAGGCCCTCACTGCGGCAGCGGCGGAGCGCGGGGAGAGCGGCGAGGAGGCGCCCCTGTCGTCGGAGGAAGAAGCAGAAGCGGCGGCGTTTGCGCTCGCCGAAGACGCCGACGAGGGCCGCGGCGGGGGGAAGAGCAGCCTCCCGCCTCCGGCGACGGCGCGTCCGCCGCCGCTCGCCCGCCTCGTCACTCCCGCGGGAGAGCCGCGTCCGCCGACGGCCGGGGAGGAGCCGGCCGAGGAGGTGGCGGAGGAAGGGCTCGAAGAAGGCGCCGGAGAGGAGACAGAGGCGGAAGAAGCGCCGGTGTTGCCTCTCGGCGTTGAGGGCAGCCCGTCGTCGCCGCCGCCTCCTCCTCCTCGGCCTCCTCCGAGCTCCGGCTGCTCCCCCCCGGCGTCCAGCGCCGCCGCGGCCGCCCCGGCCGCGACCGCCCCCTCGAGCGGGCAGGCCTGCCAGCTCCTCAGCGCCAGCGAGTGCTTCTCACCGACCGCGACGGCCGAGACGCGGCAGAGGCCCTCGACGCGCGAGAGCAGCGGCTCGGCGCCCGGCGCGGCCGGCGCGCGCTTGCCGCGGCCGGCCCGCGCGCGCGCCGCGGCCTGGTGGTCGCGGCCGCCGCCGCCCCCTCCGGGGCCCGCCGCGCCGCTGCCTCCCTGATCCTGGCCCTGGTGGTGGTGGCTCAGGAGGGAGGGGGAGGGGGCGGAGGCGTTGGTGGCGCCGCTGCCGCTGCCGCTGCCGCCCCCGTTCCCGCGGCGGCCGACGGAGGAAAAGCCCTCCGCCGCCGCCGCCGCCGCCGCCGCCGCCGCCGCCGGCGACGACGACGACGAGAGCGCCGGGCTCTGCTGGTCCCCTCCTCGGCCCTGGGACCCCCGCGGCGGCTCCCACTTCGACCACCCCTCAAACATGAACACGCTCCCCCTGTCCGTCGTGGCGGCAGTCCAGTACTTGCCCGCCGAGACGGAGACGAAGCGGACGGAAGAGGACGACGAGGACGAGGAGGAGGAGGAGGAGGAGGAGGAGGAGGAGGAGGAGGAGGAAGCTCCCCTGCTCGCCGAGGTCGGGATCGGCACCGAGACCCTGCGCGGCCGCACGCCGCCGCCGCCGCCGCCGCCGGAGCCAAAGCCGGAGCCGGAAGAGGCGGTGCCCGAGGGCCAGACGAGCAGGGCCCCCTCGGCGGTGACCGCCGACGAGTGCGCGGCCCCGGCCGCGATGGCAACGGCCACAGGCCTCGACGCCGAGGCGGCGCCGCGGTGGAGGTCGGCGGGGGCGCCGTCCGAGGCCCGCGAGATGGGAGGGAACGGGGACGACGGGTCGCTCCCTCCTTCCGCCGCCGCCGCCGCGCCGTCGTCGGCCGCCAGGTTGATCCTCCGCGGCGTGACGAGCGCGTGGCCCCACCCGTAGACGCAGCCGTCGGCCGTCAGCGCGAGCGTGTGCCGCTTCGAGGCCGAGACGGCGACGGCGCGGGCCGAGGGCGGGAGCGGCGCCGAGGACGAGGTCGAGGCCGCCGACGACGAAAAAGAAGACGACCGGTGCCTGTTTCCTCCCCCGGCGAACGACGAGCTCGAGCCGCCTGACGACTTCGCGGCCAGCGCCAGCGCGTCGACGCGCCGCGGCACCCCGCTCGCGGCGCCGTCCGTCGTGCCGTACCCCAGCTGGCCCAGCCCGTTGGCGCCCCAGGTCCAGACAACGCCGCGGGAGTCGACGGCGGCGGAGTGGCGGTTGGCGGCCGCGAGTGCGACGATGCGGTGTCCGCGCAGCGCGCCGAGTCGGCGCGGCGAGGCCACGGAGTCGGGACCCGTGGAGAAGGAGGAGGCCGCCGCTGCAGACGCGGAAGCGGAGGAAGCGGAGCCCTTGCCGAAGTGCTTCTTCGAGGAAGAGGAGGAGGAGAACGAGGCGGCGGAAGAGGAGGAGAAAGGAGAGGAGCTTCCTCCTCCGCCGCCGCCGCCGCCGCCGAGGCCGAGCCTGCCGTCCCTGTTGGAGCCCCAGGCCCAGGCCCCGCCGTCGGCCGTCGCCGCCAGCGAGTGGTGCTTTCCCAGGGTCACCACGACGACGCGAAGGCTGTTCAGGCTCCCCCCTCCTCCTCTGCCCCCGCCGCCGGGGAAGAGCACCCGCCGGGGCTCGACGACGGCGCCAAACGAAGGGGCCGTGGAGGAGGAGGAGGAGGGCGCCGCCGCGAGCGGGGGGGGCCTGCGGCCGCCCTTCTTCCCGGCAGCGGCGGCGGCGGCGGCGGCAGCGGGTGCGGGCTCGTCGTTCTCCTCGTGCACCGACGAAGAGGCCGAGACCGAGGGCGAGACGGAGCCCGAGACCGAGCGAGGCGGGCCCCTCTTCCTCGGCGGCGGCGCGACGGCCTCGACCGAGCCGTGCCCGAGCCTCCCCCCGCGCGCGGCGCCCCACGTCCACAGTGCGCCGTCGTCGGTGACGGCCGCGGAGTGGAACTTCGCTGCCGCGACCTGGCAGACCCTGCGGTCGACGACGAAGAGCGACGAGGGGGGGGAGGAGGAGGAGGAGGAGGAGGAGGGAGAGCAGGGGCCACCCTCAAGGGCGGCGCCGCGCAGCGACGGCACCCGCGCCGGCCGCGCGAGCCCGCCGCCCGTCGCCGCCAGCGGCCTCCCCAGGGCGAAGTGGCCGCTGTCGCCCCACGAGAAGGCGTCGCCCGTCGGCGGCGGGGAGGCCGCGGCGGCGCAGAGAGCGGGGGCGGGGGAGGACGAGCGGGGCGGCGGCGGCGGAGAGGGGCAGCCCGGGGCCGCCGCCGCCGCGCCCGCGGCCGCGACGTCGAGGGGCGTCCTCCCGCGCGCGTCCGGGACGGCGAGCGAGGCCCCGCCGCGCAGGAGGGCCGCGGCGGCCGGGGCGTGGCCGAAGTGGAGGGCGCGGTGGAGGGCGGTCCTGGAGGGGGGGGGGCGGTTTTTTTTTTCTCACGCGAGGTGAGCACAAGAGAGCCGAAAACTTCGGCCTCGACCTCGGCCCCCTCTCGACCTCGCCCCCCCGCCAAAAAAAAGGGGGAAATCGAACGCTCACCAGCCGCTCTCGGAGTCCGGCAAGTCTACCGTGGCCCCCGCGGCGAGCAGGGCCTCGATGGCCTGCACGTCGCCGCGCCAAGCCTGGGGATGGGTGAATGAGTTGAGAGGAGGTGGGGTGGACGGGGAGAACGAGTGAGGCGGAGGGAGAAGAAAATTCCCCTCGACGCGACGAGAGAAAGGTACCTTGTCTTCTCTCTCCCTCTTTTGGCCCCCCGTTTTCTCCCTCTGTGTCGTAGGATATCATCTTTCCCTTACCGCCACGTGCAGGGCCGCGACGCCAGCTTCGTCCAGCCTGGGGAGTGGATAGGAATGCGCAAAGGTTTGCGGGAGAGAAAGAGAGAGAAGAGAGGATGAGAAAACGAAGAAATGAGAAGTCAAGGCCGAAGAAAAAAACGCGTCGTTTTCCTTAATCAAGGGCAAGCGAGCCTCGTCGCGGCAAGGCACCTCAATTGCTCCAGCTTCGTATCACAGGCCGCGGGACTGGAAATCCCTCGCCTCTGTCCGGACGGCTGAGCCAGCGGCGGGGGCTCGGAGCTGAAAAGACAAGGGCGTCTGAAAAAGCAGACGCCTTGTCGTCGTCGAGCATCGTCGATGAAACACCTCGAACGACGACGCAACTGCATTCGCCCTCTTTCTTTCTTTTACCTGTCGATGGTCCTTCCCTCCTCCGGCTGCTGCTGCCCATAGGGAAAAGGGGCGCGCTTCGAGAGCTCGGCGTTGAGCGTGCGCGAGTCTCCCGAGCGCACGGCGGCGACGAGGACGGCAGCGGACATCTCTGCCGAGGCAGGCATCGTCGCCCCCAAAGGGGGGGGGGGGAGGGTTTCCCCTCGAGCTTCGGTGCCTCGCTTGAGGGCGTCCCCCTCGAAAGAGGGAAACCTCGAGGGAAAGGCTCCCCTCGAGGAGGGCGCTAGCTCGACGACGGCGGGGAGATGATGGTGAGAGCGAAGCAGAGAAGAAGAGGGGAGTAGCACTGACTTTGCTCGTGCGCCTCGAGAGAGAGAGAGAGAGAGAGAGAGGAGAGAGAGAGAGAGAGTTTTGACGACGCAGTCGGGCGAGGGAAACTCGCCGCAACGAGAAGCGGAAAAAAAAATTGAGCCGACTCGCTCCCCCTCAGAATCGAAGAAGTTGTGAGTTTTGGTTTTCCGTTTTTTTGTTTCTTGGCTGCGCCGCGTATGCGCCGTCCCTGGAGGCGTGTCGCGCGGCTTCTCTCCCGGTGACAGGGCAAGGGTCAAGGGACAATGAAGCACCTGGCAGGGCTGCCGCGCTCAGCCCTCGACGGGCCCGAGAGGGCGCGGAGGGGGAGGCGGCCGAGCTCAATCGAAATTGAGGGTGAAGAAAAGACAAGAGCCTCAAAGCATCAAGCTCTTGGCTGCTCTTGGACTTCGTCGCCTCGCCCCCCCGCGCTCGACGCTCTCGGCCGCGCTGGCCTAGCTCCCCCCAGCTCAATTGCAGCTATATGTTCATGAAAACCAGCGTGATCGAAAGGGGGGCTTCCAAACCCCCCGTGTCGGCGCCATCCGGGGCAGATCGCCCCGAGTTGACAGAAGGCTGGAGGACGGAACGAAAGAACGAAGACGCCGCCGCCCGGCCCGCCGCTTGGATATCTCAAAAAGAGGAGCGAGAGCTCTTTCGCTCCGCCTCCTCGGCCATTGGCATCGTCTCCCATTGGAGCGAGAGCTTTAACCGTCGAGGCCCGCTGTTCTCCGGGGAGGAGGACGGAAATCCGCTCAGAGGACGGCGAGAAAGCAGAGCGTCTTCTTCTCGTCGATAGAAGGCGATCCGAAGAAAAAAAAGCTCACCCTCTTTTTCCTCTTCCTCTCAAAAAAACAGTCCCCTATCCTTTCGTCCCAGCCCCTTCCTCTTCAGCACCCCCCCCCCTACTCCCAGCAACTATGCAGACCTCCACGCTCGCCCGCCGCGCCGGCGCCGCCAACCGCGACGTTGCCGCCAACGTCTTCAAGAAGAAGGCCAAGGTCGCGGCCCCCGCCAAGAAGGCCGCCCCGAGGCGGTCCCCCTCCCGTGGCGGCGGCGAGGCGCTCTGGCTGCCCAATGTCGAGAGGCCCGCGTGGCTCGACGGCTCGCTCCCCGGCGACCGCGGCTTCGACCCGCTCGGCCTCTCCAAGCCGACCGAGTACATCCAGGTGAGGAGAGAGAGCTTGTTTTTTATTTCCTGCGTCCCTGCGTTCTGATGTGTCGAGTGCTTTTCTCGGGAGGAGAGGTTGAGTCTTTTTTTCCCCCCTTTTTCTCGAAGAAATCCTTTCCGGAAACTTTTTCCTCACCCTCGGCCTCTGGGAAAAACAAAAAAAACGAAAAAAACTCGGAAACGAACAGATCGGCATCGACCAGCTCGACCAGAACAAGTCCGTGAACAAGAAGGGGGGCGTCGTCGGCGCCTTCAAGGGTGCGTCGTTGTTGAGATTTCGCAAATGTATCCTCGTGACGAGGATAAAAAGAGAGAAAGAGAAAGAAAAAAAACTCACTTTTCCTCGAAAAAAAATCAAATCAAATCAAATCAGGCGGAGAGGGCAAGGTCGACACCGCCTCCTCCCTCGCGCCCTACGACGACGTCTTCTCCCTCGCCCGCTTCCGCGAGAACGAGCTCATCCACGGCCGCTGGGCCATGCTTGCCGCGCTCGGCGCGCTCGTCGCCGAGGGCACGACGGGCATCTCGTGGGCCGACGCCACCAAGGTCGAGCTCGACTCCGCCTCCTACCTGGGCCTGCCGCTGCCGTTCTCGACGACCGCCCTCGCCTACATCAACCCGGTCCTGATCGGCGGCGCCGAGCTCTACCGCAACACCGCCACCGAGCCCGAGGACCGCTGCTACCCCGGGGGCGCGTTCGACCCCCTCGGCCTCGGGAGCGGCGACCCCGACAGGGTGTTCAAACTCCGCGAGGCCGAGCTCAAGCACGGCCGCCTGGCGATGATCGCGTGTCTGGGCTTCGGCGTGCAGGCGCTGGCCTTTGGCGAGGGCGCGCTGGGCTCGCTCAAGAAGTTTATCTGAGTGGATGGAGGTTTTCGGCAGAGACTGGAGGGGAAGCAAACAAAAAAAAACAAGAACAAGAAAAAACAGAGAGGGAGAGGGAGATGAGACACTAAGAAGGGAAAAGCTTTATTTTGTTTCCGAGCAGAGAGCAGCAGAGAGGATTATTCGCGGCAGGAACAAGGGGGGAAGCTGCGCATCGTTCTTTTCTTTCTTTTTGGAGAAATGAGGGGGAAAACGAGAGAGTGAAAAAGAGTTGAATAGAGGAGACTGAGAGAGAGTCGGCGGGTCAAACAGGCGCGCCGCGCTCCTTGCTTCCTTTTTTTATCGATTTCGCTTCTTCTTTTTCTTGTCGAGTGTGGTGTGTAAGAAAAAGAAAAACGAGAATGCGGCAGCAGGCCCGTCCCCCAATTTTATAGATTTGAGCAAAAGGAGAGAAGAAGAAGAGTGAGAGAAGGAGAAACGAAGCAAAAACAAGAGGAAAGAAAGAGAGTGGAAGAGATTTTTCTTTCTTTCTTTTCTCTCTTCTCTCTCTTCCTCGCCATCTCCTCTCTCTCATTCTCTCTCGCCTTCGATAATTTTAAGATCCTGAATGTTTGTTGTTTGCAAACTCTCTTTCTTTCTCCCTAGGGTGGGGTAGGGGGGGGGAAGGGGGGGGGGAAGGAGGAAAACGAAACAAGTGCTAGTTTTTTTTTCTTTTTTTTTGAAATTGCCCCTGATCGTCTCGTCTCGTCGCCGTCGTTCTGGTTCGTTGCCGTATTCCCGCTGTCAGCTTTAGTTTGCTTCCCGCTTCGCTCTGCAAGCTCGCCGTCCGTCCGTCGCCGCCTCTTCCTCTTCCTTTTGCTCCCATTTTTTCTCCTGCTGTTTGATTTCCCTCTCTCTCTCTCTCCTTGCCGTTTTTGAGAATCATCTCGAAAAAAGTCATCTAAAGGTCGTTTCCTCGTTGAAAGGGAGCTCAAAAACTTCCCTCGGCTTTCCTCCGCCACTTCACGCAAACCTGTCGAGCTTGACGGTCAGCGTGCGGCCCTCGAGGTCCGTAGCGTGCTTGCCCTCGATCGCCGCGTTGGCCGACTCCACGGTCGTGAAGCGCACAGTGCCGTAGCCGCGCGAGCGGCCGTCGCGGCCGATGACGACGTCAGCGCGCTCGACCTCGCCGAACTCGTCGAAGAGCGGGCGAAGCTCCTACGATGGACGTCAAGAGAGGGGGAAAAAGGGGGGAGCAAAGAGCGCGAGAGGGGAAAAGCGAGGTGAGAAAAAAAAAGGCGTTTTTCAACGTTTCGTGTTGATTTTTCCAAAACAACAAAAATCGAAGAAAACGAAAAAAAAACTCCCTTACCTTCCAGGTGTACGACCAGGGGAGGCCTTGGACGACCACCTGCAGCCCAGAAGACGCCTCAGGGCGCTCCTCGCGCGGCGGGCGCGGCGCGCGCGGCCTCGGGGGAGGCCTCTCGCGCCTGGGCGGGCGCTCCCCTCCTTCTCCCTCGGCGCCGCCCTCGCCGCGAGCGGCGCGCACGTCGCGGTCCTCGCGGTCCTCACGGACCAAGAGCTTGCGCCCGGCGAGGTCGGCCCCGTTGAGCGTCGAGATGGCCACGGCGGCCTGGTCGACGTCCTCGAACTCGACGATGCCCCAGCCCTTGGAGCGGCCTTGAATTTGAATTGGTTTTTTGTTGTTGTTGTTGTTAGGGTTTGGGAGGGGGGATGAGCGAAAAGTTCGACGAGTGCAAAAATTCTAAAAATCAAAAAGCTAGTTTTTCTACAACTTACCGGAGTCGTCGCGCATCACGTTGGCGTAGACGACCGTGCCCACCTCGCGGAACTTGTCCTTGAGGTCCTGCCACGAGGTACGCCACGCGAGGTTGCCGACGAAGCAGCGCTTGCCTGTTTGAGGGAGTGAAAGGGAAGAAAGAGAAAGAGAGGAGGGGGGGTTAAGAGCGAGAGAGAGGGAAGAACGCGCCGCTCGAAAAAGAGCTCGCAGGCGGCGGCGGCCCTTCTTCTTTGTGCCTTCATCATCCATCTCTGCCCGCTCTCTGGCTCGCCGCGATCGTGGATCCACGCCCCCAGGGTCCACCAGACGGGCGTGTCCCCTCTGTGAGCAGAATCCAGGAGAGGGGGCACGGCCGTGGGAAGCCTTGCGAACGTCGGGCACGAGAGAGATGGAGAGCTTGCCAGCTTCGATTGTTGTTTGAAGCTGGCCGATGCAATGCATCTCCCTCCCTCCTTCACTCACCGATGACCACCACGGTCTCGGCGCCCTCGGCGCCAGCCTCGGAGGGCACAGCGGCGGCGACGTCGGGGACGACGACGGTTTCTTCGGCCATTCTGGAGAAGGGGGAAGTGCTCGCGCGGGGGCGGGCGAAAGAGGGACTGAAAAAGGGAAACTTGACGGGGAAGAAGTGCCTGGGAAAAAAGAAGGGAAAAAAATTGAAGAAAAAAAAACGCACAGTCAAAAAAAAACGACCGCTCTCTTCTCACGGTTCGACAGCGCGTGAGGCTCTTCTGAGATCAAGCTGGCTTTGCTCCTTCTTCGTCCCATCGTCTTCATCTTCCTTGTCTCCTCGAACAGAAGCGGAACTTTCCCCCCCAAAAAAAGAGCAGAACAGAGCGACTGTTTCTTCCTTCTTTCCTTTTTCCCGATCAGAAGACGACAATGATGCGTTCCGTCTCTTCCTCCACTGCCGCTGCTGCCCGCCAGTCCATCAGCAGCAGCTCCGCGACCACGAGCACGAGCAGCAGGGCGCCGCGCTCCCTGTCCATCCGCGTCAGAGCTCAGTCGGCGAAAGGTAAGAGAAGAGAGAAGGAGAAAGAGAAGGCTCTTTCGTTTTTTTCTACCTCGCTCAAACCTCTTTTGGCTCTCGCTGTCTTTCGATTTTTCCCATCTCGTTCCTCCTGGCTGCGTTCCTTTTCTCCCTCCCATTTTAATCTGCGAGCCTCCGCAAGGTCGAACGCGAGGGCTGAAGCACGCGCGGAGGAGCCAGAGGGGCTCGCGGGGTTGGTTGGAAACGCCTGAGACGTTCGTCACTGTTGCTGACGCTGATTTTCCTTTTTTTCCTCTCTCTTTTTTCTTCTCTTGGTCCTTCCTCTTCCCTATCGACTCTTCTGCCACTATTAACAAAATAAAAACAAAACAAAAAAAAGCCGAGCCCGACGTCAAGACGCTCGAGACCATGCGCAAGTTCTCCGAGCAGTTTGCGAAACGGTAAGAAGAGTGGTCTTGTTCAAATTTTCGACAAGAGGAAGAAGAGGTCGAGGTTTTTTTCTTGGCCGTACGACGACGAAAAAGGAATAGAAAGCTTCTTCGTGCGCTCTCTTGGCTCGCTCGCTCGAAGGAGACAACAGAAAGCGTCTTCGCTTCGCTCGCTTCGCTCGGCTCGCTCGAAGGAGGACTACGAAAAAGAAAAAAACCTCACCCTCGTCTTTCTTCTTCTTCTTTCCTCCGCTCCCAAAAAAAACACAACAGCTCCGGCACCTACTTCTGCGTCGACAAGTCCGTCACCGCCGTCGTCATCAAGGGCCTCGCGGAGCACAAGGACGAGCTCGGGGCGCCCTTGTGCCCCTGCCGCCACTACGACGACAAGGCGGCCGAGGCGGCGCAGGTAACTTCTTGGTTTTTTTTGTTTTTTTCGTTTTTTTTCGTTAAAAATCGAAAGACAAAAAAACTCACATTTTTTTCTTTTCAAAAAAACGCACTCTCAACACCTCCCAGGGCTTCTGGAACTGTCCCTGCGTCCCCATGCGCGAGCGCAAGGAGTGCCATTGCATGCTGTTCCTTACCGAAGACAACGACTTCAGGGGCGAGGACGCGGAGATCACGCTCGAGGAGGTCATCGCCGCGACCGAGGGTATGAGCGGGACGAGTTGATTTTTTGGTTGAGGCTTGAATTTGATTTGGAGAGGGAAAAAGAGAGAGACGTGAGTTTTTTCCTCTTTTTGTCAACCTTTTTGGGCGTGCTCTTTCTTGTTTTGTCCGTGTGTGAAAACAATGCCAGTTGACTTCGAATCGTCGTGGAGGGGAGAGAGAGGGAGGGGGGCGGGAGGAGAGAGAGAAGAGAGAGAGGGGCGGGGAGAGAGAGAAGATAGAGAGAGGGAGAAGGAGGAGAAGAAAAAAGAAATAACACACTGCGCTTTTCTTTCTTTGTTTTCGAACTCTTGAGGAAGAGGATTCGGAGAGAGAAGCAAGCTCCTCCTTGTTTGAGCTCGCTCGCTGGGCATCGTCTCGCTGCCATGGCGCGATTGCTCAAGGTGCGCGAAGAGGAGAGACGGCGGAGCGGGGAGAAGCGAAAGAGGAAGCATGACTGATTGAATTCGGCGGCGGCGCAGCCGAATTCAATCAGTCTCGCTTTCTCCTGCCCTCCGCCCTTAGCTTTGATCTCCATTCTATCTCCTCATGCGCGTAGATCTCGGCGTCATCTACCCCATATGAGGAAGAAAAAGGGCTTTCGAACAAAGGGCTCGAAGACGAAGACGATGTTGCTGAAAAAAGCTCACCTCCAAAACCCCACCGCCCGACCTCCGCTCCCACTTACCCTCACAACCTTTCCCTCCCTCAGCAACTCAACCCGGAGCTCTCCGCCTACCGCGACCGCCGCTTCGAGGGATCGCAGCACGAATTTGACGAGCGGCTCCGCACCTCGACGACGCTCTACGTGGGAAACCTCTCGTTCTTCTCGAGCGAGGAGCAGCTGCTCGAGGTGTTCTCCAAGGCCGGCGACGTGCTCCGGGTGATCATGGGCCTCGACAAGCAGCAGCGGACGCCGTGCGGCTTCGCGTTCGGTGAGGAGCGAGGGAGGACACTCCCCTGCGTGTGTGTGTCTTTAGGGGGAGTTGAGAGAGGGAAAGGGGGAGGACGAGGCGGAGAGGATGAGGGAAGAGAGGGGGAGAAGCTCATTTTTTTCGACACCAAAAAAAACTTTTTTTAAAATCTTGGCAGTGGTCTTCTACGCCCGCTCCGACGCCGAGGACGCCGTCAAGTACCTCAGCGGGGCTGTGCTCGACGAGAGGCCGATCCGAGTCGACTTCGACTGGGGTTTCGTCGAGGGGAGGCAGTACGGGCGGTGCGTCCTTCCGAAAGGAAAAAATCAGAGTTCATTTTTTGGGGGGGGGGGCTTCTTCCGGTCATCTTGGACGCCCTTTCTCGCTCATCTCTGTCTCCCCTCTTCTCTTCTCCCCTCTCCCTCCCTCCCTCCCTCTCTCTCTTTCCCTCTCAAAAAAAAAATAGCGGGAGATCCGGCGGCCAGGTCAGGGACGAGTACAGGCACGGCCACGATCCGGGCAGGGGCGGGTGGGGCGCGATGGTGCGCGCGGCGCTCGAGCAGCAGCAGCAGCAGGAGGCCGGCGGCGGAGGAGGAGGAGGGGGAGACTACGACAGCGTCGGGATGTGAATTTCGTTTTTTCGTTTTTGGTTGAATGTAAATAGCACTTGAGTGAGTTAGATTATCAGGGGGGGTGGGGTGGGGGGTTGGGGTGGGAGGGGGGGGGTGAAGTTGCGGGGAGAGAGAGAGAAAGGGGAGGAGGGAGAGAGGTCGAGATTCTCGGAAACAGCAGCACGCGAAAGCGAAAGCTCACTTTTTTCGTTTTTTCTTCTTCTTTCGACTTTCTCTGCTGGATTCTCTCTCTGTCTGCTTTCTCCCGTCTGTTCCTCTTCTTTTCTGCCCTCGTTTCCTCCGGGAGAGCCTAGGAGAGACCTATCATCGCTCTCTGCTCTCGCAGAAACAAGAGAGGCAGAGGAAGGGCCAAAAGAAACCAAAGAGGCGAACAACCAAGAAAGCGAAACCGCCATCGAGCAAAAAGGAGAAGGGAAAACTCCAATGCCTCCTTCTCTTCCTTCCCCCAACGCCGACACCCTCCGCGCTGCGGCCGCGGCCCGAGCCTTCATTGAGGGGATGTACGCATCGCACAGGTCTTCCGCCGCCACCGTGGAGAGTCGGTGAGGAGAGAGAGAAAGAAAAAGAGGAAGCAGAAGAAGAAGAAGAAGCCCCTCCGACCGACATTCACTTGAAAATGGAAAAAAAAACTCGACCTCGCCCTCGACCTCTTGACCTCTCTTCTCAAAAAAAAAACAGCCCGAGCGACAAGCACCAGCGCGAGGCCTCCCCCGCTCCTGCTGCCGCCGCCGCCGACGCCGAAGACGACCTCCGAGACAACGACGGTGACCTCTTCGCCACCGCCAGGGACCTCCTCGACCTCCCCCGTCTCTCCGAAGGAGAGGGAGGAGCCGGCGACGGAGGAGGGGAGCGGCAGCAGCAGCAGCTTCGGGGAGAGGCGGCGGCGGCGGGCGAGGCCACGCCCCCTGCTCCTCCGAACGTCATCAGCGGCAGCGGCAGCAGGGGAGGGAACAGCCGCCGCTTCGCCGCGAGGCCCTCGCTCTCGGACTACGCCCACGTCGCGGTGATCGGCCGCGGCGCCTTTGGCGAGGTCAGGCTGGTGCGGGAGCTGAAGAACGGAGGCAGGCTCGCGGCGCTCAAGAGCCTCGACAAGGCGGAGATGCTGAGGAGGAGACAGGTGGCACACGTGCGGGCCGAGAGGGACGCTCTGGCGACGCTGAGGGCGCTGGGAGGGGAGGGGAGGAGGCAGAGGCGGAGCAGGAGGAGGAGGAGGAAGATGCGGGAGGAGGGAGGAGCCAGGAAAAGCGACGACGGCGGGACCGGCGAAAGCGGCGACGGCGAGCGCGGAGACGACGACAGCGACGACGACGACGACAGCCACGTCGTCGCCCTCCGCGCCTCGTTCCAGGACGAGCGGAGGCTGCACCTGGTGATGGAGTACCTGCCGGGCGGAGACCTGATGACGCTGCTGATGCGGATGGACGTGCTGCCCGTGGTACGTTTTTTATCTTTTTCGTTTTCTTCAGAACCCTTGTTCTCATCTTCGTCTCCTCGAAAGACTTCTCCGGGGGCGGGGGGGCCCCTCCCGCTTCCCGTCTTTTTCCTTCCGCTCGCCCGCTCCCTTCCTCTCTCCATCAGCGCCCCTCAACGCCCCCCCCC
>Ga0114918_10001444_pt1 | contig 21284 bp, 13 predicted proteins | sample LantaG_FD_87015 | JGI IMG/M metagenome (GOLD analysis project Ga0114918, IMG submission 87015) | Deep subsurface microbial communities from Baltic Sea to uncover new lineages of life (NeLLi) - Landsort_02402 metaG | ecosystem: Environmental > Aquatic > Marine > Oceanic > Sediment | place... | reverse complement strand
GGATCTTCAGGAAATAGTGGAACATCTGGATCTAGCGGAACAAGTGGTGCTAATGGTACTTCAGGTTCTAGTGGTAACAGCGGAACATCTGGATCTTCAGGAAATAGTGGTACGTCAGGATCTTCAGGAAACAGCGGAACATCTGGATCAAGTGGAACTTCAGGTTCTAGTGGTAATAGTGGAACATCTGGTTCTTCAGGAAATAGTGGAACATCTGGATCTTCAGGAAATAGTGGAACATCTGGATCTAGCGGAACAAGTGGTGCTAATGGTACTTCAGGTTCTAGTGGTAACAGCGGAACATCTGGATCTTCAGGAAATAGTGGAACATCTGGATCAAGTGGTACTAGTGGTACAAGAGGTTCTTCAGGATCTAGTGGTTCTTCTGGAAATAGCGGAACATCAGGTTCAAGCGGAACTTCAGGTACAAGAGGTTCTTCAGGATCTAGTGGTTCTTCAGGAAACAGCGGAACATCTGGATCAAGTGGAACAAGTGGTGCTAATGGTACTAGCGGTAGTTCAGGTTCAAGCGGATCTTCAGGGACCGGATTTACTTCGATTTCACCAACAACAACTGGTAATGTATTAACCGCAAACGGGACTGCAAATAGTGCCACTTCACAACCTAATATGTTTTGGAATAACGGGTTTAGTTTATTAAATATAACTAGTATAGTTGTTTCGAACAGTTTGTCATCTACCACAAGTTTTTCGGCTAATGGTTCTTGGTCTTTAAATGGTACTCCTACAACATTATTAACTTCTAACGGAAGTTATGGGGAAACTACAACATTAGGTGCTGTAGGTGCGGCTACACAATTCAATGTTTATTATTGGACAAGTAGTAGTACGTGGGCTAAAACTTTTGCGAATAGTGCTGCAACTTCTAAAGGGTTTATTGCTATGGCTCGGACTACAAATTTTAGTGGCGGTATGTTAGTACGTGGTTATGTGTATAATTCGTCTTGGAACTGGACTGTAGGTGGTGTACTGTATTTGCAAGCGGTTGGCGTTGCGGGTCTCATAACACAAACAGCACCTTCATCGTCGGGAAATATCGTCAGAGTTGTTGGGTACGCAATTACTGCGGATTTAATTTACTTTAACCCTTCACAAGATTGGATCGAGATAGCATAATTAAAACATGGGAACAATAACCAAAATAAATGATATTTTATGTGCTAACGTTGCTAAGTTAGATGACATATTAAAGGCGAACGCCGAAAATTGGGACGATAACGCATTTTGTCCTGTGGGATCACCAACACCAACACCAACAATAACGGTTACTCCTTCGGTTACACCAACACCTACAGTGACGCCAACCAGAACACCAACACCAACACCTACAGTAACTCCTACAGTGACACCAACCGTTACACCTACTATAACACCAACTAACACAGTAACCCCAACGGTAACGCCTACGATTTCTTTAACACCTACACCTACACCAGTTTGTTTACCTGGTTGTTGTGGTGTTGAACTTTGTTATAGTGAGCGTGACCCTAGAGAAGCTTGTGATTGTGTCGAAGTTGGAGTCTTTTACTTACATCAAACTTGTGACCAAGACCCTTGTGAATTAGCATATGCAACAGGTATCTATGACGACGACTCTTGTAGTACTGCTGCACCAGCAGGATATTATCAAGATGGTAGTGGTGTTGTGTATTTTTGGGATGGTTCATCATTATCATTTGACTCAAATTGTAGATAATCTCTATTTATTTAACTTAATAAGTTCATATTTTTATAATAAAAAATATGCAAATATCGGCCTATATAATAGATAACTTTTATTCAGATGGTACCGATTGTTACTATTGGGATGGAGTTTCTACTTTAACTTATCAAGGTCCTTGTTAATAAACTATTAAATAAAATAAAAAAACCCTTATTAAGGGTTTTTTTATTATCTATTATCAATATATAAAATTATTTCTTTGTAATATTCTATAAAGTGATCATTCCATAAATCCCACTTTATATCAATACCATCAACAGAATATATTTGATGATTAGTCAATTCCCTCAAATATAAATCTCTAAATTTTCTAAATTTATCTTTGGTTTCTTGATTATGTAAATGCCATTCACCCGAAATCTTTTTAACATTATTTTTGATCCACTCAAAATTTTGTTCTGTGAAAATATCATATTCACCACCCTCACAATCAGTTTTTAGAAAATCAATCTTACTGATGTGGTATTCATTAATTAAAGTATCAAAACGAATGGATTCCATTGTAGTTTGACCATTTAGTTCTGCGGTAAACATATGACCAGTTTCAACAATACCGTCAAAATCTGTTATACCTTTATTGATATGTGTTACAAAATCTTTTTTTGTGTTTTTTACTAAATAAGGAAACTCTTCATCACAAGGTTCAATCGAATATACCTTACTTGGGTTTTTGTTTAATATAGAATAAGTAAATGGTCCGATACTTGCTCCGATATCCATTACAACATCTTCCTCATCTACAGAAAAAAACTTTTCATATATTCTTTCCTCAAAAATTTCTTTATTGATCGCCCACCTAAACCACTCATTAGATTTACCCCAATCAAAATCATCAACATTTATATTAAGTAGATGATTAATTTTTTCAATAACCATTGAGGAAGTTATGGTTTTAGTACATTCAAATTGTCTTTCGGTTCCTTTGTGAATAGGGCACCAATTCCAATCACCAGCATCTAATCTATATTTGTTAAAACATCCATGACAAACACTTTCGTTAATTACTCGGTAAACACCTGTTAACATTTCTGCATTTTTTTCACTGAAACCTGAAATCAACACAACAGGTAAACCAACTGACCATGCCAACCAAGATAAACCTGAACCTAAACCAATAAAAAATTCACAAGTTGCTAAATCATCAATTACATCTTGTATTGATCCCCCTTTAAATTTGGTTGTACCGTTTGGGTTTCTATTACCCATATATCCACTTTCTTCTTTTGAATATACCATTACTTCATAACCTCTATCTGTCAGGTACTTAACAACCTCTTCCCAACCCATCGGATTATTCCAATACTTAGATTGTGCGGTTGAGTGGACACCAATACCCACTTTTTTCTTTTTTGGTATATTTGGGATTTTTAATTTGGCTCTAATTTCATTATACGGTAAACCTAAAATATCAGATGCCGTTTGCTGTAAGGGTATGGTTTTAAAGTCTTTTGGATTTTTATTATAATCAACATTATCCCCATCATAAAACCAACCAATTTTATACATTGCATATAAATCATATACAACATCACCAGGATTAACAAAAGTTATTTCGGGATATTGGTCTTTGAAAAGATCGTTCATGAATGTTGAGACGACCAACTCGCAATTGTGTTTCTTTCTAAATTCTTCACATTGTGGGAACCATGCTAATGTATCACCCAATGACTTCGAGTCAAGAGCTATATAAACTCTTTTTTTATTTAAATTTAATTTATGTTCATATAATAACTCGTCTTGGTCAAAAATTTTACAAGTGATATCTTTATAATAGGACGCACTTAATTTTGACCACATACCAGTCTTTAATGTTGATCTATAAGCTAAATTATCTGTATCCCAAAACTCAATATTATATGTCTTGTTTGAATTACCCGAAATGTCGATGGTTGGGTTACCGACAAAATGACAACTAAACTTAATATTATCTCTAGGATCAAAATGGATAATTTCCGTTTCTTCAAATGTCTTTACATATAAATTTTTAGTATCTTCAGAAACATAATGTTTGTTTATGATTTTAACCGATTTATAAATCTTAATTAAACGTTTTGTAATTGTTGACCAATCAAACTCTATTTTGGATTTAATTGCGTCATCACATAAACGATCCCAATTATCAATAACATATTTAATCCCATCAACAACGGATTCGGTACTTCTTTCAATTTTACGTAAACCACCAATTTTTGGTGACCCATCATAAGTCCCTACAGTAGGTCGCCCACAAGACATTGCTTCTAATAAAGTTAAATTAGGATGACCTGCCTCTAATATTGATGGATGAACGAATATCGTGTGTGAATTATAAAGTTTTTTAATTGACTCTTCATCTGGATTCCCATAAACTACATTTAGTTTTTGATATTCTAATAAATCAGGATTTGCATCAAAAAAGTTTTTATTATTATCAGGACCTGCAACAGTAATATCAAGATCTAATTCTTTTGCTGCTTCGATTGCATATCTGAAACCTTTCCTGTCTATTGATTGATTATATGCGAATCCGTTATTGGCAAGACATAATAGTTTATGATTGGTAATATCTTTAGGTTGGGGGTTATCGAAAAATTTAGTGTCGACCCCATGAGATAAGTAAAACAATTTGTCAGTCTCAACAAAATAATCAACCAAAAACTCTGCATGACAAAATGAAATGATGGAGTGTTTAATTGCCTCCAAATTTGTTTTATATAAATCCGAATTTCTACCATACTCAACAACATGGTGGTCGTGTAAAGAAAAAACATAAGGAATACCCATTTTATGAGCTTCTAATGCTAAATTTGCAACGTGGATGTGTACTATATCCGAATTTTTATCAACCTCATTAAGATATTTAATCTCAGACTCGTGACCCTGTTCGATAGAGTTAAGATGGTAATTCCAAATAACTTTTTCAATTGCACCCCAACCATTTGGTGGGATAGTTATTAAACCCGGAGTAACTTGTGTTATTTTCATATTATCTAAATTCTATGTAACTATATATGTTTTTATTTTCCAATTCATATAAAAATTTATTAGTTTTAATATCATAAACTTTTATTTTTTTGATTGATTCGTCAAATATATGATAAAACCAAGAACCCGATATATCAAGTTTATGGTTTATTTTTTGTTCACCATTTTCTAACTCAACAATAATTTCTCTATTAACTAAATTACTTGTGTAATTGTAACTTAAGATCACAAGTCTATTTTGGTCTTTTACTTTGTAAATTTTTGTTGTACAGCCCTCAAAGTATTCAGGTAAAGTTGATTGACTTGTCTCTGAGTTCCAAAAAGTTTCAGGAAAATCAGACTCCATTTCCTCTTTACCATTTCTTATTAAGATTTCATCTGTATTTGATTTTTTTAAGTTATCATATAGAAAAACTTCAACAGGTTTAAACTCATTACCAAAACCATTCTGTCTTAAGTAATTTCTATATGAGTCCTCATTAGTAACACGACTTACATTTGTTAAAAAGAAATCAATCTCCGAAAACATATAATGAAATGATAAATCGTTTTTATTGAAGTAAAATAAAGATCTTTTATTATTTTCACGACATAGGTCAGGGACTTTTTTCATAAAGTCATAACCTTCCTCAGTAAAAACATCATCAATTTCTATTCTTTGGAAATGAGTGAATCCTAATGACTTCGCTAAATCTAACGCATTAAATAAATTACACATAACCGATAATCCATGTCTTTGCAGTTCTTCTGTTATTTCATGAATGATCAAATCATCATAAGCTTTCCACAAATCAACAAATCCAATATCATCATAACTTTGTTTAAATAATTTATTCTCATTATTATAAATTAAGTAGTCGACCATCTCAATTATGTTTTGAGGGGGTATGGTGTTAGTAACCAGTAATATGGTATTACCTTGTCTTTTTAAATTTTTTAATGAATTTGATAGTTTAAGTAATATTTTTTTATTACTAATAAATGAATCCACTATTGTTATAGTTTTATATTTTTCATTTAAATAATCCTCATTAATTATTTTTTTAACTAATTCGGCACCTTTAAGTTTTTCCTCGTCAGATAATTTTGAATATATTCCGTCATCAGAAATTCTATATAAACCACCAAAAAATTCTTCATATTTGATAAGACCGTGTTTACTCAACTCATAACTTGTTGGCCAGTCAACATATGGTAAATCTTTATATTTGTCCTTAAAAATATTTGATATTTTTCTAAACATCCTACCAAACCCAACATAATTAGAATCTAAAAGATCTTTAGTGTTAATGTCGGTTTTTACGGAGCAAATAACTCTAGTGTCATTCGGAAAAATGGTACCGTCTTCGTGTAGGTAGCGACACCCTGTAAAGTGCATAACATAATCAGGGTTGTTATCTAAAAAATCAACTTGTTTTTGAAGTTTATCTACATCACCAAAGGAGTCGTCACCATCGAGGTATGCAACGTATTCTGAATTTGCAGTTTCATATAATAATTTAATATTGTCAAATGCACCAATATTTTCATCACCATTTAGTATGATTAAATTTGGGTATTTTAATTCCAAGAACCTCAATTTTTCTTTAGTGTCATCTGTAGACCCATCGTCTCTAACGATTACATCAAACTCAAAATTAGTTTGTTGTTTGTAAATTGAATTGATACAACCTTCTATGTATTTCCCAAAATTATAGGAAGGTACTAATACTGATAACTTTTTCATTATTTAATTTTTTTTGATGGAACTCCGACGTAAGTACCGGATTCATTTATATTTTTTATAACCGCAGAACCCATACCTATTGTTACTAAGGAATGGATTGATGTTTTTTCTTTTATTGATGAGTTTGTACCCATATAAACACAATCATGTATTTTAACATTACCAGACACGATTGAACCTGGCATCATAGAAAAATAGTCACCTATTTTACAATCATGACCAATATGATTTCCCCTATTAAGTAATCCGTGGTTACCAATTTTTATGTTTGTGGTTAAAATTGAGTTAGCACCAATAAACGACCCCTCACCTATTTCAACATCACCCGTTATTATTACTGTGGGGTGAATCCATGAGAAGTATTTTGTATTTTTTGGTAATTTATTTACCATATCAAACCTAATTCGTGGGTCAGCAATTGCAACCATTACTATATATTTTTCAGGGTCAAATTCTGATAATGATTTAGTATTTCCGTCAACATACTCATCATCAACAAAACAAATTAATTTTTGACCCATTTGAGACATTACTTCCTGTGCGTGACCCCCATAACCTATCAATGCTTTTTTCATCTTTCTGAACTATTAATATTATAAGAAGATTTATTAACTCCAATATGATAACACACAGACTCAATAAGATTATATGCAATAAATTTTTTTGATAGTTTATTCGCAAAACTTAATTCAAAATGAAGATCATCATTACAATTAATATCTTTAAGAACTGATAATTTATTAACATCCCAAAGACCCGGTCTGAAACCAAAATACGGCCAATTAATATAATAACACCAAAAACCATCCACATTTTCTAATTCCATAACTTTAGTATCTAAAAATAAGTTACTTAAAATTTCTTTAGTGGGATCATAATACCATTCCCAATAGTCACCTTCTATTTTAGGTGAGATTGTATTTGGGAAATCTCTTAAAAATTGTGATACCCCCACATATGCGACATCGGTTTTTGACTCAATAAATTTTATTAAATTATTAATACTGAATTCCTTATTAAACTCCCAATCATCCTCTAAATGAAAGTTATAATCACTTTGGTCTCTTAATTTAATTAACCACTCATTCATTATCGTACAATGTCGTTTATTTGTTTTTATTGAGTCTTTATTGTGGTGTATTTTGATAATATTAGCGTTAGGGTATAATTTTTTTAAGGTATTATTCATTTCCATCAAATCAAAGTGACTCGACGAATCATCAAAATGAAATATTTTTTTTATTAAATGATTATCATTACAATTTTTATGAAAAGAATTTATGGTTCTATTAAAAAGATCCAACCTGTTCGATGTAGTAATTGATAGGGTTATATTAATATCTTTTTTTTTAATAAAACTTCCCCATAGTATGTTTTTAAAGTCATCATACATATATGGTACAAGTTGAAGATCTGATAGATACCTATCCAAGTTTTTAAAATGAGATTCTGATACTGTGGTCCATCCTATTTTATTTTTTATTTCTTGGTATTCTTGTTCGTTGTGTTCATAATCATGAAGCATAATTACATCACCATGTTTTAAAAATTTTGAATACAGTTTAAACTCTGTTTCTTTGTCACCACCGTCACATAAAAATAAAACTTTACCACCAAACTCAATTAAACTCTTAATCTCAAAAATAGTGTTTGGATCTAAAATATCTGCAATTCTAAATGTCGTGTTTTTGATGTCATCGACTTCGCGATAATTTGGGTTGATGTCGTATGTTATGATTTTACAATTATCCGATATGTTTTCTGATAACCATTTGGTAAAAACACCAGTAAAAGTACCCAACTCAATTATTGTGTTAAACTGATGAAGTATTTTGGGGAAATGATCAACAATATATTTACTCTGTGCCGATCTTTGACCCTCTAACCAAAGAAAATGATCCATATTTATTTTTTATAAATTTCAAATTTAGAAAGATCAGGATAAGGTAACTCAAGATCTTCATTATGTTTAGGGGTACCATCTATTTTGTAGAATTGGTTCATCAATAATAAACCACGAGAAGCAATTTCTGGCATCATATAAAAGTTCCATCCTAACATATCTAAATTATCTTCGTGGTAAGAACATTCGTTTCTACCTGAATACCTTGCTCTTTTAAACCATTTATACGCTTCGTAGTCATCAGTAAGAATTGCACCGCCTTTACCAAGTTTTAGGTGTTTGTATGGTCCTGTAAAAGAAAGACACATGTGAGTATTAGGGATATACATATCTGTTGTAAATCTTAACGCACTATCCCAAACTTTTGTTGGTGATAATTGATAAGGACCTTTTAGGGTTGTACCACCAAAATATTCAAATTCAACTTTACCTCCTGCATGGATGATCTCACAAGGAACTGAAGGATATGTTCTTGATGGGATTTTAACAGTTTGACCTTTAATATTTTCATACATAAGAGCCAAAAACATTGCATTACTTTGATTGTCGATTGCAACGGCATAAGGAGCACCCGTATAATCACAAAGGGCTTGCTCAAAACTTTTAGTTGTATCATAAACTGACTTACCTAAAGTTCCTGGACTTTTTAAACGCAAACTTTTTGGTTTTGCAAAAATTACACCATGATCAATAAATTCATTCGATCTTGTTTGTTTACCTAATTCAAAAAGAATGATTTCATATTCGTAATCATTTCTTTTTAATTTTTCTAAAATTGGTTGGATTTCGTTGTTAAAGTTTCCGTGGAACTCAATCATAAATTTATCAATTAATTGAATTTGATCGTCAGTTACAGACTCAAAGAATGGGTACTCTCCACCCTCAATATCACATTTCAATAATGAAATTCTTTCATAATTGTTATCTCTTAAGATATCATCTAATGTTATGGTTTCACAATCTATAACATTTGTTAACTGACCATAATTATGGTCTTCAGCGCCAAAGTAGTTAGATCCTATAGTTGTGTTTTCCATTGAAAATCTAAACGGTATTGTTGTCTTTTCTTTGTAAATTGGGTTCATATAAATAGATGATCTTTCAAGGTCATCATCTAATAAAGTTTCAATACTATCTCTTAGATATGGGTTTGCTTCAACCAAGATTACTTTCTTAGCGTTGATTGAGTACATGTATTTTGCAAACAAGCCAACATTTGCACCAATATCGATAACGGTATCTAAGTCTTCCAAACCTAAACCACTAAAACATCTATCAACAAAAAATTCATGATAGTTGACGTAATTACAATCAAATGGTTTAAAATTAAATCTAGGGATATTTGGATGAACGTCATTAACAATAATTTCTTTATTACCAAGTAATTCATTTGTTTCAGGATTATAAAACTCAACATTAAACCCTCTGAAATTCCTCATTCCATGAAACTTCATTATGTGTGGAGGAATAGGAATTGTAAAATATATTATTGGTTCCTTAAATTCAAAGTTAAACCAATACATTGGAGCGTTCGATGTCATACATTTCACAACAACGTTAAGATTATATTTTTCATATCCGTTATAATGAATGTTAATTTTATTATCGTTTGGTTCGTATGATAGATTGAATGGTGTTAATAATGCCGTTTTACCTAAAGTACTTAATAATATATTGGTGTCTTGATTTATATTTCCTGTCATAAATTTAATTTTTGGGTTATTATCATACTTACCACAATATACATCCAAATTATACATCATCATTGGTAAGTCGTATTTGATTGCCTCTTTAATTGCAATCGGGTTTAATTCTTTGTTATTTCTATCACCACGAGAAGGGAATAAGAATAGGTCAGATGCTTGTAAGAATGTGTCAACATCAGATCTTTCACCCCAAACCACACAATTCTCAGGTTTATCTTTCATTAATGGTTCCCAATAATGTCTAAAATTATCGGCTTGATTACCGATAAAATGAAACTTAATTTTTTGGTCGGGAATTAACCTACACATATCAAAAGCATAACCTTGATTTTTTCTTTCTGTAAATAAACCAACAATCACAACGTGTTTGTATTCGGGATCAAATCCCAATTCACGTTGACATTCTTCTTTGTTAGGTTTAACGACATCTATAGGGTACTCAATAATTTCATAAGGAATATCATACATAGAATAACGAAATGCATTGAAGGGACTTACAAAAATAAATTTATCGGGAAACCATCGTTTATTTGTTACGGGAATACTTGAGTCGTGAGTCGTCTCAAAAATTTTGTAGGTTCTTTCTTTTGAAAATAATTTTTCATTAATTTCTTCAGGAATAAAATGTTCACAAAATTCCTCTAAACAAATAATATCAGGGTTAAGTTGGTTTATCAAATCAAATAATTGCGTTTTATCTTCACCTAACATAAAAAGGTTTTCAGGACCAATTAGGTTTTTAACTCTATTTTTTTGGACCACAAAGGCGTCTCCATGCCAACTCCACTCAATACAATAAATTTGATATTCATCTTTAAGGAGTTCTAACTTATTTACAAGAACTTGTGGTAAACCACCTGTGGATAGGTGAGGTGCAATGAATAAGATCTTTTTCATAGGTTAAATATAGGTTTGAGTAAAGAGAAAACAAAGTATTTATTGTAATAAAAGAAGATGCCGAACTACGTCCAAATAAATTCTGTAACGGGTACGCCACCATACACAGTTTCTGTGTGTGATCAGACCTATACGTATTGTTATTTGGTAACAGGGTCAACATCATTACCAACACCATACTTGTTTATGGTACCACCACCCCTTACTGACGTTACGGATATTATAGTTCAGATTACAGACTCATTAGGGTGTGAATATTTTGTTGCATTATCTTGTGGTACATATTATGGTAAAGAGTTTGAGGACTTTGCAATATTCATGTTCCAAGACTTCGACATATATTTATATGAGGGTCCACCTTAATTTCATTTATAAATCAATTTACAAGTAAACAATGTTTAATATTTTTTCTGTATGAGAATATTCGTACAGATAGCATCCTATCGAGATCCACAGCTTATACCAACAATTAAATCTATGTTGGAAAATGCAAAGAAACCAAAAAATATAAGATTTGGTATTGCAAGACAATTTCATCCTGAAGATGGTTTTGATGATTTATCAGAATTTGATGGGGATAGTAGATTCCGTATCTTAGATATTCCATACACAGAATCAACGGGAGTTTGTTGGGTAAGACATTTAACACAACAACTTTATGAGGGTGAAGAATATACCCTACAGATTGATTCGCATATGAGATTTGAAAAAAATTGGGATGATGAAATGATTAAGATGATTAAACAACTTCAAAAGAAAGGTCATAAAAAACCTTTATTGACTGGTTATGTTTCATCATTCGATCCTGAGAATGATCCCCAAGGTAGGGTAGATGTTCCGTGGAGAATGGCGTTTGACAGATTTACACCTGAAGGTGTTGTATTCTTTTTACCTGAAACTATACCAGGATGGAAGGAACTTAAACAACCAATCCCCGCAAGATTTTATTCAGCTCACTTCTGTTTTACTTTAGGCCAATTCTCAACTGAAGTACAACATGATCCTGAATTTTATTTTCACGGAGAAGAAATTTCAATAACCGTAAGAGCTTATACACACGGATACGATTTATTCCACCCTCATAAAGTTTTGATTTGGCACGAATATACAAGAAAAGGTAGAACAAAACAGTGGGATGATGACAAAGAGTGGTACAAAAAGAATATGGCTTGTCATATTAAGAATAGACAATTACTTGGCGTTGATGGTGAAAAATATAGTGGAGATACTTCAGAATGGTTTGGTACTGAAAGAACTATTAGAGATTATGAAAAATATGCCGGACTTCTGTTTGAGACAAGAGGAGTACAACAAGAAACAATAGATAAGAAATATCCACCAAATACTTATGAGTTTGAGAATGAAGAAGAATGGAAAAAATCATTCTCGAGTATTTTCAAACACTGTATTGATTTGGATTTAAAACAAGTACCTGAACCTGATTATGATTTTTGGGTTGTTGCGTTCCACGATAAAGACCACAACACTTTATTTAGACAAGACGCAGATGCGAATGAGATTACAAGAATAAAGGCCGATCCTGATGGTTATGGTAAAGTGTGGCGAGAATTCCATTCAACACAAGTACCTGCTTATTGGGTGGTTTGGCCTCACTCAGTTTCTAAAGATTGGTGTGAACGATTAACAGGAAACTTATAATAATGGCAAATATATCATTTTACGGTTCTCACAACGCTGCCGTTGTTGTTGAGGATCAAGGAAAAATAGTTACGGTAATTGAGGTAGAAAGATTTTTAACTCAAAAAAATGCTGGATATGCTCAATATTTGACATCATACTCAAGACCATTTTTATTAACTCATATTTTACAATATATTAAAGATGAGTTTGGTATTTCTGAATTTGATAAGTGTTATTACTTGAATTCGGATACCATAGAAGGTGATCATAAAGTTCATTATCATGAGTTAATTCCTGCAAAAGAATATATTAATTCATTACACCATTTAAGTCACGCGGCTTGCGGATTTTACCAAACAGATTATAACGAAGCGTTAATCATTTCGTTTGATGGTGGAGGTAACGACGGATTCTTCAATGTGTATCACGCAGAAAATAGAACTGACATTAATTTAATCGGTCAATTTAATAGTGACTTAGGATTCCCTTATATGTCATTTGGTGATTACTTAGGTGATATCAGAAGAGAATCAGCACTTAATATTGGTAATTTAGTTTACTCAGGAAAAATTATGGGTCTATGTTCATATGGAAATCTTAACGAAGAATGGTTACCATACTTTGAGGAATACTACAGAAAAAAACCTGATGGTCTTAATTATTTAGGGTTTCTAAAAGAATTAGGTGAACAGACAGGTTTATCTTTTGATATAAATAATCGTATGTCAGGTCAATTAGGATGGGATGTTGCTAAGACATCACAAATTGCTTTTGAAAATGTGTTTATGGAAATTACACAACCGTTCTTAGATCAATTACCAAATATCCCTTTAATACTTGTTGGTGGTTGTGCTCTTAATATATTGTTAAATACGAAACTACATCAAGAACTTGACAGACCAGTATTTGTACCACCCAACCCAAATGATTGTGGAATTGCAACAGGTATGATGTTAAACCATATTAAACCTGAAAAAGGTGTTGATATTACCTATGCTGGCGTTGGTATATTAGACAAACACACATTAATGTCTCATGTTGAGGAAAGACATGCAAAACCTTTACACGAGCAAGCGTTAGTTAATGATTTGGTTAACGGAAGAATTGTCGGTGTCGTTAGAGGAAATGCTGAACACGGACCACGTGCGTTAGGAAACAGAAGTATAATCTGTAATCCTGCTTACGATAATATGAAAGATATATTAAACGCTAAAGTAAAAGATAGAGAATGGTATAGACCATTTGCACCCGTATGTAAATTAGAAGATGTTTCTAAGTACTTTGACTTTGAGGGTGAAAGTAGATGGATGGGATTCTGTCCTACAGTAAAAGAAGAGTGGAGAGAAAAGTTGGTTTCAATCACACATGTTGATGGAACTGCAAGAGTCCAAACCGTAACTGAAGAACAAAACCCATGGTTATATAACTTACTTACCGAATTTGAGAAAAAGTCAGGAATTGGTGTATTATTAAACACATCTTTTAATATTAACGGAAAACCAATCTTATCTCGTTATAGTGACGCTCTTTGGGTGTACGATAAAACAGAAATGGATTGTTTATTATTAGGTGATTACTATTTTAGAAAACATCTATGAAAACTAAATTAGTTACCGCATTTTATACAGACATCATAGGGTTTCCTTTTTTTGGTCACGATGCTTTTGCAAGACATGAGCGTTATTTACATTCATTAAGAACTCTAAACAATATGAACACCGAAATCATATGTTATTGTAATGATACTCAATACGATATGATGGTTAAATATTGTAATGACTTTAATCTCACAAACGTAACGATCAAAGTTTCAAACCTAAAAGACTATCCTAACTCACAAAGAATGTCTGAGATCAAGAAGTCTAATCCCCAATTTAACTTCTATCACGAAGTTGACTGGAATAAGTTATACTTACTTTCAAAAGAATATGATGAAACTTATGAACACATCTATTGGATTGATTGTGGATTATCTCACAGAGGATTATTTCTTTTAAAGTACAATCCTTATTCTGATAAGATAACAGGACTCTCAAGAGATTGGGAAAACTATTCATTTACAAATGTATTTTGTCCTGAACTTTTTTCAAAAATTAATAATTGGGTTGGTGATAAATTAATCAACTTGGCAAACACAATGTTTTCCCACAATTTTAATGAACTTAGACAAGTTTATGGTGATAGTCACATATATACCCATATGAGTGTTGGTGGTATATTAGGGGGTCATGTTAGTAAAATAAAATGGTTCTTAGATGAATTTAATAGAATTGCTGACATTTGTTTGAATGATAATTACATTTTAAATCATGAGGTTATGATTACTAAGATTGAATTTGAGAATTCAGATATGTTCAAAACATATGAGTTTGACACTTGGTATCACGATGACTTTTGGTTAACGACTCCTGTTTTTGATAGTGAGTCAATAAAAGGACTTAAACACTTCGTTCACTTTTTTGAACGAGAATTAAAAATATAAAAGGATATGAACGATTTATTTGATAAGGTATTACATTACTACGGTAGAAAAGGACAAAAATTATTTATGATTAACATCGGTGCAATGGACGGTGTTTTATTTGATGGTATGAGTGGGTATGCTCAATTATACAATTCAGATGTATTATATGTTGAACCTATGAAACCTCACTTTGATAGATTGGTTAAACATAAAAGTAGTAATCCTGGAAATAAATTTGAGAATTCAGCAATTAGCGATTTCAACGGGACCATTACGATGAAAACAATTCCGATTGATGTTGTTGATGAAGGTTTGGTTCACCCTGCGTTTTATGGTATGAGTGTTATTGACCCAACTAAAAATGGTATGGGTAGTGAAGGTGATAGAGAGGTTGTTGAGAAATACGTTGTTGATGTTGAGGTTAATTGTATTACATGGGATACTTTGGTTGAGAGACACGATATTACAGAATTTGATGCGATGTCCGTAGATACTGAAGGACACGACTACGTTATCTTCAAACAGATTGATTTAAATAAGTTTAGACCAAAACTAATTCGTTTAGAGTGGTGTAACATGACTGATGAAGAAAAAACTGACGTAACAAACAAATTCAAAGAGCATGGTTATGTTTATGAGGTATTAGGTAATATGGATATTGATGCCGTTAGACAAGATGTTTATGATGAAATTAAAGAATCATTAAATCCTGAAGTGCCAAAACCTCAAAAATCAAACTCTAAATTAACGATCGTAACTGGTTTATGGAATATTAAAAGAGATGAATTGTCCGAAGGTTGGTCAAGATCTTACGAACACTATTTAGATAAGTTTTCACAACTTTTAGATACTGATGTAAATATGATTATTTTTGGTGACTCAGAATTAGAAAGTTTTGTATGGTCTAAAAGATCTCCTAACAATACTCAATTCGTAACCAGACCTCAATCTTGGTTTAAAGGTGAATTCTACGATAGAATACAAGAGATTAGAACAAATCCTGATTGGTATAATTTAGCAGGTTGGTTAAAAGACTCAACTCAAGCGAAATTAGAAATGTATAATCCATTGGTGATGTCAAAAATGTTCTTATTACACGATGCCGTTATTTTAGATAAGTTTGATTCAGATAAATTATATTGGATTGATGCTGGGTTGGCGAATACTGTTCATATGGGTTATTTTACTCACGATAATGTATTACCAAAAATTGATAGGTTGTTTGATAATTTTACATTTATTTGTTTCCCATACCAAGCCGATCGTGAGATACATGGGTTTGATATCGATAGAATGACACAATTGACCGGTGTTAGAGTTGATAAAGTTGCGAGAGGTGGTTTTTTTGGTGGTACAAAAGAAAAAATTAGAGAAATGAACGGGTTGTACTACAACTTAATGAAGACAACTTTACAAAGAGGTTTAATGGGAACCGAAGAAAGTTTATTTTCAATTTTATTATACAATAACCCCACGATTACCGAATATGTTGAGATAGAATCAAATGGATTATTATATAAATTTTTCGAGGATATTAAAAATGATACTGTGGTAGTTAAAACAATATCAAGTAATAAAAAAACAGAAGTTAAAACAAACGGTGAAATAGGTTTATATGTCATCACATTCAATAGTCCAAAACAATTTGAGACCCTAATAGAGTCCATGATGGAATACGACTCTGAATTTATCTCAAAAACTAAAAAGTTTTTACTTAATAATTCTACCGATTTAACGACTACTCCTGATTACGAAAGACTTTGTCAACAATATGGATTTGATCACATCAAAAAAGATAATATTGGGATAACTGGTGGTAGAGTTTTTGTTGCGGATCATTTTGAAAATTCTGAGATGGATTATTATATATTTTTCGAAGATGACATGTTTTTTTATACCGGTCCTAATAATACTTGTAAAAATGGTTTTAGTAGAAAAACTAAAAATTTATATAGAAAGGTTTTACAAATTGCTAGAAAAGAACAATTCGATTTTCTTAAATTTAATTTTACAGAATTTTATGGTAGTCACGAAAATCAGTGGGCTTGGTTTAACGTAGATCAAGAATTTAGACAATCACACTGGCCCTTTAATCAAAACCTGGCTCATCATGGTGAAAGTCCTAATGTACCAAAATTAGAATTTAAAAACATAAAATCACATGAAGGTGTTCCATACGCAACAGGAGAAGTTTATCTTTCAAATTGGCCAATAATTTTATCTCGCGAAGGGAATTACAAATGTTATATTGAAACTAAGTTTGATTATCCATACGAACAAACTCTTATGTCTCACTGTTATAAACAAACCGTTAAAGGTAGGATTAACGCTGGGTTACTACTTATGACACCAACAGACCATAATAGATTTGATCATTACGAAGGTCATTTAAGAAAAGAATTCTAAACGAAGTATTTATTGATAAAAGGTTTAATGGAATTCTTTATCAAGAAAAATGCGACGCTACCTGTATTAAAAATTAACGTAATCAAAGACGGTAGAAGTGATTACAATAGATCCATGAAGTTTCTATCTGAAACTGACGTGTTCTTTTCTATGGTAGACACCGAAACTAATATCCCAAGAATTACCACAAGACCTGCTGGTCTAATGTCGAAAATTGCACCATCAACATCTTCCACTTCAGATTATTACGTTTATTATCAATTCACACCATTTGACACCAAAAAAGTTGGTAGATATAAAGGTCAGTTTCTTTTTAGAGATGATACAGGTATTTTAGTCTTACCATTAAACGAAGAGATTTACATTAACGTAACCGATAGTTTTGTGCTTGATGAAATGGAGTTTCAAAGTTGTTACGTTGTAGATTATCCTTGCTGTACAGGATTTATACCAACACCACCAGGACCTGTACCACCAGGACCAACAACGACGAGTACAACGTTTTCACCATCAACAACAACAAGTACCACAACACCAATAACTACAACAACATCAACGGCAATACCTTGCGAAGTCTGTACTTCAGGCGCAACTTTACCTCAAATTGGTCAGACAGTAATATACAATAATATTAGGTTGTCGGCCGGTACGGTATTACCTACTGATGTATCGGCAACCACTGCAAGTACGGTTATGACTTGTTTTGAAGAATTAGAGGGACCATCATCAGGTAATTTACTTTTAGGTAGTACATCACCATTCAATTATAACATAACATTTATCGGAGGTCCTGTAAACGACGTTGTTTTTAGATTCATAAATTATGAAAAAACTGCAGCCGCTACTGAATCATTTACAATAACAACACAAAGACTTGATGGTTTAGAAATGATACCAACGATTGCCGCTTGTGAATATTGTTGTGCAACAATTAGTGGTAATACAATAACGGCTGGCGATAATACAGATTGTGAGATAGGAAGTGGTTATTTTAGGGTAAGTACTGAATTCCCATATAGTAATATATCTATATCAGGTACAGGAGGAAACGGAGGTACTATTGTTGATATATGTGAAGAAACTGTCAAAAGACCTGAAATAAAATCGACTGCATGGTCTATATCGGTGGGTGTTACTGATATGAGATTTTTTTGTGATAGAGATACAACGCCATATGTAACAATATTTACTCAAGAATCACCAACTTTAGAGGTCGGGATGGAGTTATTTAATGATCAATTTCTCACATCACCAGTCAATTATCTTTTATCAACTTCATCATTCACTATTTTAGAAAGAGACTACGTTCCATTAACAGAAAGATATTCATTTTTAACATCTGGTGGAACCCAACCTCAGTACGTTAGTGCTGTTTTAAACTGTACTGGACCAATCCCTTGTAGAGAACTAACAATTACGAGAACAAACCCAAATGGTAGTTTGGTAAGATGGTACGGTTGTGATGCTAAATTAGCAGGACAACAAATTGGTTTAGGTCAAACAATTACAATTTGTGGTTCTTTTCCAATCCAACAATCTAACGGGTCAACAACAATAGGACCTAATTGTTAACCAACTTTTAATTTCCAAGTATTTATAGTTAAAAGAATTGATGGAATTTACAATAGGTCAGAACGCGTCATTACCAGTACTTAAAATGCAAGTAGTAAATGACGGTACGCAAAGTTTTGAGGATATGATGGAATTCATAGAAAGATCATCAATCTTTTTTTCTATGGTTGGAACCGATAACGGTATACCAAAAGTATATACAAAATCAGCAGGGTTTGTTGAAAAACTTGAGATGAACCCCAACGCAGCACCTGAATATTACGTTTACTACAGATTTACACAACAGGATACAAGTAGGATTGGTAGATACGAAGGTCAGTTTATGTTCATAAATGATGACGGCACTTTAGTTCTACCAATCAGAGAACCATTATTTATAAATGTTGTTGAGAGTTTTATTTCTGATAGTTTACCATATAACAGTTGTTATACATTAAATTATAGTTGTTGTACAACACCATTCCCATCACCAACACCAACACCAACCAAAGTACCTGTTATTAGTCCTACACCGGCACCATCTAATTCACCGACGCCAACAATAACACCAACACCAACCCAAACACCTAATCAACCAATTTGTCCTCATCCAGTGATGAAGAACTTGGTGTACGGAACAGATCAATTTGGGGTATTTGATACCCAAGAAAAAATTTGTTATGCGTATCTTTGTTTCTTACAAGGTAATTGTACCACTTCAGATTATCTTGTTAGGTTCTTTAACTTACCAACATTAAATGTTGGGTCTTTAGTTTTTGATAATGAAATCTCTTGTTATAAAACAAATGATACCGGATTTTTCTTAACTAATTATGAAGGTGGTTATAGAATGTTTTACGTAACCGATGGCGTAATTACAGAAATTATAGATTGTTATTAAATTTTAACTCACATATTGATAAGGGTATTTTTTACTCCTATATTTATTTACGAAGGTAAATGTCGACCTTATTCGACAGCTAATAGACCAAAAGTAAATTTATATGATATCACAAGAAGAAATTGAACAATTTCTTCAGGGAAATGACCCTGAAGAATATATCGTATCGGTAGAGTACGATTATGTATCCGACAAAATCTACAAAATCAAAGAAGTTCCAGGTAAAGGTAAACAGATTCAAAGAGACACATTAATCTCATTTGCTTGGGTTGGTGACTTACGTGGTCAAAACTTTTATTCGTCATCAAAAGCATTACAGAAAGACGCCATGTCAAAACATGGTATCGTCATCGAAAAACTTCGAACAGATGGTAATGATCGTTTAGAACGAGGACTTACATTTATGGTAAAGTCCATGAAAGGTTATAGAAACCTCATACAATTTTTTAGAGAAGGTGGTGTAGATCCTTGGGGTGAAAAAACCAAAGATCTTGTAATGGTATTACCCCCTGTTGAGCAATACCTCATCTCAAAAGAGAAACGGTTATTTAAAGGGTTCGAAGAATACAACGACATCACGAGGATGGTATTCGACTTGGAGACGACCTCACTTGAGCCCAAGGATGGTCGTATCTTTATGATTGGAGTTAAAACAAACAAAGGATTTAGAAAAGTAATCGAGTGTGCAACACCTGATGATGAAAGGAGAGGTCTTGTGGAGTTCTTTAATTTGATTGACGAACACAAACCATCAATTCTTTCAGGATACAATTCATTTAACTTCGACTGGTATTGGATTTACGAAAGATGTAAAGCACTTAACTTGGATGTTAAAAAGATTGCCAAATCTTTAAACCCCGAGAAAAGTATCTCACAAAAAGAGTCGATGTTAAAACTAGCAAACGAGGTTGAGAAGTTTAATCAAACTCAGATGTGGGGTTATAACATTATTGACATCCTTCACTCAGTTCGTAGAGCACAAGCAATTAACTCAAACATTAAAGAGGCAGGTTTGAAGTATATTACCAAATATATTGAGGCTGAGGCTCCTGATCGTGTTTATGTAGATCATGATAAGATTGGGTCTATGTATCGTGAGAAAGAAGACTATTGGTTGAACATAGAAAATGGTAAATACAAAAAGGTTGGTGTTGACCCAAAGATCGATGACGTATGTGGTAGACACTCAAACGTTTATATTAAAACAACGGGGGACGACATCATCGAGCGTTATCTTGACGATGACTTGGAAGAAACCCTATTGGTTGACGAAGAATTCAATCAGGGATCATTCTTGTTGGCATCATTACTACCAACAACATATGAAAGGGTTTCAACGATGGGAACCGCAACATTATGGAAAATGTTAATATTGGCTTGG
>Ga0114918_10001442_pt1 | contig 21329 bp, 44 predicted proteins | sample LantaG_FD_87015 | JGI IMG/M metagenome (GOLD analysis project Ga0114918, IMG submission 87015) | Deep subsurface microbial communities from Baltic Sea to uncover new lineages of life (NeLLi) - Landsort_02402 metaG | ecosystem: Environmental > Aquatic > Marine > Oceanic > Sediment | place... | reverse complement strand
CCATGCCTATAGGGTAGCTACAGGGCACTGCCCCGGAGGGGCCATGCCTATAGGGTAGCTACAGGGCACTGCCCCGGAGGGGCCATGCCTATAGGGCTCACTGACCGCTCTAAAAATAAATCCACCCCGTGGGGTGCTAATAGAGAGGGACAGAAGGAACGAGCCACTACCCTATGAAGGAGAGAGCCCATGTTCATGACAGAGCCAGTAGAGTTCAGAGTATGTGGAGAGTTGACCCCAGAGGAGAGGGCTGTCATGGCACTCAAGGGTTCCCTTGGGACAGCAGAGGAGAACCATGTGATGGCCACCGAGCTGGTATGGACCAACGGGCAGAATGCTCCGTACCTCACCAGGGAGATTGCTGAGTGTTGTGCCTTCCCCATGAAGGAGGAGGGGGACATCAACCACTCTCTAGTGACACTCCTTGAGACCACCTCCAGGTGGGTGCGTAGGTTCTCCGCATGGGCATGGGTCCATGAGGGGGACCCTGAGAAGGGGCTATTCAAACGAGGGGTCATCATTTACAGGGATAAGGACGGCAAGCGTCTCCCTTACTAGGAAGGATCTGAGACCATGTTGAAGCTAGTGAACAAGTTCCACAAGACCTCTATTGAGGTCCCTGTCAAAGAGGGCATTGTGAGTATCCGGGCAGCTAAGAGGGCTGAGAAGGACCTCTGTGGGGTGTCTGGGTGTTACTGTGACCCTTTGGATGCCACCACCCAGGAATTCCTGGAGCGTCTGACCATTGCCAAGTGGGCGAAAAGAGGGGATGTTCAGGTCCAGGACCTGGAGGACACTCAGTTCAAATAAAATGGGGGTCCGGTCGTTTTTTGGTTTCTTTTTGGGGTGTGTCAGGTGCTAATAGAGATAGAGAGAATGAAGCCTCAAATAATTCTTCTGGAAGGAACAGATCATGACCTCTTACAAGCACACCCTGGAAACTATCGGGAGTCCCCTCTCCATCCTTGACCGGGACGTGATTGCAGAGGCGTTCTCAGAGCGCCTAAACAACAGTGATTTCAATGACCTATCCTGGTTGGGGGTAACCGACCCCCAACATGCATTTGTCTTTGAGGAATTGGATGTCTTTGAGACATTGGATGCTAAGTTGGAATTCTACTACGGGGACGGTGGGTATGCTTGCTACAGAAATGAGCATGGCTTGCATATTGTGGCTGAGAACGAAGGTGGCCTGATCAGCGTCTATATCGGAGATTAAAGGAGACCCAAGCCATGTCCCGCATCAAGATTCAGACCGGAGATATCACTCGTTACGGAGAGCACATCGTGGGGGATATAGGGTGGATAGACTATGGCGGGGGTTTCATTGTGATTGATGAAAACGGGGACCCTGACCTGGAAATGGTGGAGCCTTTACAGTCCTATGACTCAAAATGGTTCCCTGCCAAATGGATGGTGTACCGTGCCTGTTTACGCCCAGGTGAGTTTGATTGGGCAGATTTGGAGTCAATGTCTAGCACCACGGGGATCCCGGTAGAGGATCTGAAAACTGCCATGAACAGCTCTGACCCAAAGGAATTGGCTTGGTTTACCTGGGAAGTGGCCCAGGTGTTTGGGTATGGGGAAGTGGACTGCTATCCCTTGGAATTGGATGAGAAGGGGGTACGTGCCCGATACCCGGAGGAAAGTCCTACCGTCAATTACCCGGATGATTAAAATGGGGGTCATGTCGTTTTTTGGTTTCTTTTTTGGGGGGTCAGGTGCTAATAGAGATAGAGAGAAAAACAACAAACGGAGACTGACCGTGAAGAACTTGAACATTGACTGCGGACTCTGGGACATCAAAAATTTCAAGCAGGGTAGAACCCCTAACAACGGTGGTTACCCCTACACTGTGGCTCTCTACCTGGATGGCAAAAAAGTAGCGGACTGCCAAGATCGTGGTGACGACCGGGGGGTACACTACTCCTTCAAGTCCCGTGAGATTGAGCGTGAGTTCCAAGCTTTCGTCAAAGCACTGCCAGTGGTGGATTGTAACCTGGATGGCTACTCTTTTAGCTGCCAGCCCTCAGAGGATATGTTCCTTGAAGAATTGATTGCCCGTAAATACTGACCGGATCAAAGGAGACCCAAGCCATGTCATTCATGCAGCCCGAGATTTATGAAGCCTCCTACTGGGAAGTAGATGGCAATTGTGGGGTAGACATCATCCCTGAGTTTGTCCACCCTACCCTCCCGGTTGATGCCTCTGACAAAGAGGTCAAGGCTCAGATCCCCCAGCTGATGGAGTTCACGGAGAGCACTGAGATCTATGGGGCAGAGATCCACACTGGCTTTATCGGGCGCTACTCCGCTCCAGGGTATATGGATTGTACTCCTTGGGTCTCTGGTAGCACCGAGAGGGAAGTGGCCGAATACCTTGAGGAATTCTATGGGGAGGATGAGGAGGAATAGCCCCTCCTTCACTGAGCGTAAATAAGTCGTTTTTTGGTTTCTTTTTGGGGGTGTCAGGTGCTAATAGAGATAGAAGGAATGAACCCGCAACAAATGGAGATGAAAATGGCCCGCATAACATTCGACAACGCTATATCACAAGCATTTGGTGAAGTTTACACCCACTTTGCCAAGACGACTGAAATCCCAACCCTGCCCGACACGGTCAAAAGAATCGAGAGCTTGATGGGTAGGAAACTGACAAAAACAGAGGACTATGAAACCGCAGACGAGTACCATGTCATGATCCGTAAGGAACACTTTAGGTCCTAGCCTTGCCTCCCACCCCGTACCCTCCCAGGACGGGGTTAGGGTTGTAAGAGGACCCTTGTCACTCCCAGGATCATCCAGATCCCCCTCCAGGTAGCCTCAGCTCGCTACCGGCCCACTGCTCACAAGGCAGGGGGCTTTTTGGGTGAGAGATCTAACCAAAGAAGGACTAAGCCAATGAAGACTCCCTACTGCCCCAAGGACTGTGACCATCTTTCCCAGGGTAAGCCACCCCTCTGCCACCTGGATGCAAAGAAGACGGTGGAACTCAATAAGGAAGACCGGCATCACATCTTGAAGTATGCCCACTGCCCCGTCTGGAGGGAAAAGAGTGAGCAGGTTGGAGATCTGGTGGTGGGCGGTTGGATGTCCCCAGAGGATTTGATTCATCAGGCCGTCTCTATCGGTTACCTGGAAGGCACCTCCCGCACCAGCCTTATCGAAGCCCTCCAGAAGGCTGTCCTGGACATTGCGGTTGACCTCCAGTTCGACTTGGACACTGCTGAGGACGCCCTGGATGGCAACTACGAATACTAGGAAGGACCCCTTACCACGCAATCAAACAGTAAAGAAAGTTGACATCATGAAACAAGAACACTTGGAAGGATACGCCTTTGGGGTCATCAACATGCTGAATCAAAAGCATAAGGCCCTCAAGGCAACACGGGAATGTTCCTTCCCTACGAAATATGAACGAATTTCTGAGGAACTCCAAGAGATTGAGGAAGAGACCAAGTTGATTGCTGAGGAGATGGGTTGGACTCTGTCCTGGTACCCCCGAGTCTGGTCCCTGTTAAGCTATCCAGCGGAGATGCCTTTCACATGTGGCTTAGACCCCTCCGGGAAAGGATTTTAGTCCCATGAAGAATCTCACTTGCCCTGAAAAGTGCCCTTATCGGAGGCCCATCCATAGCATCTTCGGGTATACCGGTGTGGCTGGTTGTATGATCTCTCCCAAGACGAGTACCCCCCTCCAGTGGGATAAGGGGAAGTTTCTGAAGCTTACTAGATGCCCTGCTTTAGGCGACAAATTGGAGCAGATAGATTCCCTGCTTCAAGGAGGTTGGATGTCCCGAGAGGAGCTGATAAGGTATGCCATTGGAAAGGACTCTGAACTAACGGGGATTCAACTTCTCCAGAAGATCTCCATGGATCTCACAAGAGAGATGGCTTTCGATCTGGAGATGTTTGAAAAAGAGGAAGAAACCCAAAATGAAGCGGGCTTCCGGTGAGTAATTGGCACCATCGCTGTGACATCTGTAAGGACCCCATCTTTGAGGGGCATGACCGGAGAGGGAAGGGACTATGCTTCCCTTCCGGAGACCCCTTAGACCCGGAGGACACCTCAGACCCAGCAGATGATGTCTTTGTACATGAGACCTGCTATCGAAAACAACAAAACCTATCAATCTACACACGGAGTTTACTCTGTTAGGAAAGGAGAACTGACTGATGTCAATTGTGAGAAATGTAATGGAAGAAACGATTAGGGCAGAGCTAGCTAAACTGGACGAAGAGATCCCCAAGACCCCCTTGGGTTGGGCTGAGTGGTGGTATGCCAAAGGCTTAGCTTGGGATCACTATGCTTGTGTAGCCAGGACAGGGCGGGGCATAGCATGTTCCTGCTTTGCCATTGCCAAGGACCGGTTCCTACCCCTGGGGGATACCGTTCGGGCTGAGCTGTGTGATAAGCTCTCCCAGTATCAAGCGGGGTTGTTTGAGCAGGAGGCCCAATGGCAAAGAGAGCCACTTGAGCAGGCAAAGGAAGGGACCCACTCAAAATAATTCATTTTTTGGTTTCTTTTTTGCCCTGTTGGGTGCTAATAGAGATAGAAGGAAACAACCTAACGGAGCCAGAAAATGACCAAGCAAGAGAAACTGATTGAAGCCGCCTCTATCGCCCAAGCCAAATCCGACAACAGTGAAGGATGGGCCAGGACCCCCAGGATGATCAAAGAGGACACCCTGAACTTGGCCAAGGAGAATGGGTTTGAAAGCACCCAGGAACTCGCTGCCCTTTCCAAAAGGATCTACTGGGAGACCATGTTCGGATACTTCAACTCTGGTGACACGTCAGCTTGGTAGGCAACCACGCCAAATACGGAAGGCATACACATGGAAAAAGCAAGAGCCCCGCCGTCCTACTCCTAACCACGGAGTGATCACCCACAAGAATTTGATCGGCAAAATATAATGAAAAGGAATAATATACAATGAACAGAATTCGAGACAAGCCCACAATCTGACTCCTATTCTTGAACCTATCTCCGCTGGAATCCCTGCCGATTAACCCGGCCCATACGGCCCTCGTCGGCAGGGATTCTAAAACTTCTCCCTCCTTAAGCAAGATCCTTAGATTTATGTCAAAACCGAAAATATTTGAAGCTAGATTCAAGGGATGGTTCATGGCAACCACCCCTTTGTGCCATTGCTGCCATTTATTAGGAAAGAAAGGTTTCTGTATCCTTACTGGTGAGAATATGTGTGAATTTCTGATAAAGGAAGTAGAGAAATTTGTTGAAACCCCCATGTCCTGCCCTCTTCGGGGCGGGAAAGATATCACACTGACCTGGAAAAAGAAAGGCTAACACTATGGCTACAAAGTTGATCAATATCATTGAGCGTCCCGTTAATGGGACCAATGACCGGCTCTTTTACTCTTACCTCTGGTCCGAATGTGATGCAGCAGAGCTGGCATTCAAAGAGAGGTGTGGGGATGCTCGGTCAGCTGGTAAGGGAGGCCCTAAGTACAATATCCTCCTGTGCTCCCCTGGTTTGCAGGAGTCTCCCCCCCTCAAGCATGAGTTCCTGACAAATTCCTCATATGCTGCCTTTGAGCGGATGGTGGATGAGACCTGGAAGGATTTCTTCCGGGAAGCATCCGCTGTGTGCCCCCCTAAAGAGCCCTCCACTCAGCGTGAGCTAGTCCAAGAGGCATTCCATGACTTGGAAGCGGAATGTGACCTGCCCGGTGACTTTCTGGATCTGGGGGATGTCATCCAAGAGGTGATTGTTGAGACAAGTCCTTTGAGGGATCTCCAAAAGGTTCTTTACAAGGGATTCCCCAGAGAAGATGTCAAGTGGGCAATCCAAGTACAGAAGGCCTTCGAAAATCTGGTGAAATCGGCGGAACTTGTCAACAATTTCCTGGAGTTGGACCCCGAAGATGAAGAAGAGCCGGTGTGTTTGGGGACCCAGTACTTACGCTACCTGAAACAGTGCATTTTCGTCAAGAATTCTCCCGAAGAAGAGGTGTAGCCCATGGAAAAAATGATCAAAATCGTCCTCAACAAGAACCCGGCAAATCTGACGAGTTTCTTCCTTCTCTCTGAGAGAGAAACCCTGAAGGAAAGATTTGCCTCCATCTGTGGCAACCTCCGGGCAAATTTCAATTACATGGAATCAAACCGTGTCATCACCTCCGTGTACCTGATTGCCCCGGATGGGACCAAGGGAGAGATCCTTACTCAACACCAGTTGGCTAACTCCTCCGAAGAAGCCTTCCAGACCCTGGTACATGATGCTTTCCAAGCAGCTACAGGGGAATCGGAGGATTGGGCACCCAAAGAGGAATCCTGGAGCCTTCTATGCCTAGGGAATGACTCCAAAGGGAAACTTCAGATGTCAAAGTTCCATTGCTATGACCCTGAAGTCCTGGCAAAGGATCTTACCCATTACTGTTCCCTCTTGAGGGGGGATGGGCTGATCATGGCCAATGTCCCAACCACAGAGATCCGGGTGAAGCTCCAACTTACCAACAGATACATCTGCCTCACGGAACAGAATTTGAAGGGGGTCTCTGACAAGGCACTCCCCTACTACATGGAGACCCTTTGCCAATACCTGACAGAGGAGAAGATCCCCAAGTTCCGCCCTGATGGGATTGAGATCCTCACCAACGAGGTGGACTCCGAAGGGAGATACTTCCAGAACAAGTACTTCTTCCTCCCTTCTGAGATTGAACTGATCAAAGAGACCTATTTCTTCCTCATAGACCTGATCATGTCAGGTAAACTTTCTGCATACCACGACAGGCGTGTGCGCGGGGTCACCATCCGTGATACTGTCACGAAATTTACCTCCTTAGAGGACCTGGATAGCCTCAAGCCCTTCTATTCTGACTGGGCAACCCTGAGGGGCCAGCTGGAAAAGGATGTCGCTCATGCTCTCTATGGGCATGGAGAGGGGCAGGGTGGTCCAGAGGTGGAGATCAAGATCATTGGGAGTCAAAATGGAGAGCCTTACCAAAAAATTTACTCCTACCCCCGTTCAGATGCCCATAAGATTAGGACGGACTTCTTTTACTTCACCAATCTGCTCAGGTTAAACCCTCCGGCTTCTTTTCAGGGGCTGCATGTGGAGCAGGTACATATCAGGAACAAAATCAGGAAGGTCTTATACATCTTGACAACAGAAACCTTTGGGGTTGCTCCTGATTCTAACTATCAAACACGGAAGAGGATGCTGGAAGAGGCGCTCACTCAAATCCTAGCAGAGGATCCCCCAGAGGAGCAGGAAAAGGTAGAGGATCCTGACCTCGGAGAGGTGGAGATTGAGGTCTCTGGGTTAAGGGGGGGAGTGCTGTGCTTCGAAACTTTCTTCTACCCCCTTTCAGTGGCTGAGCGGATCAAGAAGGATTTCCTTTACTACTCCAACCTGCTCTGGTCCCCCACCCTAGCCTCTTTTAACGGGAGGCATGTGACTGAGGTAAGCATCCTAAACACCGTCACAAATGCCGAATGCACCTTGAACAAGGACAGCTTCAAGGAGCCCCTCTCTTATGACTCAAAAGCACGGCTGGAAATGCTGGAAGAGGTACTTACCACGGTACTGGCCGAAGAGGGACCAAAAAGAATCGAGATCACTCTCTACGGGGAGTCTGAGGATCTATCTTCCTCTCCCTCCAGTACCCTTTCCTATCCCCTTTCTGGAAAGTCCCCTTTCTGGAAAGTCCCCCTTGATGGCAGCTTTCAGGTACAGGGCCAACCATCTCTATTTTGGGTGGGAGGGTCCTATTGATTCCATCAGGAACCCCTGTTGTGTCCACATCTACAACCCTCACACAAGTAAGGTAGGCATCCTCAACAAACGGTGCCTCAATGGGGTCCCCTACCATGACTACCGTAAAATGCTGGATAATATCTTTAAGGAGATCACAAAGGACTAAAAACCATGGACAAAACCTACACCTTGCCGGATGGCAGAGCCTGGGTAGACCTCAAGGGAGAAGCTGAGAGGTCAGGAACCAAGGTGAAGCTCGGACTCATCAAAGAGATCCTCAATTTAGATGAGGGGACCTTCGTAGTAGATGCAATCACAGAGGCTCAAGACGCCGGAGGCGGTCTCGTTCATGATGAGGTATTCCTCTACCTCAGAATCCCAATGTAAAAGGACTCATTCAAATGTCTGAAATTAACCACGAAATCACCAAAGGCATCATCTTAAGAGCCCTGGAAAAGGCCCTCAAAGAGGACCTGTCCGAGATCCCTGAGAAGGACAAGAACATTCTGAGGGTAGATGCCCTGGGTACCGTCTCTTTTGTGGTCTCAGTGAAGCTGGAGGATGTGGTTTCTGTCAAAGATGCTGCCCTCTCCCTAGGGGCCAGCCCCACTGCTATCCTCCAAGCCATCCAGGCTGGGAGAATGAAGGCTGCAAAGTTTGGGCGCTGTCTCGGGATAACCCCAAAAGAGGTTGAAAGATACCGTAAAGAGAGCTTGAGGCCCCCCAGGATCCCCAAGCCCCCAGCTTCTTGCAGAACTTGTACTCACTTTGAGAAGGACTGCGAACAGATAAACCCGGATGAAAGCTGTAGCTGGTACATCCTTAAAAAGGTCTCCCCATAGCCCGAGGGCAATTATGCTTCCGCACCGGGTCAATAGGGATCTGGCCCCTTCCTCGAAAGAGGAGGGGCCTCCCACTCAAACAAGGATCCAATTTGGCAAAAAACTTTTCTAGCACATAACCCCCAAACACACCCGGAAAGTTTTTAGGTAAAAGCGAGTACTCCACTGGGGTAAAAAGTAGACTAAAGAGCACCCGGTTCAAGTGCCCGCAGGGCACCTAACTGGGTGTTTTCACTCCATTTTCGCCTCCTGCCCCTGACTTCCATTAAACTACCCCAAAACTCACTCAAGGGACATCAAAAAAAGGGGTTTTCTGTCCACTTTGGCCGAAAAAGGACAGAAAGAGGTTTCTTTTTCACCCCGTGGGGTGCTAATAGAGATTACAAAGGAGATCAAACCCATGTCACAGACAAGAGCAGCCCAAAAAAGAGTCCTAATCGCCCTGACGGTTTTCAATGGCTATGGTGCCAGAAACCAACAGGAGAGGAAAAAGGCAATTAATGCTGCCCTCTCCTCCGGGGCCAGACGGGATGAGGTCTGTCAACTGATCCTGGGGGAAATGACTAAAGTAGACCTGAAGCTCCTGATTATGGCCCTCAGAGAAGACCATTTGGAGGCATGTAACCCAGACCGGACTTGTAGAAGGGTTATCCTCCGGTGGAATCTCCTGAAAGAGATCTGTAGAATAGAGAAACGAGGCATTCGAAAATAATGAGGAAACAAGTCATGACAGATCAAGAAAAACATGAGATCCGGTGGCCGGAGCCTAAAACAGACAGGAAATTCTGCCGCCATACCTGTACTTGGCTCCATGGGGCAGACTACTTCCCAGCCTTCATCACAGAAGAAGAAAAGGATTACTTCCCCTCAAAATTAGGTAAGTGTGAACACCCAAAGTTCAAGGTCCCTCTGGAAGTACAAGGCAGGAGCCTGCCCGTGAGATGCTCAGCCTGCATGGAAGCTTTCCCCAACCCCTATGGACAGAATGATCCCTTCCCCTTACCCGAAGGACTAGACAAATGACAGCAAGAGATAGATTGAATGCCTTTGCTGCCCTCTCCAACATGAGAACCATTGCCCTCAGTCTTGAGGGTAAAGTCCAACTCTTGTTGGATCAGATGGACAAAGTGACTGCGGTTCTCTCAGATGAAAAGGTTCCCCAGGTCATCCCCTGGGACTCCTACGGAGAAATCCAGGGGCTAGGACCCAGGTTGGATGCCGCTACCGCAATCGTCTGTGAATGCCTCAAGAATCTCATTGCAAAAGAGGCGGAATAAACATCCTATTGGCTCCCACTAGGTAGAGGAACTTTCAATCTCATAGGAGCTTTTAGCATGTCAAATCTTGAATCCAAATGGGGTAAGACCCTAACAGAAAAGACCGCCAGGGGCATCATGACCGACCTCACCGAGCCCACAGCGGATGGTCGCCACCCCAAATATCGTCATCTCATCCTCTTTGAGGTAGAAGACCACCACGGATCCCTCATTTTGACAGCCGCAGGGCAAAAAGGGGACGCTCTCATCTCCACTGAGGATTGGGAACACATGGTGGATGGAGACCGGGATGCCATCCAGAATGACTTTGCTTGGCTCTCTGATGAATATTTAGCTCAGTTGAGGTAGCTGCCCTCTCATTTAGACCCCAAAACAACAAAAAGGACACCTCACGGGGTGTCCTTTCTTTTTGTAGGTAATAAATTCACCCCAAACACCCCCTAGGAGGTCGGAATTTGGCCCCAGAGGGCCGCATTCCTCTTCAAGACTCTCATTGCCTTGCTAATTCGGGCTGGGTGCTCACAGGTCAGTGTAGAGATTTCCTTGTTTGTGTGCCCCAGGCTTGCTAAAGGAAGGATCTGAACCGCCAACTTTCCCTCTTTGGTCCTCCATTCAGGGCTCTCCCGAAGGAAAGCACAGAGATCATCCACAACCATCCGGTGTCCGTAGGACACTTGAGCGTCCAACCCAGGATCCTGGATCCCTTTTTTAGCTCCTGCATCACCTTCAGTCCACCCACCCTCTGGCTGCCATTCTCGGATGCCCAAAACCTCAACCCCGCGCCCTTTTTGCATCTTACGGTGGTAATTCATGAGAACAGAATGGCAAACAATGTGTACATAGTTCCCAAAACTTGATTTTCGGGAGTCCCAAGGGCATTTTCCCTTGTTTCTGATTATAATACCGGTGAAAATCTCCTGGATTACGTCATTTGGATCATATCCATACATGAAAATCATGCTCCCAAAGCTCTTAAACAGCAGCTTGATCACCTCTTTGCTCCGCTTTTCCAGGTCTATCCCGATATTTCGAGGAGCATGAGGCCTTTTGCCCCTCTTTTTAGCCCCAAATAGATCCAAAGTGGTCCTTGGAGGGCGATTTCCCTCAATCATGATAGAGGCAGGGGTGTAAGGACCGGTATGAAAATACCTGTCAAAGGTCCAATGCCTGTCCTTCCCATGTAAAGAGATCAGCAGTTGCCGAGCTGACTTGAATACCTTGTCCCCCACCTTGTAAATAGGACGGGGTGAGTTCTTGGTGTGGATGATCCGAACCGGATCACCGCCGTGCTCCTGTCTGGTATACAATAGCATACATTTACCTCGTGATATTGGAATCAGTTGATGGGGGCATATTGAAATTTTCGTGGGGGCAGGAAAAATCAGTGAGCCATTTTTCATTTGAAATTTTTATGGGTTTAATTTTTCAACTCTCCCAGCGAAAAAAGGTCAAGCCTAACTTTTTCCTGAAGCCCCCCGATTTCTCTGAGGGACTTGCAGATGGAAAATACGTGCCAACTGTCAAGAAACTTAGCACATTTGCCTTGACCTGTCAAGAAAAAGGTATCCTAACCCGTTTTCTGAACTGGTCTTGGGCAATATAGGCATATCTAAAAGCTCAATGATTCCAGACAGTTCCGCATCTTCGTGCTAGACTGCTCACTGCTAACCTCAGTCTACCCTCAGGTATCCCCACCTATTTGCTTCTTTTTTTGATTTTGTTTTTGTCTTACAAGGTAGGAGTAAGACCAGGGATCTCCGTCCCTGGTCTGTTCTTTTTCCGATCTTTCTATTCTTTTTCCTGGAAGCCCCCTGGTCTATTTTTGTTCTATCTGATCCTAAACAGGATCCTAACCAGGATCCTAACCAGGATCCTGTTCTACCCTACTCAAGTGCTGTCTTTTAGGAACAGGACCTCTTTACTGACTCTTGCCACACCCCCCTTTTTTGTTGCCGCTCTAATTTCTCTGAAGGGAGCAAAGGGAAGCCATGTTGCCCCTTGTTGTTCACACACCATGAGGAGTCCTTTTCTCTGTAGGCACCATGAAGCGAGTTTGTTGTACTCAAGTAGTTTACTGCCATAGGTATAGCTTTTTCCTTGGACCTGATATGGGGGGTCTACAAACCAAGTTGCTTCCATGTCTGGGGCATCTGAGTAGTCTCCTTCAATCAATTTCCAATGTTGAATGAGGGGTATCTGTTGAGCGATCCTTTGTTTGATTTTGTCCCCCCACCAAGACCCTACTGTATGCCATTTACATCCTGGCAAGTTTGCTCTTCTCATCCATCCTGATGGGCGTTTATTGGGTTTTGAGGCTGCTGCCATCAACCACCATCCAATTAACCATTTTTCTTCTTCACATATTTTTAAATCATCCACAGATTGATCGAGGGCAATGTTTGGAAGTTTCAGGATTTCTTCTGGTGTGGTGTTAAGAAGATACTTCCAGGTTCCTGCTATGTAGGGGTCTTTCTCTACTAGGATTACATTTTTATGGGGGTATCTCATAGAGTACCCTGCGGACCCTGCAAAGGGTTCAATGATTGTTTTGTGTTGTGGCTCTGGGTAATGTGGTGCTGCTCTCCATTTCCCTCCATAGAAAGTAAAGAATGGTCTTAACATTTAGGCTTTTCCTCTGAATAGGAACTTGAAGGTCCCTGGTTTGTGTTCCTTTTATGCAGGTCTCTCTTCAACCCCTGTAGAGGAGTCTGAAGAGTCTTGCCATGAGTCCTCCACGGGAGATCTTCTCTAGCTCTGGGAGTTCTGAGATGCTCTCTGGCGGGTTGTGGAAGACTTGTCCTTTATGTGGGTGGAGGGGCTTCTGAGGTTTTGGAGTGATCTTTGGTTTGGGGTGGTCTGGGGGTTGATTGACGCCCCCTTTTTTAGTTAGCAGGGTCATTTGGTTTGGTTTCCTTTTCTATTCTGCGGGTTTGTTGCTAAGAGTCAGCTGCTCATCCCAACAAATTCATTCCTTTGAATGGTCTCCACCTCTCCTGCGCCCTTAATGAAAATGAACTCTTTCTTTGTGTCTTCCAATTTGATCAGGTCATCTAGTTCCAGTGCCCCATGACATGTCACTTGGAACCTGGGATCCCTGTCAATAAATGGAATTGCTGTTGTTTTCGTCTTCCAGACATCCCCAGGTTTTCTATCTCCCTGCATCCACTTTTTGAGGAGAGTCAATTCTTTGGGTGTGACGCAGTATCGAGCTTCATTTTCAATCCGAGGAGCTAGGTATACTTTGAAGGATTCTGAGGATTTCAGCCCTTCCTCGATAGAGAACATTCTTTCTTTCATGTCTTTTCACCTTTTCCTTTTGTTGGGGTGATACCTTTACCACTTTTTCCCTAAGAGAAACTTGTTGTAGGCTGCAATTATGACAAGCCCCTTGGGGTAGATGTATTCTCCCCGGCATGCTGTGGGGGTCAATTTTTTGAGTTCATGGTGGTCCTGGTAGTCCACTCGAAACCTATCCTTTATCTCCCAAACTGCTCCTGACGCACAGGGTTCCTTCATCCATTCTTTCAAGGATTTCAGTTCCTCTTTGGAGAGCCAGTGTTTAGCTTGTTTAATGACTAGAGCTTTCCTACCTATTTTGATGGGGGTCCCTTTGCTTAGATCCTTTATGTCTTCCCCCTCTTGAGTGGAGAACATTTTTGCTATCATGGTGTTACTTTCTTTTTGTTGGGGTGATACCTGTTAAAGGTTTTTGGTTTTCCTGTTTTTCCCAAGAGAATGAAATCTCCTTCTTTTTCCAGAAGGACCAGATCTTCAGGGTCCTGCGTCCCAAGAGACTCCACGATAAAGCGTGGGTGACACCCGGTTATGGTGTTTCCTGTTTCCCAGATGTCTCCCTTTTCTCTATCCTCTTCCATCCAGTCTTCTAGAGAGAGCTGTTCTTTGGGGGTGATGAGATGTTCAGCTTTCTCTGGTACCCGTGTAGCCTGACAAACTTCAACAGATTCTTTGGGATCTCTGTAGGTATCCTCTTGAATGGCAAAGATCTTCATTTTAGTCTGTCCCTCCTTCTGTTGTGATTTCTCCTTCTGTTGTGATGTCCTTGTTGGGGTCCACATCTTCTATCACTCTTCCATGTTGCATCCAGGTGTGTGTTCCTTTTGCCCTATTATAACTTATGACGGTCCCTGCATATGCGAGACTCAGGTACTCTCCTTTTGTTTCCTGTGGAACCAGATCGAGAATTTCATGTTCTCCCAGGTACTTCACTAGAAATCTTGGGTTTTCATCGGGGAGGTGGCAGATCCTTGAGGTTTCCCAGACATCCTCTGGCTCCAAGCGTCTCTTTGTTTCTTTTATCCAATGTTCCATCATTTTCAGTTCTTCTGGGGTGAGACGGTGGCGGGCGATTTTGACCACCCTATAGTCCTGGTATACCTTTAAGGACTCCCCCTCTTGTTTATCCCCATATTCTTGAATGGAGAAGATTTGGTCTTTCATTGTTGGTGTTCCTTTCTATTCTATTTCATGGCCTAGGAAGTACCTGTTATAGGTTCTCAGGATCCCTTTTGACCCGGCTAGATACTCTCCTGGTGCTGCCAGGGGGATCATTTGTTTGAGTTCTATTTCTCCTAGGGCTTCTACTTGAAATCGTGGGGGTTGGTATCTGAAACCTACTGTCCAGACATCTCCCTGTTCCCTATCGTCTTCTATCCATTCTCTGAGGTTTTCGAGTTCCTCTACTGTGATGAAATGTATGGCCTCCTCAATGACCTGCGGTTTCAGGTATGCTTTGATGGGGCGGGGATGGGATACAGAGTTTTCTTTTTGGATGACAAAGAAAGTTTCTGTCTGTTTCTTCTTAGGGGTCAGCTCTGGATTTCCTTTGCCTTCTTCTGGAGTTCTCATATAATTTCTCCGGCCAACATTGTACCCCTGCACATTGTATTTCTTGAGAAACAGAGATATTCCCCAGGGTATGCCAGTGGGATTAGATCTTTGAGATCTCTTTCTCCATGGTATTCCACTTGAAAGCGGGGTTCTCCTTCTTTGAAGGGCCTCCACCCTGTCTTCCAGATATCCCCTTGTCTTCTATTCTTCTTCATCCAGTTTCTGAGGGAGAACAATTCTTTGGGTGTGATGAAGTGGAGGGCTTTATCAATGACTTGCTGTTCCCAGTGTACTTTGAAGGCTTGTTCATATTTCAAGGTGTCCTTTTGGATGGAGAACACTCTTCTCTTTTCTGTTTCCATTTGGGTCTTATCCTTCTACTCTATTCGGGGTTGTTGGAGTACCTAAAGGTTCTGACTCGTTCTTCTCCCCTTAGGATGAGGTACTCTCCTCGACATGCCAGGGGGGTCAGTGCTTTGAGGGTTAGTTCCTCATAGAAGGTCACACGAAAACGTGGGCAATCAAGAAGGGATCCTGCTTGCCATTTGTCTCCTGCAAATCTTTCCTCCCTCATCCATCCTTTTAGGTTCCTCAGTTCAGTTTGGGTAATTGAGGATTTTGCCCTTTCAAGGATCCTGCGCTTTACGCATGCCTTGTAGGGTTGTTCTTTTGGAGGAGAGAGCCCCTCGGGGTCGGGGGTGACAAAGAGGTTGTCCTCTGAGGTGACAAAGAGTTTTGTCTTCATTGTGGATGTTGTCCTTTTCTAGGAGAGGGGTCCATCTAGGAAGGGTTTCTCTTTCTTCTTGTTGGGGGGCTTTTTTAAGGATGGAGCTTTTTTGACTCCCCAGTTCATTTTGGTCACCTTTTCCTTTTCTTCAAAGAAGAGGTATTCTCCTGGGTACACCATAGGGATCATTTCATCAAATGCCCGTTTCCCGTAGTATCTCACTTGGAATCTTGGGAGACTTAATTTTGTATGGGCTCCTGCCTGCCAAACATCCCCCAAGGTTCTCTCTCCATCCAACCAGTCTTTCAGCTTGGGCATTTCTGCTCGGGTGATGAAAGGGGTTGCTCTTTCAATGACTAGTGAGCCCTCACATACTTTGAAGGGCTGTGCTCGAATGCGGGGGGAGCCAATGATGGAAATGTAGAGGTAATCCTCTGGGGTGGCATACAATTTCATTGTAGTTGCTTGTCCTTTCCTAGGGATGGAAGACGGGGTAGAGGATTGGGTCATCATTATCATATTTGTTGAATGCCTCCATCTGACCTTGTCCTACTCCATGGAACAGGTACTCTCCTGGGAATGCCAGTGGGGTCATTTCATGGAGTTCCCATTCTCCATGGTATTCCACTTGGAACCGGGGTCGTTTTGGGAATCTGCCAACCCCTCCAATGCGGCCTGCCTGCCAGATGTCCCCTTGTTTTCTTTCCTCTTGCATCCATGCTCTGAGAAATTCAAGTTCATTTGCTGTGACACAATGAGTGGCTCTGTTAACAACTACTGTACCCAAACAGACTCTGAAGCGGTCCTCATGAATTCTGAAAAACTTTGATATCATGCTCTTGTATCCTCTTTTAGTTGTTGAAGATCCTGGCGATGGTTGGCAGGAAGACGAAATAGATCCTTGTCTCAGCCAAAACCAACAGGGATCCTTTGGGGCAGTTCTCCCAACTGGAGACCAATACTGCTTGGCTATTTGAAGGTTCCCCCCCAAAGAGCATTTCACAGAGGGTAATCAGCTCGGGACTTTCCTGTGGGGGGAGGATCCTTTTCTTGAGGACCCCCTCAAGTTCTCCCTCAACGGCTCTTCTGATGGGCAGGCAATCCCCTGGGAGGAGATCCTCTACAGCACCGAAGCTACCGGTATCCAGATCAATTTTTGGAGCATCTTTGGAGGGGCTCTTGGGGTCCCCAAACCAGATCAGGTGGTTTGTCCGGGGGTGAGTTCTTTTATCTTGCAGAGCACCGGCTCCTGGAAATGCTCAAAGAGAACCAGATAGAAGGGTTCCCCATAGATCTCAGAGATGCCGCCTATGATCTTTTGGACATACTTGATTTTTGTCATTCCGCTCTTGTCCCCCCGTTCGTGTTGAGTTGATACAGCTGACTTGTGGGGCGATAGACCTCCTCACACATGTTGTTTGAGTCTGCCCAGATTTCGGATTCTCCTGGTAAGTACACGTCTGTCAGATGGAGGATGCGCCCTTCTGCTTGCCATTCAAAATAGTTGGCTAGGAGATAGCCTCCTGTGTCCATCCTGATTTTGTAGTTGAAGGTGGCTTCAAATGCGGCCCAATCGAAGTTGGTTGTGTCCTCGGGGGGTACATTTTTGTACTTTGAGGGAAAATCTGGACATTTGGTAGCTGGCATGATTTTTAGCTCCTGGTTGAGAGGTATTTGATGGCGTCTGGGGGGTAGATATACATGTATTCAGGGGAAAAGACCACAAAGGATCCTTTTGGATGTTTTTTCCAGGCAGTACTTGTCCTCAGGGCAAAGACATCCTCTTTCTCTCCCTCTTCCAGTTTTTGGTCCTTGAGGCTCAGGTTGGCCAACAGGAAGATATCTTGGTAATCCCAACAGCTGTTAAGGGGGATTTCACATACCTCTGCCACGATTTTGTATCTGACTGGGGCGACAGCGAGAGGGAGGAGATTTTCCAGGGGGCCGAAGCCGCCTACCCAGATGCTCCCTTTCATGTCCTCGGGGGTTTTGAGTGGGAAGAGGTGTGGTTTCGAGGTGTAGACTCCGGGCGCTTTGCAGCGTTCAAAGTTCTGAACATAGCAAAGTTCAGGGTACGTCTGATCATCAAAAAGAACTAGGAAGAGTTCTTTCCCGTAAGTTTTGGGGAAGACTCCTGTGATTTTGGTTGCTTGTTTGATTTTCATGGCATTCTGTCCTTTGTCTAGTTTAAGCTTGCTGCTGCCCCAAACCCTATTGGGACGGTGATCCCGATACAGGCTCCTGGGGGATCTAGTGGCATCCCAGAGACGAGGGTAAAGAGTGCTACTGAACCGATGCTGAGGATCAGGAAGACCAGGACTATTACGGATTTCTCATTCCAGTCTTCAGAGGCTGCTGAGCAAATAACCGCTATAGACAGGTAGAGGGTTCCCACTCCCATCCAGGATGTCCAGTGCCATTCCATTGTTTGGTTCCTATGCGTCTAACAAAAACAGGATAATGATGACAAGGATGAAGAATTCCATTGTTTGGTTCCTTAGTTTCGGGTAGCCTGGATGCTGACACTTTCCAGATCTTTAGTGAAGTTCCATTGGGCGAGTCCTGCCTCTTTGTCCTCGGGCTGGAGGTTCATTTCGAAATTGGTTTGGGCACACAAGAGGGACATGGTGAAAGCAAGTCTTTTGCCACCACAAAGCCACTCACCTTTTGAGTTCTTGAGTCCAAAGGTCCCTGTGTGGGCGGCATTCTGAGCTGCTTCTTCTATTCTCTGTTCTTGTTCCATGTTGGTTTCTTTCTTTGTGTCTCTCTATCTCTATTAGCACCAGAGAGGGTCAAAAAGAAACCTTTTTCTCAATTAAATTAGCCCTCTTTCCTTTTGCACCTCCTGTACAATCCGGCACAGGGTTTCCTCAGGGAGTTGGTAGCGCTGGGAGCTTTTGTACTGAGCGTCCACAGAGTGTAAGAACTTCTCCAGCAGGTCTGTGCATTGGGTTTTCTGGCACAGCCTTCTCCAGGCATCTTCATTGAGTTTTTGGTGGTTGAGTTCGGGCATGTTTTTATTTTCTTCCTTCCCAGTTTTTACATGGTTCCTGTGGGTATTCCATCAACATCGGGTCCACTGGGGATGCCTGCTGGTCTTGATTCCCTTTTATGAGGATTCTCCATTCTCCCTTAATGGACCCTGGAGGCATCATTAATGATTCTTCAAGGAGGCACCAGGGGTGGAGTCCCTCCAAGTGGACTAGGTTTCTGCAAGAGAGGCAGCTTTGGTATTCTGGGTCCAGAGGGTTCCACAAAGAGTTTTCAGGCATCTTTTGATTTCCCTTCCCAGGTTTTACATGGTTCCTGTGGGTATTCCATTAGGGGCTTGGTCCAAGGCGGAGAGGATACATGCCGGTCTCGTCGCCCATTTGTGAGGGGACCCCATTCTCCACTTGTATCCACATCTATGGACCCTGGGGGCACCATGAGGGCCTTTTCAATAGTACACCACTGGTTGAGTGCCCCCCAGACCACATTGTTTTTGCAGGAGAGGCAGCTTTGGTGCTCGGGGGACCATGGGTCCCAGATCTTCTCTTTTGTGTCACTCATGTTTTTTCATCTTTTCTTTTGATGGGGAGTGGTCCTTTCGAAACAAAGCTTCTCAGGGCACTCTCGACACCAAGTTTTTGGGGGTTGGTTCCCTGTTGATCCAATAGGGGCTTTTTTCCGTCCCCAGATATGAGCGTCACTTGCTGGGATGAAATTCAAGACACAGGGGACGAGCCTTGAGGGTTTTGCTAGTTTCATGGGGACCTTTCTCAAATTTCCAGTTCAAGAATGATTTCAGCTTTGGGTCCAACGTGAAGTCTCCAGGTTTTTCCATCAAAGGAGGGTAGATACCCGCCATACCACAAAGTGAGCATGGGCCTCCAGGGGTCTGGCCCCTTGACATACTTCCATTTTTTGATCCCTGAGAACAGCCCTCCTATGTAAACATAGAGGGTATCCACAATCAAATCCCCGGAAGTGGCTCTGACCTCGGACTGGACAGCATTTAAGACAGATGCCGGGACAGTGCCCCAAAAAGAGCCCCAGACAGAGGATCGGATACGGGGCCAGATAGTGGCCCAGGTAGTGGACCGGACAGTATCCAAGATAGATGCCGGGATAGTGTCCCGGACAGTGCCCCAGGTACGATGTATGACAGAGCCCGAGGATGGGACAGCTATCCATTCTCTCAGAAGTTTCTCTAGGTCAAGAGTTTCATCTCTCTCCAAGAGGAGAGGGTTCACTGGGTGGCTTGCTTCCCACAGTTTGAAGCCAGCAATATCATCTGTCTCTTCTTGTTCTAAGAATCTAATGCACTTCACTTTTTCACAGCGGATTTTATCTCCTCCAATCACTTGAGTTCCAAGGGGCTCCACCAAACAGTATTCAGAAGATCCTTCTTGAGACCTCACAGCTCCCATGAGGCTCTTACAGATGTGAAGTCCATGCCCACAGGCAATATTTGGGTCGGGGTCAAAAAGATCGGGAGTAGTGATCTCTCCCTCTTTCCAAAAGGTCTTTCCATCCCAGTGGGATGTGTGATCTAACCGCACTGCTTTGTAGTAGGTTGTCATCCCCTTCTCCCATCATCCAGTCCACGAATATGCTCTTGGGCCATTTTGAGGTGTAGCTGGTTTGCCACATGTATTGCAAATCTTTGTTCCAATCCTCGATAGAAAAAATATACTTTTCCATTCTCTGTTTCGGTGTAAAATACCCCCTTTTGTTCTGTAGGAATTGTATTCTTGGATGCCCCTGGGGGCTCTGAGAATTTTTCAGATCCTACTATATAGCATCCGTATATAAAACACTCGTTAAACGAGAAGGAGTGGACGCTTGGAATCCTTGTGATGAGGATGGAATCTATGGGCAGATCATGAAAGCCTTCTGTTAGTATAGGTCCTTTGAAGACCTCATGGAAGTATTTCTCACACCCTCCTGATCTGTCATATTTTTCCCAGTCTGAGGGCCATACTAACCCAGTAACGAGTTTAGCCTCAGCTTTTTCATGGATGGGTACTATTGTCATTTCGTTTCTCCTTTTTCAGTTCAAAAACGACGTCAGCTTTTTCTCCAGCATGAAGTCTCCAAGTGGTTCCATTAAAAGAAGGAACATATCCACCGTACCACAAAGTGAGGAGAGGACGCCAGGGATCTGGTCCCAACTCTTCTGTATACTTCCATTCTTTGATATTTGGGAATAGCCCACCCATGTAAGCAAATATAGAGTCCCAGACAGAGTCCCCGACAGAGTCCCGGACAGAGCCCCGGACAGAGCCCCGGACAGAGTCCCAGACAGAGTACCAGACAGAGTTCACGACAGAGTCCCAGACAGAGTTCCGGACAGAGTCCCAGACAGAGTCCCAGACAGAGTCCCGGACAGAGTTCCTGAGAGCTATCCATTCTCTCAGAAGTTTCTCCAGATCGAGAGTCTCATCTCTTTCCAGAAGCAAAGGGTTCACAGGATGATTTGCTTCCCATAGTTTGAATCCGGCAAGCTCATCCAACTCTTCTTGTTTAAGGAATCGAATACACTTCACTTTCTCACAACGAATCTTATCCTTATGAACCACTTGGGCACCAATAGGTTCAACCAAACAATACTCTGAAGCTTTTCTTTGATAGGAAACCGTAGCCAAAAGGGTGTCACAGATGTGGATTCCATGACCACAATCTATTTTTGGGTTGGGGTCAAAAGAATCTGGAGTGATAATTTCACCCTCTTTCCAAAGGGTTTTCTTATCCCAATGGGAAGTGTGGTCTAAACGGACTGATTTGTAGTAGTTCATCCTTTTCTCCCATCATCCAGCCCACGAATATGCTCTTGAGTCATTTTGATCTGTTTCGGGCATTCATTGTAGGGAACAAGGTGACAATTACAATGGAGGACGCCCGTTTCCGCCTCCAACCTGAGGGCTT
>Ga0114918_10001439_pt1 | contig 21346 bp, 20 predicted proteins | sample LantaG_FD_87015 | JGI IMG/M metagenome (GOLD analysis project Ga0114918, IMG submission 87015) | Deep subsurface microbial communities from Baltic Sea to uncover new lineages of life (NeLLi) - Landsort_02402 metaG | ecosystem: Environmental > Aquatic > Marine > Oceanic > Sediment | place... | reverse complement strand
GCGCGGAGGGGGGAGGGGCGCGGAGGGGAGATAGCGGGGGGGGGGGGTGTGGGGGGGGGGGCGGAGAAGGGGGGGGGGGGAAAGGGGGGGGGGGGGGGGGGGGAGTTTGGAGAAGGAGAGCTTTTTCGAGATGAAAAAGGAAAGAAACAAAAGAAAAACCCGAAACTGAAAAGGAAAAAGAAAACAACTCACTCGCTCTCCCTTCTCCTTCTCTTTCTTCTCATCCTCCTCCTGCTCACTCCCACAAAGGAACCGAGCTCGAAAAGGGCGAGCCCTACCACAACGGCAACAAGGACCCCAAGGGCTTTGGCCACATCGGCATCTGCGTCCCCGACCTCGCCGCCGTCGTCGCACACTTCGACGCCTGCAATGTAAAATTCGCGAAGCGGCCCGAGGAGGGGAGCATGCGGGGGATCGCGTTCCTGCAGGATCCCGATGGGTACTGGATCGAGGTGATCCAGCCGGACCTGATGAGGGACTTTGCGGCGGGGGCGTAAAGGAAAGAGAGGAGGAAGAGGAGGGGAAGTGCAAAGAAAAAGAAGTAAAAAGCAGAACGGAAAAACAAATCAGAATCGATTGCTCGTTGGAGGGTCTTCCGCTCTTCTCTTCTTTCTTTCCACGCATCGCCGCCTCGAATCTCCCTCAAATCATCCAAGATGAGCTCTCTCGCGATGCTCGCCCTCGCTCGCTGCGGTCGCAGGATCGCAGTGCGCGGAGGAGAGCTCAGGATGACGACGATGACGTCGACGACGACGATGATGATGTCGAGCCGATTGATCTCGACCTCTTCTTCCTCTTATTCCACGTCTTCCTCCTCTGGCGTCTCGGCTCTCTGCCACCGCCTCGACGCCGACCTCGCCGCCATGCGCTCGGCGGGAACCTTCAAGACGGAGACCGTCATGACCTCGCCCCGGGGACCGCGGGTGACGGTCGCCGACGGCAACAGGGAAGTCCTCAACTTCTGCTCGAACAACTACCTCGGCTTCTCCAACCACCCGCGCCTCGTCGCCGCCGCGGCACAATCGCTGCAGGACTTCGGCTTCGGCATGTCGTCGGTGCGCTTCATCTGCGGCACGCAGACCCCGCACGAGGCGTTAGAGAAAAGGATCGCCGAGCTGCACGGCGCCGAGGCCGCGATCCTCTACCCTTCCTGCTTTGATGCCAACGCGGGCCTGTTCGAGGCGATTCTGACTTCCGAGGACGCGATCATCTCGGACGAGCTCAACCACGCGAGCATCATCGACGGCGTGAGGCTCTGCAAGGCCGCCCGCTACCGCTTCAAGCACGCCAGCGTCGAAGATCTGAAAGCGAAATTAAAAGAAGCGAAAAGCGCAGGGGCGAGGCATGTTTTGGTCGCGACCGACGGCGTCTTCTCGATGGACGGGGAGATCGCCCCTCTGGTCGAGATCAAAAAAGCATGCGAGGAGGCCGGGGCGGTGCTCTTCGTGGACGAGTGCCACGCGACGGGGGTGCTGGGTAAGTTTTTTTTCTTTTTCTTTTTCTTTTTCTTTTTTTTTTGACGGAGAGAGAGAAGCGCAACAACAAAAAGTCTCACTCTAATTTCTTGAAAACAACAAAAAAACGGCTCTCCTCCCGTCCCACCCAGGCTCCAAGCTCCGAGGCACCGACGAGCACTTCAACGCCCACGGCAAGGCCTGGGACATCGTCAACTCGACCTTGGGAAAGGCCCTGGGAGGCGCGACCGGGGGTTACACAGCAGGGCCCGCCTCGGTCGTCACCACCCTGCGCCAGAAGGCGAGGCCGTACCTGTTCTCCAACTCCGTCTCGCCCGCGGTGGTCGCCGCGTCGCACGCCGCCCTGGACCTGCTGGAGGAGTCCGCGGGGCAGCTGGCGGCGTCGCTGCAGAGCAACACGGGGAGGTTTAGGTAAGAAAAAAAAAGGAGATTTTGAGTTTTTTTTCTTCAAATCGCAGGTCGAAGAAGCAGCGAAAACACCCGAAACAAAAGTTCACTTCCTCTTCCTTTTTTCTCCTACTCTCTCTCTCTCTCTCTCTTCCTCAATTTTACACAGGACTAAGATGGCCGCTGCGGGCTTCACCCTCGGGGGCGACTCCCACCCAATCGTGCCCGTGATGATCGGCGACGCCAAGAAAGCCGCGGACCTCGCCGCGGCGTGCCGCAAACGCGGCGTTTTCGTGGTCGCCTTCTCCTACCCCGTCGTACCCAAGGGGAAGGCCCGGGTCCGCGTGCAGCTGAGCGCTGCTCACACTCCGGAGATGGTGGACGAGGCAGTGCGTGTTTTCGAGGAGGCCGCGAAGGAGGTCGGGGTTTTGTAAAAAGAGGAACAAGAAGGGGTTTCTTTTCACTAGTTTTTTTCTTCGACGACGACGAGAAGCGAAACTCCTCCGCAGTTCGCGACAAGCTCTCTCTCTCTCTCTCGCTCGCTCTCTCTCGTCGCTCCTCTCTACTTCCGCTTCCCTTTCTCCAATCGCCTTAACAGCATGAGACGCTCTGTCTGAAGACGCCAGAGCACAGAGCGCACTTATAAAAGAATCGCACTCGGGAGCTTTTTCCTGGCGTGCTTTTTCTTTGCAAAGAAGAATGGAGCAGCCCGAACCGACGACATCGAAGGCCGACGCCGACTTGGCCGCGGCCCTCGCGCGCACGCTGCGCTGCCCGGTCTGCCTCGACCTGCTGACGGACCCGCTGGTGGCGCCCTGCGGCCACGCGGCGTGCGCTTCCTGCGCCAGGGCGGCCATCGAGGCCTCGCCGGCGTGCCCGACGTGCCGGGCGCCGACCGACGCGACGTCGCTCGTGCCGTGTGCGGCGCTGCAGCAGGTGAGATTTGAGAATGAGACTGAGAGAGGAAGGAGGCGCTCGCTTTGCATCTTCCGCCACGCGGCGGAGCTGAAGACAGGTCGCGGTCATCGCACTAGCGCAAGAGAAGAGCAGGAGGCAGCCGAGAAGGCCGCGAGAGCGAGACGTGAGGAGTTGCCTCTTGCAATTCGAACGTCCGATGCTACCGTGGCAAGCTCTCAACCTCTTGAAAAAACGACAACAACGACAACAACAGGCCGCGTCCCGCGTCCAGTCCGCCGCCAAGGCAGGGCCCGCGGGCCGCTCCGCCGCCGCGCGCCTCCGTGACCTCCTCGACGAGCAGGAGGCCGCGTCAAGGGGCGGAGGCGTTGCCGGAAGCGGTGCCTTGCTTCAGGGCCAGCCGGCGACGGCAGCAGCGGCGACGGCCGCGTTCGACGCCGCCGAGCTCGACGCGGCGCTCGCCCGCCTCGCCGCCTGCCGCGCCGCCTCGGCCTCGGCGGCCGCGGATGCCGACCTCCGGCTGCTCTTACAGTTTCTGCGACACGCCCGGGCTCGGAAGCAGTCCAGGCTGGAGCAGCTGCGCGGAGAGCTGGACGCCGTGGAGGCCGATTTGGCGCTGGTGAGTGCCTGCGGAGGTGGAGTCGGAGCGAGAAAGGCCGAGACTTCTTCCGCCACCGCTTTGGATGCCGCGACGGCCGCCAACCTCCTCTCGGCCCCTGCCACGGTCCCTTCTCTGGAAGACAGGACGCCAGGGGCGTCTCCCCCGGGCTCCGATTTCGAGACTGCCCCTGCTGTGCCCGCGCTTGGAGGTGGAGCGGGCAGCGAGAGGCTGCTTTTGACCAGCAGCGGAGGAGGGGGAGCAGCGACGACGACGACAACAACGGCGACGACGGCAACGACGACGGTCGAGGAAGGAGGCAGCGGCAGTGGACGCCGCAGGACTCGCCGCTCCGCGAGAGCCGCCGCGGCAGCTGCTGCTACCGCTTTCACAGATCAGCAAGCCATCGTCGTCGTCCGCGGCGGCAAGGAGAAGCAGTCGGCGACACCAGCAGAGGCAGCAGCAGCAGCAGCTCCGGCGACCGAAAACCAAAACCAAAACCAAAACACCGCGCTCGCGCTTTTCGACCCCACCGCGACGCACAGAGCCCGCAAGCGCCGCGTGGCCGCCCAGTTCGACTCCCTGCAGGAGTGCTACCTGTCGCTGCGGAGGGAGCGAGAGGGCGAGGTCGCTGCTGCTTCGGGCTCGGAAGCAGGGGCGTCAAAGGGGGCGTTGCCGTCGTCGGTCGACGCCGTCGCCGCTTCTGCCGTCTCTGAGATGTTAAATCCAAACGCTTCGTCCTCCGTCGCCGTCGCTGGCGCTGCTTCTTCGTCGCCTTGCGCGGGCGGCCTCGCCGAGTTCTCCAGGCTGCTGTCGACGTTCGTGCGCTGCAGCGAGCTCGAGGTGCTGGCGCGGCTCCCGGCGACCGGAGGAGCAGCCGTCGTTCAACCTTCTTCCTCTTCGGCGCAGACGCCTCGCTCCATCATCTCCTCGCTCGACTTTGACGCCTCGGGGCGCTGGCTCGCAGCAGCCGCCGTCGCCAAGCGCGTGTCGGTCTTCGATTTCGAGCAGGTTCTGAGGGCGGGCAGCGCGGAGAGGCGGTGGCGCGAGAGGCGCGAAGAGCAAGAGGAGGAGGAAGACTACGACGACGAGGAACAGGAAGAGCGCCGCCGCCGGCGTTCTGTCCGAGGAGCAGCAGGCAGCGACTCCGCTCTCCCCCCTCAACCTCCGCGCCCCGTCTTCGAGCTCACGACGAGGTCCAAGCTCTCGTGCGCGGTCTGGGCCAAGACGAGGACCGAATCGAGCGCCGGGAGGCGCGACGCAAACGGAGAAGAGAACGTCGAAACCGGCAACGACGAAGAAGAAGAGCTCCCCCGCCCTTCGCCGCCGCCGCTGCTCGTCTCCACCGACTACTGCGGCTGCGCCACCGTCTGGGACTGCACCACGTCCCGTCCCGTCGCCGAGTACGACGCTCACGACCGCAGGGCCTGGTCGGCGGACTGGTCGCCGGCCAACGGCGGGAGCTCGGTCTTCGCGACGGCGTCGGACGACGGCACCGCCAAGATCTGGGCCCTCAACGTCAACCCGAACTCTTCGAATTCTCCGAGTCCAAACGGCAACGAAATCCCTTCGTCCACCTCTGCCTCCACGCCCGTCGTTACCCTCGACGTGCGCGCCAACGTCTGCTCCGCGGCCTTCGACCCTTCCGACCCTTCGGGAAACACTCTCGCATTGGGAGCGGCGGACCACGCCGTCAGGGTCTACGACCTCCGACACACCTCGACCCCCTTGCACGTGCTCTCTGGCCACAAGAAAGCAGCTAGCTACGTGCGTTGGGGCGCGGGGGGACTGGTGTCTGCTTCCACGGACTCGACGCTGAGGCTGTGGCCCCTGCCGAAGAGGAGTAACAGCAGCTCGAATGTTTCGCCTCCTCCCCCTCCTGCGCCTCTCCTCGTGCGCCCGCCGCGGGTCTTCAAGGGCCACGTGAACGAGCGCAACTTCGTGGGCTTGGCCGCCGACCCGAGGCACGACCTGCTCGCGGCGGGCTCCGAGACGGGAGAGGTCGTGGTCTGGCACGCGTCGATGGCGAGGCCCGTGGCCAAGGCCAGGGTGAGCAGTGGTGGCATTGGCGGAGTTGGCGGAAGCGGAGCCCAGAGCGATGGGGCGGCGGCAACGCCCAGAGCGGCGGCGGCGGCGGCGGCGGGCTCCCCTCCGCCTCCGTTCGTCTCCGCCGTCGCGTGGCGTCCCTTACCCGACCACCTCGTGCCGCCCTCCAAGGAGACTTCCCTGCACGACGTCGAGAGCGCCACCTACACGCTGGTGGCGGCGAACGCGCACGGGGCGCTGCAGGTGATGAGGTTGGGCGGCGGAGGGGGCGGGGCGAGGGCCAAGGCGGCCGCGGCGGCCAAGAGGAGGCGCAGGGAGCAAGAGCGGGGATTCGGTGCTGAAGGAGGAGACGACGATCAGGATGATGGCTTCGACGACGAGGATGCTTAAAGGGGATCTGTGTGCCGCGGCGGACTCAGAGCTGCCGTGTTCTCGGAACGCCAGCACTTGTAAAAAAATGGAAAGAAAAAAATCATTTCTTCGATTTTTCTCGATCTCTTCGCTGTCTCTCTAGACCGGCGACGTCTCCCATCATCATCGTCATCATCATCATCTCCGCATGGCCTTCGTCGCCCTCAGCGGCGCCCAAGGCGGCAGGCCCACGTTCTTCGAGATGGTCGCCGCCGAAAGGCTCATGCCCAGCCTGAAGTCGGCCGCGGCGTACTCGCTGTCGGTGAGGAAGAGAGGAAGAGTTTGAACGAGAATGGAAAATCGGCGACGAATGCGACGACAAAACGCCGACGACTCCTCTCAACCTCCTCAACCTCCTCGACCTCTCCTCTCTCTCTCAACCTTTTTTTTCCCAACAGGTATTTGCCCAGCGCCGCCCGTCTCTGCATCGCATCCTCGCCTGGGAGGACGAGCTCTTCGCCCTGATCACCCTGGTCCTCGACAGGGCCTCCCTCAACGCGCACGCGGCGTCGTTCGCCGAGACGCTCTACGCCCTGCGGAGGGCGCCGGTCGACGCTGCGGCCGCGGGCGGCGCGTCGAGGAGGCCGCTGACCTCCCGCGAGAAGAGGAGGACGCTAGCCTTCCTGGTGCTGGCTCCGTACCTGCGGTCGAAGATGGAGGCGCTCTACATGAGGAACACGAGGCCGGCGAACACAGAGGCAGCGGACTGGAGGAACGCGGGAGGAGCAGGAACAGCAGAGGGCTTGTCTTCGCGCGTGCCGCTGCCGCTTCCTCCGCCGCCGCCGCCGCTGCAAGCAAGCAACGACGCCGCGAATTCCCATTTCCTTTCTCCCGCCAGCCGCGCGAGGCTCGAGCGAGCGCGCCAGCTCGCCGTCCACGCCTTCGTGCGAGCCTACCCGGCCCTGGCTGCCGCGGTGGAGGGCGCAAAGTTCGTTTATCAGGCCTCTTACCTGCTGGACGCGCCCGTGACTTCTTCGAGCATTTCTTCGTCCTCTTCTTCTTCGACCTCTTCGACTTCAACTCCGCCTGCAGCCTTCTTCTCCCCCTCGCTCCACGTCCTGCAGCAGGCCGTCGTGCGCGTCTCGGGCCCGGAGCTCGCCGAGGCGGACGCGGCCAGGGCCGCGGCGAGGGCGAGGGCCGTGGTGTCGGCGAGGCGGCGCGGGCTCTGTGGCCGAAGGAACAACGCTGCAGGAGACCTCGCAGCTGCTTCCTCGAGCTCCGTCGGGGGCTCCCTCCGCGTCGCGGCCCTGCGCGTCTCCTGGGCCGTCTCGGACCACTCGAGGTCGGCGCTGATCCTCGCAGTCTTCGGGTTTAAATTGTTAGAATGATGGTACCTCAGCGGGGAGCACCGGCTCGGCGGTGGCGGAGGCCGCAAGGCCCTCCCGCCGCCGCCGCCGCCTCCCGTCGCCCTGCCCGACGCCGCAGAGGGCGTGCCGCTGCCCGAGGACCCGTCGGTCTGCGCCTTATGCTTGAGGAAGAGGACCAACCCTGCTCTCGCGGTCTGCAGCGGCTACGTCTTCTGCTATCCCTGCCTGCACGCCTTTGTTATGGAAAAAGGGGTGTGTCCCGTGACGAGGCTCCCCTGTGGGATCGACGGCGTGAGGAGGCTGTTCCAGGCGAGTTGATTTTGTAAAAAACCACTTACTGTACGCTATCATCATGAATTTGAAACAGACAAAGAGAGAGAAGGGGGCTTGTTTTCTTTTAATTGCACAACTCTCTCTCTCTCTCTTTATCTATCATCTTCCTCTTCTCGTGGTCTCACCAAAAACAAAAAAAGAGGAAGAAAAAATTAAAAAAGTTGAGGGGCTCGGAAGCCTAAAAAAAAGAATCAGAACGCCTTGTTTCTTTTCTCTCTAATTCCCCTCTGCCTCTCTCTCTCTCTATAATCATCTCTCTCTCTCCCCCCTCCCCTTCACAAATCCCTCCTAGCAACCCAGCAACAACCTCCTGGGGTCCTCCACCACCTCCTTCACCCTCTTGAGGAAAGTGACGGCCTCGCGGCCGTCGATCAAACGGTAGTCGTAGGTCAGCGCCACATACATCATAGGCCTGGCTTTGATCTCTCCATTACTAAGCACCATGGGCCGCTGGTTGATCGAGTGCATGCCCAGGATCGCAGACTGCGGCGGGTTGATGATGGGGGTCGAGAGCAAAGAACCGTAGACCCCGCCGTTGGAGATGGTGAAGGTGCCGCCGGCCATGTCGTCGATCGCCAACGTGCCGTCACGGGCTTTCTTTCCGAGGGCGGCGATGCCGGACTCGATCTGCGCGAAAGTCATCCCGTCGACGTCGCGTAAGACCGGGACCACCAACCCTTTGGGCGTGGCGACGGCGATGGAGATGTCGGTGTGGTCCCGGTAGGCGATCTCGTCGCCGTCGATGACCGCGTTGACCGCCGGGACGCGCCTCAGGGCGTCGGCAGCCGCGGCGACAAACGCGCTCATGAAGCCCAGCTTGACGCCGTTGGCCTCCAGGAAGGCGTCCTTGTGCGCCTGGCGCATCTCCATCAGGCCAGTCATGTCGATCTCGTTAAAGGTGGTGAGCATGGCGTAGGTGTTCTGGGCCCCTTTCAGCCTCTCGGCGACGCGCGCGCGCAGGCGGGTGATCTTGACGCGGCGCTCGGACGGGCGGCGGGGGGTTGTTCCGGGGGCGGAAGCGGAAGCGGCGGGAGCAGGAGGAGCTGCTGCTGCCGGCGCCGGCGCTGCGGGCTTCGGAGGAGGCGTCGGAGCAGCAGCAGCAGGAGCATCGGCCTTCTCGGGGGCCTTTTCGGCCTTCTTGTCCGCCTTCTTCGCAGCGGGAGCCTCGACGCCCCCGGTCTCGACGCTCGCGACGGGGGTGCCGACCTCGACCGTGTCCCCGGCCTTGACCAGCACTCCCGTCACTTTTCCGGGTTCTTTACCCGTGTACCTCACGTCGATCGTGACCTTGTCGGTCTCGATCTGGGCGATCAAGGCGTCCTCGGAGACGACGTCCCCGACGGCGACGTCGACGGACGCGACCGCGCCCTCGGTGATCGAGTCGCCCATCTGCGGCACGGCGACGACGACGTCGGCGAACGCCGATGCAGAAGAGTGGAAGAGATTGCTTCTGATGAGTTGACGATGATGAGGATTGCTCGTCGTCGAAGCCGCTACTCCCGAGGTCGACGCGGCGAAGGAAGAGGCCGCGGCGCCGCCGCTGTTTGAAGAGGAGGTCGAGGTTGAGGTTTTGAGGTTTTTGTTTTCGTTGTTGTTAGAAATGAGTTGCTCTTTTCTTCCTTTGTTCGCCCTCGAGATGCCCCTCTCAAACAATCATCGGAAGAACATTTGTCCTATTCTTCTCTCCGCTGAGCAGCGCTTCTCTCGCCTTACCTGGACCAGAACGACCTGAGGCCAGCCACGGAGACGGCGGCCAGAGCGTAAGGGGTCGAATTGCTGCTGCTGCTCGAAGCAGAGGCGGCGACGCGAGAGGCGAAAGATGAAGAAGAAGCCGTCGGCGTCGGCGTCGCCGTCGCCGTGCCTGAAGGATTGTTTTTTATTTATTTTTGGAATGCATATTTTTTTTCGAATCGTCGGTGAGCATCAAGGAAGCACGTTCTCGGTGTGATTCGAATGGTGTTGGCAAGCTCTCGACGTTTCTTCGGCACTGGACCAGGTTGGGGACAAAACATTTGAGAGAGAGGGAGAAAAAAGAGACGCGAAGATGACGACGATGGTGATGGAGAGCGGGGGCATGCAAAACGACCAAAGAGGCATTGCGACGGTTTTTTTTCTTTCCATTCAAAAGGCCGCTCTCTTCTCTGCTTCATTTTCCCTACCTTTCACCGACCGCAGCGCCGCCCCAGCTAGGCGCGACATCGCCTGGTGTCGCGTCATGGTTGCGGAACCAAAAAAAGAAAGGAAAACAGAAAAAGAGAGCAAGCAAAAGCTCTCTTTCTCTTTTTCGATGGGAAAACAAAAAAAAGGGAAGCAAAAAGAAAAAAAAAAGTGAAGAGGAAGAGGAAGAGCAACGACCTCTCGACCTCGACCTTGACCTCGACCTCAACAGCTCTCTTCTCGGTTCCGCTTGCTCTCTCTCTTGTTCGCTCTCTCCCTCTCTCCCGTCCTCTCTTCTTTATAAAAAACGCGGAAAGTTGTTTTGGCTCTACAGAAGAAAGAAACAAACCAAAAAAAAGAGAAAGAAAGGAAAGAACGGTTTTTTTTCTCTTTTTTCTCATTCCGCTCTCTCTCTCTCTTTTTTCTCTCTCTCCATCATTTCTCTGTCTCTCTCTCTCCACCTCCAATCCACCACCCCAATTATCCTAGGGCCACAGACCCTGGAACAGGCACGGGGTCGGGATCTTGATCCCCTGGAAGTCCTGATACGGGGCGATCTTGCAGGGGGGCTGCACCACCTGCAGAGGGGTGACCGCGGCCTTCGAGAAGATGGTCGTGCCGATCGGGTTGGCAAGGTGCTCCGACAGCGCGCCCAGGGGGCCCTTGCCGGTGACCTGGGCAGCCATGACGAAGCCCACGAATGCGAGCATGGCCAGGCGGCCGTTCTTCAGCTCCTTGACCTTGAGCTCGGCGAGGTCACCGGGAACAAAGGGGGCGAAGATGCCGCCGGGGTAGCCGACCTCGTGTTTCGGAAGAGAGAACGAGGAGAAGATCGGGTCCTGGTCCTGGGAACCGGGCTCGCGGAGGTCGTAGCCGCGCTTGGACTCGACCCAGTGCATGGTGATCAGCTGGAAGGCCACAAGGCCCTGGATGTTGAAGGGCAGGTCGACCTTGGTGGCCGCCTCGTACCAGAAGACTCCGGGCTTGACGAGCTCGGCGCCGAGGATTCCGGCGACGCCGAGCATGGCCCAGCGGGCGTGGACGCGCTCGGCCTCGGCGAACCACTTGAGGGACTCAGGGTTGGAGCCGAGGCCCAGGGGGTCGAAGCCGTAGTCGGCGGGGAGGCTGCGGGGGAGTGGAGTGGGGTGGAAGAAGAGGAGAGAGAGAGAGAGAAAGAGAGGAGGTTGAGTTCTTTTTGTTTCTTTTTTTTCGGGCGTTTTTTTTTCTTCCCCTTTCTTATCGCTTCGGGCGATCTCCTCTATCTCTATCTCATGCCTCTTTTCTCTTCTCAATTGCGGTAATGAAACGACAAGCAAACTACTCACGCTCCGGTAAGGTGCTCGGGAGCGTCGAGCCCGGGGCACCAGGCGGCAGGGCGGGCCTGCACGGCGACGGGGCGGGCCTGTTTTTTTTGGAGTTGAGAAAGATAGAGAAAGAAAGAGAGAGAGAGAGAGAGAGAGAGAGAGAGAGAGAAGAGAGAGAAGAGAGGTCAGATCGACAAACAGAGAAAGAAAAAAAGACCTTGCGAATGTGTGCCCCCGAATCGGCCACCTTGAGGCTTCTGATGCTACCCCCTCGCACGCGTCGAGATAGAAGACTTCAATAACATCTCGTATATGTAAAATTCAGATTGCGAAACTTGCTCGATTCGCCGTCGTATCGACGCGGAGATTTGAAAAAAGAAAGCAAGAAGCATCAACTCGAAACCGAAATGTCAAGTCTTTTTTCTTTGTCTTCATCTTCGCCTTCTTCCAAACCTACCGTCGCGGGCTTGCGCGCCGGGGCGCGGGCGCCGACGAGCGCCGGCGAGGCGGAGATGCGGAGCGCCGTCTGCATTTTTTTCAAGGAAAAGGGGCTCGCGCGGGGCGGAGGGTAGAGGAGAGAAAGAAGAAGAAGGTCGTTTGGGGAATGAAGGAAAGTGTTTTTGGAGGGTCGAGCTAAAATCGAAAATTTCCGCTCTTTTTCTTTCACACTTTCGTCAAGTTTCTGCCTTTTTTCTATCTTTTCCCCGAAGATTCCTTCCCCTCTCGCTCGCAAACAACACGCAATGGCGCAAGTCTCCCTCTCCCGCTCGGCGCTCCTGACGCGCCCGGCTGCTCGCACGGTGAGAATTGGGGGATCGGAGAAGTAAAGAGAGTGGCAGTGGCGCGGGGAGAGATGAGGGATTGATTCGGCTAGAGAGAGAAAGAGAGGGAGTCTTCAGATCGAAAAAGAAAAAAAGACTTTGAATCAGACGACTGAAGGAGATGAAGCTCTTTTCAGTCGCGCCACCGGGTTTTACTGAAGCTCTCTTCCAGCAGTTCGCTGCTCAAGAGCGTCATAACGATCCCATCTGGATCTCCATGCGGAAAAACAGAGGGGAAAAAGGGCTTGAAGCACCTCAAAACATGCAGAGCGGAAAACCTGCGTGCGCGAGAGAGGCGCTGCGAGAGAAAAGAAAGCTCGACCCTTTCGCAATTTTTTCGAAGATTTTCTCTTCTCAACCTTACCCACTACAACTCGACTCAACCTCAAACTCACCTCTCCTCCACTCCCACCGCCTCTCATCCCCACCCCAGGCCCGCCCCTCCCGCTCCTCGACCGTCACCGTCAACGCCGCCGCCCGCCCCCTCTGGAGGCCCGGATCGAAGGCCCCCGCATGGCTCGACGGCTCCCTTCCGGGCGACTTCGGCTTCGACCCGCTCGCCCTCGGCGAGCAGCCCGCGGCGCTCAAGTGGTATGTCCAGGGAGAGCTGCAGAACGCGCGCTGGGCGATGCTCGGGGCCGCCGGAGTGCTGTTCCAGAACCTGCTCGACGTGCTCAACGCCGGTGGGCCCGCGGGCCAGGTCCCTTGGTTCGAGTCCGGGGCCTACACCTACTTTGCCCCCGCCTCGTCGCTCTTCATCGCGCAGCTGTTCCTGTTTGCGTTTGTCGAGGCCAGAAGGTACCAGGACTACCTGAAGCCGGGTTCGGCCAACCAGGACCCGATCTTCACCGGAAACAAGCTTCCCGACGGGAACAAGCCCGGGTGAGTTAGTTTTTGGATTGGAGTAGAGAGGGAGGGGGGGGAGAGAGTTAGAGAGAAGAGAGGAGCGAGAGAGAAGCGATAAAAAAAAACTCATTTTTTCCAAAAAAAAAAAAAAAATCTTCTTCCAGATACCCCGGCGGCATCTTCGACCCCCTCGGCTACTCCAAGGGCCCCGACTTCGAGACCCTCAAGGTCAAGGAGCTCAAGAACGGCCGCCTGGCCATGCTCGCGTGCCTGGGCTTCGCCTGCCAGGCCAAGACCACGGGCAAGACGCCGCTCGAGAACCTGTCGGCGCACCTCGCGGACCCGTGGGCAGTCAACGTCCTCTCGGTCGAGCACGCGCGAGCGCTGTAGAGAGAGAGAGAGAGAGAGTCTTTCTTTATTTCTTTTTCCTGTTTTGTTTCACCGTGTTAGAACAACAATGAGAAAAGAGGTCGTGGGTTTTTCAATTATCAAAAACGAAAACGGAAAAAAGAAGTCACGGAAAAGCTTAAAAAACGGTTCTTACTTGCACCTTCAGATATCACTTCCTTTCTCCGTTGCGGAGAGAGACAAGAGTCGAAAAAAGAAGAAGAAGAGGAAGAAGAAGAGGCTTGTTGTTTCTGGAAATGAAACAGAAAACGAATCGGGAGCTGCTTGGAGCAAACGCAGAGATGGAAAAAACAGGAAATGAAAAAGAAAAGAAAAAAAGAAATTAGAAACTCTTTCACTCCGAACCACCACCGCCGTCGCCACCAGACAAACCCAAGCTGCTGCTCATCGCCACCAGGGCGGCGTACGCGCCTCCGGCGGCAAGCAGCTCCTGGTGCGTCCCCTGCTCAGTGATCCGCCCGCCGCTGACGTGAGCGAGCGACGAAGCGTTGGCGACGGTCGACAGCCGGTGCGCGACGACGAGCGTCGTCCTCCCTTCCGAGGCTTTCTCCAAAGCAGCAACCACGGCGGTCTCGGAGGCTGCGTCGAGGGCCGACGTGGCCTCGTCCAGCAGCAGCACCGCCGGGTCCCTCAGCAGGGCGCGCGCGATCGCGATTCTTTGTTTTTGGCCACCGGACAGCTGCACGCCGCCGTCGCCCTGGCCCAGGCGGGTGTCGATCCCGCGGGGGGCGGCGTCGACGAACTCGGCGGCGTTGGCGGCGACCAGGGCGGCGCGGAGCATGGCGTCGGTGATCTTGGCTGGCGTTGAGGAGGAGGAGTTGGTCATCTTCTTCTTCAGCGAAGAAAGGACGACGGCGGCCTCTTCGTCGTTGTCCTTGTTGTTGTTCTCCTTGCCGCCCTTGCGCGAGAACAAAAACCCGCCTCTCTTCTTCTTCTCCCCCTTTTCCTTTTCCTTCCCCTCCTCCTCCACGTTCGCGCCCCCAAACCCTTCCAGGCCGTAGACCACGTTGTCCCTGATTGTCCCCGTGAACATCACGGGCTCTTGTGCGACAAGGGCAACGCGAGACCGCAGCGACGCCAAAGTCAGGGAACGGACGTCCCTGCCGTCAAGCTCGACGCTTCCCGCGTCAACATCGTAGAACCGCAGCAGCAGGCTGAGGACCGTGGATTTCCCGCCGCCCGACGGCCCGACGAGGGCGACCATCTGTCCCGCTGGCACGCGGAGGGTGAAGTCGGTGAGGACCGGGGCGCCCCTGCGGGAAGGATAGGCGAATTTCACGGAGCTGAAGTCGACGCGGCCGAGGCAGGGGACGATTTGAGAAGAGGAAGAGGAAGAAGTAGAGGTTGCTGCTGCCTCCGCGTTGGAGATCTCCGGCACCACAGCAGACGGAGAGGAAGAAACAGCAACGACGTCGAGGTCCCTGCTGCTGTTGCTGTTGCTCTTGCTCTCCTGCTCCTGCTCCTGCTCCTGCTCCTGCTGCTGCTCCTCCAAGACGACCTTGCGCGGCCCTAGCTCGATCCCAGGGGCGTCGCCGTCCACGGCGGGCACCCGGTCCAGCAGAGCCGCGACGCGCCTCGAGGCGCCCCTGGCCTTGGAGAGGTCCGGGAAGGCCATTTGGGTCTGGGAGAAGCCGATCGCCGAGAGCATGATCGCTGAGTTTTTTTTTTTGGAAAGCAAGAAGATAAAAAAGTGAGAGTTTTTTTCTTTTTCTTTTTCTTCTTCGACCTCGACCTCTTTCTCCAAAAAAGAAAACCTTCTCTCCTTACCGAAGAACACGCGCAGCATCGCCTCGAACGAGATCTTCCCCTCCGATACCAGCCTCCCGCCGTAGTAGAACGCCAGGGCGTACACGGCGAAAAGCACGAACTGCGACAGGCCGAAGAAGACGCCCGTCACCTGGCCTCGAGCGGCGGCGCGCTTTGCCGGTCGCGCCAGCAGGGCGTCGTAGGCTCCCGCCAGCGGCACGTCGAGGCCCAGGGCCGTGACGACTCGGGGCGCCGCCAGGGCCTCCGAGGCCACCTGCTGGGCGAGGGAGGCGTCGTCTCGGGGGGGCCTCGGAGGGGTCTCCGGGAGGGGCTTGCCGTCCTTGTCGAGCTTCTTGGGCTCACTGCTCTCTTTCTTCTTTTTCTTCTTCTTTTCGCCGCTGCTGCCCTCTTCCCCAGCGCCTCCGGTCCCGGTCCCTTTCGAGAGGTTGCCTGCCAGGAAGGCCCCCTGGATCCACGCCGAAGCCACCAGTAAGGGCACCGCTGCCAGGATGACGAGAGCTAGCCTCTACCCGGAAACAAAGGCGATGACCAGGCCTCCTCCCATACCGGTAGCCGCTTGCACAACAACTCCCAGGGCGTCTCCCGCCGCGCCTCGCACGTGCGCGGCGTCGGCGGAGAGCCTCGCCGCCAGGGCCCCGCTCGCGTTCTCCGGTGCATCGAACCACGCGATCTCCTGCTTGAGCGCAGACTCCAGCAGCTCCTCCCTCAGCCGGCGCGTGAGCCTCGAGCCCGCGCGGCCCAACCCAGTCTGCCGGACCGTGGCGGCCAGGAAGCAGCCCAGGCCGATCCCGAAGAAGACCAGCGACCACTTTGCGACGTCGCGCGTGGCCTCCTCCCGGGGAGCGTAGAAGACGGCGATCATCGGGGCGAGGGTCAGGGCGAAGCCTGGCATCTGTGAGGAGGGAAAGAGAAAGAGAAAAGAGAGGGAAAAGGTGAGAGCGTTTTTTTTTTTCGGGTTTTTTTTTTTCCAAACAAAGCAAAGACAAATGTCGTCAAAACCCTCAACTCACCTGGAAGCCTGTTTATTTATGTTTTGTAGTGTATTCAAAGATGAAAAGAGGGCGCGGGGGAGGCATCAGAGAACGTGAGAAAACGCGGAAGAAGGGAAAAGCAAAAAAGCTATTTTAAAATGATTACTTTTAATCTGAAAAACGTTATAGGGTTGAGGTCAAGTTTTACCAAAAATCTTTCCCTTTTCCTCCAAAAAACAAAAAAACATCATCACAACAAAAAAACAAACTCACCGAGCGCTTCCGACCCCAGAACGCCGACCAGGATGCTTGGCCAGTCGTTCTTGGACAGAGACCAGAGCCTGCGCCAGCCCAAGGAGTGCTCCGGCGCTGCGTCGGACGCCTCTGCCGCCTTGGCCGCGGCGGAAGCGGAAGCGACGGAAGCGGCGGAAGCTGAAGCGACGGAAGTGGCGGAGGAAGCAGCATCAGCAGTTGACTCTTCAACAGCAGCAGCAGCAGAAGAAGAAGACGCAACCACAGCGACGCCTGCAGGGCTCGATACGGGAGAAGCAACGGGAGAAGCGGAAGCCGAAGCAGAGCCAGAAGCAGCGGAAACACCGCTCTTTCCTTTGCAGTTGCCGTTGCCCTCTCCGGCCTCGAGCTGCAGCTTGACGAGCGCAGAGTAGGCGCCCTCCCTCTCCAGGAGCTCGGCGTGCGTGCCGTGCTCGACGTTCTTGCCGTTGGCCATGACTGGAGGTGGTTGGTTGGTTGGTTGGGGGTTTAAGTGTGAGTTTTTCTTTGGAAGTTTTTGGAAGTTTTTGAGTTTTTTAGACCTCGACCTCGACGCGGGAAAAAGAAAAAAACCCGAGTCTCAAAACTTTCAAAAAAAAACATTTTCAAAAACTTCCTCACCCACGATCCTGTCGCTGTCGGCGATCGCAGACAGCCTGTGCGCCACGATCACCGTCGTCAGGCCCCCGAAGACCGAAGACGACGACGAAGACCCGGCGTTGACCTTTTTCGATCCCCCTCCCCCTCCGTCCTTGCCTCGGAGCCTGGCGAGCGAGTCCTGGACCACGCGCTGCGACGCCGTGTCGAGCGCCGCGGTCGCCTCGTCCAGGAAAAGGATCTTCGGGTCCCGGACGATGGCCCGCGCGATCGCGATCCTCTGGCGCTGGCCGCCAGACAGCTGGCCACCCCTCTCTCCGACCAGGGTGGCAAACCCTTGAGGCAGAGCGTCGATGAAAGCCGAGGCGCCGGCGGCGACGGCCGCAGCCCTGACTTCTTCGTCGGTGGCGGTCGGCTTACCGAACCGGATGTTGTCCGAGACCGAGCAAGAGAACAGCGTCGGCTCCTGCGGCACCAGCGCCGTCGCGGCCCTGAACGCGCGAGGGTCGAGCTGCCGCAGGTCAGTGCCGTCGAGCGTGACGGAACCGGAAATTGGATCATAAAGCCGCAGCATTAGCGCCAGGGCCGTGGACTTGCCGCTGCCGCTGGAGCCGCAGAGGGCAGTTGTCTTCCCGGGCAGGATCTCGAGGTCGAGGCCGTTGAGAGCTAAGGTTTCAGGCCGGGCCTCGTAGGCAAAGGAGACTTTTCGGAACTCGATCTTGCCTTTCACGCCCAGGGCGGCCGCGGCCTTTGGGGGAGGCGCCCAGCGGGAGAGCCTTCGGCGCTTCTTTTCCGCGGCGGCTTCCTCTACAGGGGTGAGGACGCCGGGGGCGACGCCGGGGGAGGTTGGGGGGGCGAGAGAAGAAGAAAAAGGAGAAGAGGAGAGCGAGCGGAGCGCGGCGTCGAGCCCGCGCTGTTGCTGCTGCTGCTGCTGCTGCTGCTGCTGCCTCCATTTCCTCCACCACCGCCACCAAACAGGGAAAATCTCTTCCTCTGCGGGGTGCTGGGCACCGTGATCCTCGGCGCCCTGCGGATGACCGCCAGCAGCCGACCGCCGGCGTCTCGCGCGCGGCTGAAATGCTCCAGGTTCGGCAAGAGGTGGCCCAGAGACACTCCTCCGAGCTGCGCCGCGAACAGCACGCTCATCACCTGTCCTCCGGTGTACTCCCCTGCCCTGACCCGCATCCAACCGAACCAGAGAGCTAGAGCATATGTCTACAGGAACACGGCGTTGGCGAGGCCGAAGACGGCGCCCTGGAGGACAGAGGCTTTCGCGCCTGCCCTCTCTGGGAGCGCCAGCGCTCTCGAGTAGGACTTGGCGACCTGGGAAGCCGCCCCGGCCGCGGCGACAGCCCTGGCGTTGCCCAGCGCCTCTGTCGCGATCACTCCCGCCCTGGCGTAGGCCGCGTCAGACTGCGCCGACAGCCTTGCCAGCGTCGCCGCCACCGCGCCCCCCGCGGCGGCGACCAAAGGCAAAGTCGCGAGCATCAGCAGCGCCATCGACCACCCCCGGGCGAAGGCAACCGCCATCCCGGCCACGAACGTGGCACCGTGGTGGATGGCGTTGCCCAGCTTGTCGCTGAGGGCGGTCTGGACGGCGTCGGCGTCGGAGGAGAGGGCCGCGAGCAGGGCGCCCGGGCCGCGCGTTGAAGAAGAGGAAGTTTTTTTCTTCTCGCCGTCTTTGACTTCTTCTCCTTCTCCTTCTTCGGCGTCTCCTCCGGCGTCGTGGAAGGAGACCTCCTGGCGCAAGGCGGATCGCACATAGGCCAGCCTGAGGCGCCTGGCGAGGCGGGCGCCTCCGGCGGTGCAGGCCGCGACCTCGACGTAGGAGGCGACAAGCGCGCCTTTTTGTTTTTTTTTTTTGAAAAAAGAGGTGAGGCTTTTGGTCTTCTTTTTTTTTTGACCGGTCAAAAAAAAAAAGAGATGAAACCGTTTTTTTTTTCGCTCTTTCTCTCTCTCTCTCGCCCCAGCTTTCTCGCCCTTTCTCCTCTTTCGCACTATCCCTTCCTCTCTTTACTCCATCTGTTCTTACCGGCTGCCAGGATCAAAAAGTACCCCGCGACGCGCTCGACCTCCGACCTCAGCGCGCCCACGGTCGCGGCCGGGCCCAAAACATCGACCATGCTGCCGAACGCCAGCGAGAACAGCGGCAGGGCGGCGCCGTTGGCCGCCGCGCCGACGCAACCGACGAAGAGCAGCAGGGTGTCGACCGGGTCGCAGAGGGCGAGCACGGAGGAGAAGGAGGGTTTGCCGGCCCTTGCTGCGGGGCCCTTGGTCTTCTTGCTCGAGGTCGAGGAAGAGGAGGAGCCTCCAGCTCCTGCTCCTGCTGCCTCCGGGTCCCCCACGGCAGGAGAGCGGCGCAGAGGTCTCAGCTTGCGCTGGAGGGCGACGTCGGGGCGGGCGTCGGCCATCGTCTTGGCGCGAAAAAGGTGTTTCGGGGGAAGAAGAAGAGGTCAAAGAAGGAATGATAGAAAGAAGGAAAAAAATTGTGTTTTTTTTCGAGAGCAAAAAATTTTCGTTTTTCATTTTCTTTTTTCGTTTTTTTTCTTCTTCTTTTCGCTCCCTCTTCTTCTCCTTCTGCTCCCATTCTTTCCAGCATGGGCGCCAGCGGGGGCGCGGGCAAGAAGAAGAAGCACGCCCCTCGATGGACCAAGCACCATCAGAGGCAGCACTCGCCGGCAGCGGCAGCACTCGCATCGAATGGTGGCCTCGATTCGACGTCGTCGGCAATGCCATCGACGACGACGTCGTCATCATCTCCTCCGCTCGCCGCCGACTTCTCCCTGCCCACCTGCTCGACAATACCCGCGTCAGCAGAAGACGCAGAGACGGCCAGGCTCGTGGCCGAGGTGCTGGACAGGGCAGAGGTGAGGAGGAAGAAGAAGGGGTTTAAAGAATAGAAAGCGGTTGGAAATTGTTTGACGTCGGAATCGATGGAGGTGCGCCCTCGACCTCCTCGACCTCTTCCGGCCTCCCTTGCTCACACGCCGCCAACCCCGCTTCCAACCCCACCAATCAACCAAAAACAAAACCACCACCAGGTAAACCTCCGCGAGCTCCGCAAGATCGCCGTAGTGAAAGGGCTGGGCACAAACGCCCTCCGGGCCCGGGCCTGGCCCCTCCTGCTCGGAGCCCGAGCCTCGGCCGACGACCTCGACGTTCTGAAATCTCTCTCTGACGAGAGCGGCGGCGGCAGCCTCGAGCCGCGGAAGCCCCTCCATAGGGACTCGGCGGTCGTCGACGTCGACGTCGAGCGGTCCCTCTGGGCCTTCACGCGTGGGTGGAGCGATCCGGCGAGAGCCTCGGCGAGGGCGGCGCTGCGGCGCGTGATCAACGCGTCCGTGGCCGAGGCGTCGCGGGAGCTGCTGGAAGGGAGAGGAGCGGGAGGAGGAGGGGAAGAAGGAGGAGGAGGGGCGGAGCGAATAGGAGACGAGGAAGCTGCTGCTGCTGCTGCTGCTGAGGGCCTGCGGCAGCGGCGGAGCAGGGGAGCGGAGGCTTCGTCGAGCAGCAGCGGCAAGAGCAAGAGCGGCGGCGAGACCTTTCCTTCTCCTCCAGCTTCCGCTCCCTCTTCCCCTTCCTCGTCTTCTTCTTCGACCGTCCACTACTACCAGGGCCTCCACGACGTCGCCTCGGTGCTCCTCCTCGTCACGGGAAGCGAGGTCGCCGCGTTCAGGCTCCTGCGCCGCCTCGCGGGCTGCCAGCTCCGGGACTTTACCCGTCGGACGCTCGACGCCGCGCTCGAGGCGTGCGAGCTGCTTCTGCTCATCGTCGCCAAGGCGGACCCGCAGCTCGGGAGGGCTCTGGATTGCTCCAAGAACCCGGGGGCACCGCCGTCGCACTACGCTCTGCCGTGGCTGCTGACGTGGTTTGCTCACAGCGCCAGCTCGATCTCCGGCGTGGCGGTGAGCAGTGGCAACAGCAGAGACGGCGACAACGGCGACAAGAGCAGTGAAGAAGCCTCCTTTGCTGCTGCCTCGAACGACGACACGCTCAACAGCGCAGCCAGGCTCTTCGACCTCTTCGCCGCCTCGCACCCCTTCATGCCCCTCTACGTCGCCGCGGCGGCCATCGTGGCCGACAAGAAGAGGATCCTGGGAGCTCTCTCGGAAGGAGACCCGGCGGAGGCGCACGCGGCGCTGGCCAAGGTGCGCGTCCTCGGCGTCGGCGAGCCCGAGGTCGCAGGGCTCGCCGCCGAGGCGGCCCGACTCTGCAGGAGGCACCCGCCCGGAGACCTGGCGCGGGAGGCGCAGAGGCACTCCCGGGCCGTGGCGAGCGCGAGGTCTTCCACCGCTGCCCTGGCCAAGCTCGGCGCCGACGGGTCCTGGGTCGTCGAGGACCGGATTCCGTCGTCGAAAGCGAAGGCGAAAGAGAGAGGAACGAAAGGGAAGAGGGGCGGCGGCGGCGGAGGCAAGGGTGACTTCAGTAGCAGCGCTGATTTCTTCTTGATTCAGCTCCGCAGCCAGCAGAAGGCGAGAGGCGTGGCTGCCGTGGCCTTGGCTGCTGGCGTCGCGGCTCTGGCGCTGTTTGCAGGAGGGCCGGCGTCGATCGGCGGCGGCGGCGGCGGCGGGCGGGGTTGAAAAAGAAAGAGAAAAAGAGAGAGAGAGGAAAAAAATTGAAAGAAAGAAAAAACGGACGACGAAAGTTTTTAACAAATGAAAAAAAACCTCAAAAGACTCTTTTCTCTCTCTCTCTCTCTCTCTCTCTCTCTCTCTCTCTCTCTCTCTCTCTCTCTC
>Ga0114918_10001437_pt1 | contig 21355 bp, 20 predicted proteins | sample LantaG_FD_87015 | JGI IMG/M metagenome (GOLD analysis project Ga0114918, IMG submission 87015) | Deep subsurface microbial communities from Baltic Sea to uncover new lineages of life (NeLLi) - Landsort_02402 metaG | ecosystem: Environmental > Aquatic > Marine > Oceanic > Sediment | place... | reverse complement strand
CTCTCTCTCTCTCTCTCTCTCTCTCTCTCTCTCTCTCTCTCTCTCTCTCTCTCTCTCTCTCTCTCTCTCTCTCTCTCTCTCTCTCTCTCTCTCTCTCTCTCTCTCCGCTCATCTCTTTACTCGTCTCTCTCTTTCTCGCTGGATCCCTAGTTCTCTCTCCCAAGAACGACACCACATCGAAATCAAGGGGCTCGTCCTCGCTCTCGCTTCCTTCAGCAAAGAGGGTTTTGAGAAGAAGAAGAAAAAAAACAGTCGAGGTCGAGGACTTTTTTTTTCCTTTCCACTTCCCTCTGGCTCTCATCGCTCCCTCAAAACCTTGTTTTTCGCTTTCGCTCGCCTCGACTGCTCTCTCCCACGCGCCAGCTCGCCCACGCAGGCTTGGAGCACACCTCTCTGGACCTCTCAGTGGAAGAGCACAGATCGCCCGAAGGCTGTGTGCGCGCGCGCGCGAGAGAGAGAGACAGAACGCGAATCTAAAGAAGCGAATAAAAAACAAAAAAACCTCGGCCATCGATTCTGCTCATTTTCTTTCGCGCCGGCCATGTCCTCCAACGGCAAGGGCATCCGCCGCTCCACTTTCGGAGACGGAGACACATTCTTCGTCGGGAGCGAGGAGTGGAAGGTGAGACGGATGAAGGAGAGAGGCGCAGGAGGGAGGAGAGGGTTTTTGATTTATTGTTTTTTTTGAGAATGGCCATCGACAGCCCCGTCGCTTCCGTCATCCCTCTCGCGACCTTCCTTTCGTTCCCTCTCTTTTTCAACCCCGACCTCAAAACAAAAACAAAAACTCAAAAATAAAAAAGGTCGGCGACCGCTACGACCTCGTCCGCCTCCTCGGCTGCGGCTCCTTCTCCTCGGTCTGCCTCGCCGTCGACAGGCGCACGGGCGAGCAGGTCGCCCTCAAGCGCGTCGCTGACGTGCTGTCGTCGCCAGAGGCGGCCCGCAAGACGCTGCGCGAGGTCTGCATCCTCCGACGACTCACCGGCCACCCCTGCGTGATCAGGCTCGTCGATGCCTTCCTCCGCCCGTCGACGACGGGGCCCAAGGCTCTCTCTCCCGAGGGCGTTTTGACGCCTCTCTCGGTCGACGTCTATATCGCCATGGAGCCCGCCAGCGACGGGGACCTGTTCAGCCTCAGAGGCCATGTGTCTGCTGCCACGGCCCGCTCTCTCGTCGGGCAGATCGCCTCTGCTTTGGATTATTTACATAAAAACGGCGTCTGGCACCGCGATTTGAAATCCAGCAACGTGCTGCTCTTCAGGGACGGCGTGGAGGGGAAGCTGGTGGCCAAGCTGGCGGACTTTGGGTCGGCGAGGTCGGCAGTGAGCATCTGTAGCAGCAGCGGCGGCGGAGGCGGAGGCGGAGGCGGAGGAGGGGTTGGTGCGAAAGACAACGGCGGCAACGACGACGGCAACGGCAACGGCCCTTCCTCCTCTCTCTCCTTCCACCACTCCGACTCTTTCGCGCAGGCCCTCGACGAGGCCGCGGCGAGGCCCGAGGACCTGGTTGCGAACCCCGCGAGGGACGACGACGACGAAGACGACGAGGAAGGGGGAGACGGGGGGTTAGAGGCGGCGGAGGGAGGAGGAGGAGGGGACGAGATGGAGACGGCGACGGCGACGGCGACGGAAAGAGGAAGAAGGAGCAGCAGCGGCAACCACAACAACAACAAAGGCAACAGAAAGAGCTCCGGGGGCTGGGCGGCGCCGCTGACGCGCCTCGTGGCCACGCCGCTCTACCGCGCCCCGGAGGTCTGTCTGGGGCGCGTGGAGCAGTACAGCTCGGCGATCGACATGTGGAGCCTTGGGTAAGTGGAAAGAGAAGAAGAGAAAAGGGGAGAGAAAGAAAGAAAGAAAGAGTTTTTTCCCCCCACTTTTTTCTTCCGCTCATCCTCTCTTCGAAAAAAAAAAAAACACAAACAAAAAACTCCAGCTGCGTGATGGGCGAGCTGCTGCAGCGGGTGCCGCGCGTCGGCTCCGCGGCGACGCCGGCGCTCAGCGTCGCGCCGCTCTTCGCCGTCCAGCAGCAGCACAAAGCACCGGCTTCCTCGTCCTACACGCCCCCCGGCTCGGCGGACGAGCTCATGGGCAGCGCCGGAGGGGTTCTCAACGCTACCACCACCAACCCGTCCACCGCCGCGGCCGTCGCCCGAGCCGCCATCGCCGAGCTCGACGCTCTCTTTAAAGTCGTTGGCACCCCCACCAGAGCCGACGTCGCCGCCGTCGAGTCGCTGCCGTGGCGCAGGCACCTCTCCAGGCTGCGGAGCAGGGCGCCCACGCTGCAGCGCCGGCTGGGGGGCTCGGCGGGAGAGGTGGCCCTGTCGCTGCTGGCGCACCTGCTGGCGTTCGACTCGAGGAGGAGGGCGAGCGCCTCCGAGGCGCTGGCGCACGAGTACTTCAGCGGGTGGAGCATCGAGAGGGACCTTCCCGGGCTGTTTCGCTGTCGCAGTGGTGGCGGTGGTGGTGGTGGTGGCGTCGAGGGAGGAGGAGAAGCGGTTGCGGAAATGGAAGGAGAGGCTGTTGCCGCGAGAGCGATGGCGGCGGCGGCGGCAGCGGCGGCGGCGGCAGAGAATGCTGCTGCTGCTCCACCGACAGCAGCACCCATCCCCCCTCCTCCTCCCCCCCCTCAACCCCCGCGATTCCGCCACTACTACGACGAGACTGACCCGGCGGCGGCCCTCGCCCTGCTCGAGCGCGAGGCCGACGCCGCCTGCCAGGGCTACGTCTCGTCGCTCGGCTGCGGCGACACCCCGGGGGGAGGCGTCTCGCAGACAGAGAGCTCGAGGAGGTCCGAGGCCGGGATCCCGGCGCTGAGGGCGCTCCTGGAGGCGGAGTGCGCGTCGCTGGCCGCCGCTGCGGCAGCGGCGGAGGCGAGGGGGAGCGGGACGTTGGGGAAGGGGGAGAGCAACAGCGGCGGTGGTGGTGAATTCGGCAGAGTCGCGAGCTCTTCCCGCCCCGGCGCCCGCTCTTCCAACTCTACTTCTTCCGCGTCGCTCCCCCCGCGCCCGCCGCAGCCCCCTCCGTGGCGCTCCAAGGCGTCGTACCTGGGCTCGGGAGGTGACCTCAGCGGCGACTTTGGCGGCGGCGGCGGCGGCGAGAGAGGAGCAGCAGGAGGAGCAGGAGGAGGAGGAGGAGGGGAGCAGCAGTTTGGGAACGGCGGCGGCAGGGGCAGAGGGGGGAGCGAGGGAGCGCCGACGGCCGAGGCGCAGGCAGCGGCGGCGTCGAGGGCTTTTGGGGCGCACGTGGCGGACGCGGTCAAGGTAAATGCGCTCGCGCGCGCGCGCGACAGAGAGAAAAGGAAACTTTTCAAAAAAGAAAAAAACTAACTTTTTTACTATTTCCCCTCTTTTCTCCTCTCCACCAACCAAAACACCACACACCACTACAAAAACAGGGCACGCTCGAGCCCAGCGAGTTCCTGTCCCCGGGCAGGCACGGCGAGTGGACCGACGCCCCTGCCCCGCCCGGCGGCAAGGCGCCGGGCCCGGCATGGGGCGTGAGCTTGCCGGCGGACGAGAAGGCGGCCCAGGCGGTCCGGAGGCAGCAGGCGAGGTAGGAGTTTTTTTTGTCTATTCTTGCTTCCTTTTTTGTAAACAAAAAACGATCATAGTATTCGAGGAGAGGAACGGTTATAATTTGACGCGGAGAGCGGCGGCGGCGGAGGCGGAGGCGGCGGCGGTGGAACGAGAAGGACAAGAGGAGTCGGGAAAGGGGGGGGGGGGAAGAACAGGCGCGAGGTCGAGAAGAGGTCGGGGTTGAAAAACGGGGGGGGTTCGCAAAGAGACAAAAGAGGGAAACGCTTCGGAAGGTGCGCAAGGCTATGCAAGCGCCGCTTCAAAGCCCCCTTCCTGGCCCACGAGGCTTAAAAAAAGAACAAAGGCATAAAAGCGCGGGCCAGAGGCGTCCCGAGCTCACAATTTTCACCTTTTACCCACTCAACCTCCTCCTCCTTCCTTCCCGCCATCTTCTTCGACCTCCACCTCCCTTCCGTCTTTCCCTTTTCAGGTGCGTTTTTATTCCCTTTTTCTCTTTCCCTTTGCCCCTTACGATTGTCGCGATCATTTGCAAAGCGACGAGCGAGGCTCCGGGGTCGCGGGGAGGAAAGCGGAGTTTCGGCGCGGAGCAAGTGAACAAGATGGCATCGCTTTCGACTGGCCTCTCGTGTTTTCGCAAACCGTTTCCGAATTCATCGAAATCGTTACACCCCCTTCCCCGCGCCCTGCTGCTGCCATCGCGCACCCAAGATAAAAGTCCGCCGAGTCGAGAGGGAAATGCGAGCAAAGCAAAGTCTTCTTTCTTTCGCTCTCTCTCGCGCGCGCGGCAGAGGTCGAGGTCGACGCCGCCGCCGCTCAAAAGAAAAAAGGCGAGCGCGCGCTCTCTCACCTCCCCGTACCTCGCTCACCCCGCTTTCGCTCTTCTAGACTCGGGAATGCGCCATGGTCCCCCGAACGAGTCCATCCCCGCCACAAACGCGGTTGTGCGCGTGTTCGTGTGCGTTGATTGTCAGAAAAAGAAAATAGAGTATTTGAGTTTTTTTCCCCTGAAAAATAAGCAGATGAAGAAGAAGGAAGAAGAGGACAGGAGAAGAGACACGGAAAAGGAGCTCGTCGTCGCCGCTCCCGCTTCCATCACGGACGCTTCCACCGCCTCTGCTTCCGCTGCCGCTGGCGGCGGAGAGACGCGGGCGAGAGAGAGAGAGAAAGGGAGAAGGAGAGAAAGAAAGAGAGAGAGATGAGGTTGAGAGAGGGTTTGTTGTGGATGACAAACAGGAGCGAGGAGCCGAGGCGAGAGAGTGCGTGATCGAGAGAGCGAAACAGAGAGAGATAGAGCGACAGAAAGAAAGAAAGAAAAAGAAGGAGTAAGGGAAAGAGAAATAAAGAGAGCGAAAGAGCGGCAAGCGCGCTGCGGCGAAAACAAACAAAAGACTCTCTCTTCAACTCTCTTTTCTCTCTCTCTGTCTCTTCTTTTGCTTACATCTCCCCCTTTTTTTCTTACTTGGACGGCCTCGACGTCACCAAAAAACAAAACGGAAAAGGGGAAAGAAGACAAGGGCTAAGAGCGCGGGGGATAAAGAGGCGGAGTCAAGCTAGCAACAGAAAGAGGCGAACGAAGAAGAGAGAAAGAGTTTGCTTTGGTGTTGCACGAAGAGGGGGGAACAAGAAAAAAATCAGAAAATCACGTTTTTCTCTCTATCTATCGCGCGCGCGAGGCTCTACTTTCCAAAGAGGGACTTCTTTTTCAGGAGAGGGACAGAGGCTGGGGCTCCAGAAATGGGCGCTCCGGAGACTTGAGCGGGGGCAACGCGTGCAGGCACCCACATCTCGACGGCGTCGAGCTCGATGGTCCTTTTCGGGAGTAAAGTCTTGCGCGCAAGGACGGGTTGGGACGCGGTTCCCGGCTTAACCCACAAAGGGACCACTTTGCTCTTGAGCTCGCGGGGGGGCAGCGAGACAAGAAGCGGCGCTGCCGGAGCGACTCCGCTCACCTGCGCGGGAGCAGCGCGGACGAGCTTGGGCTTCTTCAGGGTCATCTCTTCAAAGACAACCTGCTTTTTCGGCCACGCGAGGCGCGGCGCCGCGACGGGCGCGACAATCGGCACGCCGCTCACTGCGGCGATGGGCTGCGCGTAGACCACCTTGCCCCCCGTCGCCTCGATCGGCGAGTCCATCATGGGGGCGGGCGAGGGAGCTCCCGCGACGCGCTCCGCCAGTGGCTGCGGCGCAGCGACGGCCGGGGGAGCGACTGTTTTTTTTTTGAAGAGAGAGAGAGAAAGAGAAGAGGTGAGTGGAGAGATAGAGAAGAAAGAGAGAAAAGAGAAAAGGGCAAGCGATTTCGCCTCGCGAACGCCTCGACCTCGAACGGCGATTTTTTTTTCCTCTCGATTTTTCCCGACGCGGAGAGGAAAGAAGCTTCTTCTTCTTTTTCCGGCGATTCGGACGACGCTTCCTCTATCCGATCCCCCCGCATTTCATCTGTGACCGCGGCCCGCGGCCCGCGGCCCGAGGCGTGCTAGGTGCACGCCGCGGGCAGAGAGGAGAGGCCTCGGCGAGAAGGAAGACGTCGTCGCTGCGCCCGGGTTTTTTTCTTTTTTTCGTTTCGCTTTGCGCTCTTTCGCTCTTGTCCCGCTCTCGAGCTCTCCCGCTCCCCGCCCTCCAGCTCGCGCTCTCGCCATTCTTTCTCAGCCCGCACCTTCGGTGGCCAGAGAGGCCGTGGCCCCGATCGTGAGCAGGAGCAGCAGAGTGGTGGCCGAGAACTTCATTGTCGGAGTTTTTTTTCTTGTTGGTGCTGGTGTTGGAAAAAAAGAGGGGGTGAAGAGGTGGGCGAGAGGAAGAGGAAGGAGAAGAAATCAAATGTGAGGAATTGAGGACGTCGGCGAAAAAAAAAAAAAAAAAAAAGCTCGCCCACCATTTTTTTCTGAACGATTTTTTCTGATCGATTCCAAGCCAATCATTTTTTGTTTTGCTCCGTCCCTCGTCATCAGCCCCTCGCTCAGCTCTTTCCAAAACCGCAGCAGCTTCCAGCACAATGCAATTCTCTCATCCTTCAAGCAGAAATCCAAACAACGCGCAATTGACCCCGCATTCGCGCTTCACAAGATCAATCGCAGCTCAACGACATCGACGACGTCGCTCTTCTTCGTTGTCGACCCCAACCACCTCTGCTGCTCTCCCGACCTTCCCCTCCTCCACGACAAATACCCCGCGCGTCTCCACCCTCGGCCTCGGCACCTGGTCCTGGGGCAACCGCTTCCTCTACAACTACGACACCTCGCAGGACGAGTCGATCGCCGAGGCCTTCAAGGAAGCAGCGAGGGCCGGGGTCACGCTCTTCGACTCGGCAGACTCGTATGGCACGGGCGACCTCTCGGGCCGCGCCGAGTCGCTGCTGGGGTCCTTCCTGAACGACAGGTCCCTGTGCTCGAGCTCCTACCGCCAGTCGCAGGTCGTCGCTGCGACGAAGATCGCGCCGTACCCGTGGAGGGTGACCGGGAAAATGTTCGAGCGCGCGGCGCGCGCGAGCGTCGCGCGGATGAGCGGCAAAAGCAGTGATGACGATGATAGTGAAACCTTTTCCACTCTCCCTCCCTCCCGCGTCGTCATCCAGCTGCACTGGTCCGCGGCCAACTACGCCCCGCCGCAGGAGGCGGCCCTGTGGGACGGCCTGCTGCGGTGTTACGACTCCGGGCTCTGCTCCGCCGTCGGCGTCTCCAACTTTGGGCCGAGGCAGCTTGCAAAGATTTCCCGTTTTCTGGAGAAGAACGGCGTGCCGCTCGCCGTGGCGCAGACTCAGTACTCTCTGCTGAGCTGCGGCAGCGAGACCGAGGCCGCGATCAGCGCCTCGAGGGACGCCGGGGCCGTGCCGCTGGCCTACAGCCCTCTTGCGCTCGGCATGCTCTCTGGGAGGTATTCGGTTTCGAATTCTTCGAGCTCTTCTTCTTCTTCTTCGAGCAAAAGCAAGAACGACTCTGGCGAGAGGAAAGCCGCCAACCTTCCCAAGGGGCCGCGCTCTGTGCTGTTCAAGAAGGTGCTCCCTGGAGCGAGGGGCCTGCTGGAGGTGATCGACGCTGTCGCGGCCGAGACGAAAGTTTCTTCCTCTTCGTCGCCGGCGTCGGGAGGAGGAGTTTTGGAAACCTTGCTCTCTCCGTTTGCCGCCGCCTCAACAACAAAGACAACAACTGCGACCCCGGCCCAGGTCGCCATCGCGTGGTGCGTGGCCAAGAGGACCGTGCCGATCCCGGGGGCCCGCACAGCGAGCGACGTGAGGTCGCACGTGGCGGCGGCGACGATGCGGCTGCCGGCGGGCGCGGTCGAGGAGCTCGACGCGGCGGCGCGGGCGGTGAGAGGCGGGATGACGAAAAACGTCTTCGTGACAAAGTGAGGAAAAGGGTGGGAGCGGTGGGATTTGTAAAAGTATCAAGATCGATCTATTTTCTACCGCCTGCGGTCGCAACGATCCTCAAACGGCAAGAAGCCGCGCGAGCGCGCGCGCGCGCGGAAAAGAACCCTCAAGAAGGACCGCCGGGTCGATTTTTTTTTTTTTCAACGAGCAAAGATTTTTTTTACCAGAAAGCGCTTTTTTTTCTTCACCTTCAGCATTGCCAATCCCCGGCCTTGCTCTCCAGCCCTCTTCCTCTACCTCTCGTCGTTCTCTATCCAACTTAGCAGCAAGGTGAGTCAATTAGCATGCCATCGCAAGGATAATATCACTTCCAGCGCTAGCGGATTGGCGCCACGGAGACGTCGGCAAGCGATGTCATAACGAAGGGGGGCGCAGCAGATGAGCTGGCCGCGACTTCCATGTCCCCCTCCTTCGCGATTCAAATGCATGGCCAATCCGCCAGTCGAATCAGCCACTTCTAGTTACCAATTGTCTTTTCTTGACGCTTTCTACCGATCAAGCGAAGAGGATGCGAACGATCGGATCGGTTGCAATGCGCGCTGCGACGACCAAATCGCCAAAAAGCGGCGCGCCATTCGGTCGACGACGTCCTCGTCGCCCCGACAGTTTCGTCTTTTTTCCCCCATTTTCTTTCTTTCTTTCTTCTTCTTCTTCTCACCTTCTTCTTCTCCACCAATACCACCCCCCACCCCCACCTCCTTTCTCCTTCTTTCTTCTTCTCACCTTCTTCTTCTCCACCAATACCACCCCCACCTCCTTTCTCCTTCTTTCTTCTTCTCACCTTCTTCTTCTCCACCAATAACCACCCCCACCCCCTCCTACTTTCTCCCTTAGATGGCCCCCTCGATCAAGCTCCCGACCAAGGAGCAGGTCCTCAAGTACGCTCCCTTGGCCCTCCTCGCCTTCGGCGCCCTTGCCTGGCTCGTGACCCTCGGCGGAGTGTCGGCCCTGCAGAGCGAGTGCGGCCTCGGCGGCGACTGCAGGCCGAAGACGGGACTCTCGTGGTGGAGTCTCTGGTGGCAGGCGTTCATGCTGCTCGCCGTGGCAGGGTCCGTGGCCGCAGGGATCAAGTCGGCGCGCGTGCCCGCGGCGGTGCTGGTGGGGCTGAACGGGCTGCTGTCGATCCTGCTGGCGGACAGGCACCTCTCCGACCCTGTCCGCTCCGTCACGCGCTACTCCATCGCCTCGGGGGCCTCCACCACGACCGACGGCCGCTACGACGCAGCCGCGGCCGGATTCATCATGACCGCGATGGTCAACCTGCTGCTGGTCTCGCTGCTGACGCTCGACTTTGCCGAGGTCAAGGAGGCGGGCAAGGACCTGAAGCTGCCCGAGATGCCCAAGATGCCGCAGCTGCCCAAGAAGGGGGGAGCTTCGCCCGCGAAGGCCGGTGCTGCTGCCGCCGAGGTTTAGGTTGGGAAGAAGATGATCATGAAATAAATTTTTAAAAAAATAAATCAATTTTCGACTCTTGACCTTTTTCTTCCTCTTCTTTGATGAAGACGAAACTTTGATGAAGTGTCTTATTGTTTCAATAAGACACTTCTTTTGCTTTTGTTGTTTTTTTCGTTTGGGAGAGAGAACCTGTGAGCGCATGCGCCTTCCAGGGCGTGTGCAGCAAGTGGGGGCTTGCCCGGTTTTGAATTTCGATGAAAACAGAATCGCATTTTTGAAGTAAAAAAGAATGAGGAGGAGAGAAAAAAAACGCGTTGTCTCCGTTTCAAACGGAGACAAAAAGAGAGACTCTCTCTTTTTCTCTCTCACCAGCGCGCCAGCGCGACTATCAAAATCCCAATCCCTCTTCTTGATACATATTTTGATACATTGGTACAATCAGCCCCCTCCTCCGCCGACGCCGGCCCTGCTCGCCCACTTCCTCCTCGAGGAATCGAGCCTCCTCCCGAGACTCGCGCCAAACTCGTCCAAGCTCTGGGTTTTCGTTCTGGCTTCTTTTCCTCTTCCTTCTCCTTCTTCGCCTCCTCCGATCTCCCTCCGCGCCCAGGACGCCACGGGACCCAGCACGTCCCTCGCCGCGTCCCCCAGAGGTAAAAGAGTCTGCTTCAGCGCCGCAGCGGAAGCGCCGGCACTGTCGATTCCATCTTCGTTTTCGCCGACGACGCCCGAGATCGACCGCGCGGCCCAGAGCGAGCCGAGGGCGACGCCAGCCAGCGCCAGCCCCGAGCCGTAGGCGGCCGCCCTCGCCCCCGTCGCCAGGCCCCGAGACGCGGCCTCGATGACCGCAGGCGAAGGCGGGATGGCAGGCGACGGAGGAGGGGAAGCGATCCCCCCTCCTCCTGCTCCTCCAAAGCCCCTCGGCTGCAGAGAAAGCTTCGGAAGCACCAGAGCGCTCGCGCCGTACCCGCCGACCGACAGCGCCCCGGCCGCTGCGGCGGACGCCCTGGCCCTGCGCAGGACCTCCACATCCTCCTCGCTCAGCGGCGGCGGCGCGCCGCCGCGGTGCCTCCTCCAGCGGCGCCGCGCCGCAGCGGCCGCGCCCGGCGCGTCGACCCTGGTCTGCGCCGCCAGCACTTCTGACAAGACCTCGAACGTCCTCTCGGATTCGTCGAGCGTCTGCTCCCTCCTGGGGCGCAGCCAGGCCTCTCCGGCGTCGTCGAGGAGGCCCGCTCCGACGAGGCGGGCGCGGTGGCGCTGGAGGGAGGCTTCCTGTGGATAGGGAGAGGTGGTGGGGTTGTTGAAGGTCGTGAGAAGGCAAAAGGTCTTCGACGACCACGTCGTCGACATCCATAATCAATCAAGTCCTTTTTCAATCTCTTTTATACTCACTTGCTCGACTTTGGCGAACGCGGACTCGCGCGCGCCCGCGAGGAATCTGACAGCGTCGCGGCCGCTCATTTTTGGGGGAAAAAAGTGATGGCTATCTTTCGAGAGGCAAGGCGTTCTGCGGCGAACAACCGAAAAACGAAAAGAAGTGAAAAAAAGAAAACATAACACAAGCTCAATTGAAAAAATCGAAACGAAACGAAACGAGGAAAAAGAAGAAAAAAAAAGCATGACTTCGCTCGCGGCTGGGGAGGTAGGGGCCTTGCGCTTCGTTTTCGCATCGTTTTCTGATCCCTGTGTGTGTAGGCCGCGATGCGGCGCATCTCTGAGGCTGAAGAGCATTGCCTCTCGTGCTCTCAGCCGTCGTCGCGGAAGCGGTTATTGATTCGATTCGATTCGATTCGGTTCACGCCCATCGAGAAAAACGAAACCAATCCCACTCAACCTCTTCTTCCTCCCCTCCTCCTCCTCCTCCACCACCACATTCACCACTCCCCCTTCCAACAGCCCCCCTTCCTCGCCGATCGTGTCCGCCGCCTCGAGCAGGAGCTCTCCCTCGAGCGCTCCGCCAAGGAAGAGCTCGCGACCCTCCTCCGCGCAGCCGAGGCCTCCGCCGCCGCAGAGCGGGAAGCCCGCACCGCGGCCGAGGCCGCCCGCAGCGTCGGCGGAATTGGTGGTGTTGTACCTCCTGCTTCCGGGCGATCGAGGACCAGCACCAACGACGATCAAGGCGACGACGACGACGACGAAATCGACGAGCTCGAGCTCCTCCGGCGCCAGCTGGGAGCCCTCAGGGACTCGCGAGAGAGGCTGATCGAGGCGCTCGACGCCGCCAACGACGAGGCCGCCGCTGCCGCGGCCGACGCCCTTGCCCTGGGGGAGGCGCTCTCCGCCGCGAGGGCAGAGACGGCCGCGTGGGAGTCCGCGGCGCAGGAGGCCGTGGCGAGAGCCGACGCGCTGGCGGACCTGCTCGAGGACGCGAGCAAGTGGAGCAGCAGCAATAATAACAATGCTGCTGCCGGGGCCTCTCCCGGCGGCGGCAGGAGCGATGCCACTGCTGCTGCTGCTGACGCCTCTTCTCCCTCTTCTCCGCCCCTCCCTCCCTCCAACTCGCTCCTGGCCGCCGAGCGCGCCGCCAGGGCTGCCGCAGAGGCCCGCGTCACGGCGCTGTGCGTGGAGCTCGGGCGGGCGCGAAGGGCCGGCGACGAGCTCGCGGCGGCGGTCGGGCCGGCGCTGGCCGCGGTCGAGGCGAAGCTCGCCGGCGTGCGATGGCCTTGCTGAGGAGGAGGAGTTCTTCGAATCCTTCCTCTTCGAACTCTTCTTCTTTGTCGTCGTCGTTTTTCAATTCTCGAGCTCTCAAAAGTGTAATCTACAAATTAGAAAAAAAAGAGAACAAGAGAGAGAAGAGAAGAAAAAGTCTTTTGCGCTTGCTCACTTTCTCACTTGCTCGCCGCCTCTCTTCTTCACAGCAGCGGCAGCAGCGGCAGCGGCAGCGACCCTCGATCGGATCTCCAGGCACAGGTCCGCGGCCTCGTCCGCGGTCATCCCGGCGAGGCGGAGCGTCTGCAGCGGGGGCAGTTTCTTGGCCTTTCTCTCTTCTTGCGCCTCTTCTTCTTCTTCTCCTTCTCCGCTGAGCGAGAGCGTCGTCGTTCTTCCTCCGCCGCCGCCGCTTCCACCTTCATCTTCTTCACCGCTGCTCCACCGCGCCGTCACCGCCACGCCCGCCCCCTGCGCCAGCACCCTGCTCGTCCTCAGCGGGCGAGGGTCCCCCTCGATGCGGGACCACGGCGCCGCCACGACGCGGCGAGGGAGGCACTCGTCGGAGTCCAAGGAGAGACCTCCGCCACTGCTTCCTCCGTCGCCGCTTCCTCCCTTGCTTCCTTCGCCGCCTCCGACTCCACCTCCGCCTCTGCTGCTTGAGACCCGCAGCAGGCACCAGGCCCCTCCGCCCCATCCCGGAAGGGGCCCCGAGGAGGCCAGCCTGACCTCGAAGACTCGGTCGGGGATGAAGCGGAGAGCGGGGTCGGAAGAAGGAGAAGAAGGAAGATAGGGAGGAGGAGGGGGAGCGGCGAGCGCCGAGCGCCGGTGGAGCTGGAGGGGGCCCGGCCTCGCCGCCTTTTCTTCTTCTTTCGTCGCCCCTCTTTTCTCCTTCTCCTTCCGCGGAGGAGGAGGCGGTAGCGGCGGCAGCCCACGCAAGAACCTGTCGAGCGGCGAGTCGGACCCCATGACGTGAACGCGGACCGTCGCCTCTGCCTCGTCGCGGCCCGGTTGCGCGAACTCCCAGAAGGAGGCCGAGGGCTCGACCGGGGGCAGGAAGGAAGAGTTCGAGGAGGAAAGCGACGACGACGACGCGCTGCCTTTTTCCCAGATGGCGAGGCCGCGGGACCTGTTTTGGAGGGACGGTTGGAAGAAAGAAGAAGAAGAAAGAAGTGAAAAAAAACTCAAACTTAAAAAAAAAAACTCGAGAAAAAAACTCGAAGAAAAAAAAGCTTTTTAAAAAAAATCTCACCTCTGCCTGCGGCACCGCTCCATCCTCTCCAGCCGCGACAGCTTGAACATCGCCAGCGGAGGGAAGGATACTCCCGATGATGAGTTCGCGTCGCCGGCTTCGTGGGCAGCAGCAGCGACGACAGAGGTCGAGGGAGAGAGGAAAGGGAGGCCGAACCCGTTGTTGTTTCCTCCTCCTCCGCTTCCAATTCCACTTCCTCCTCCAAGGTCGACGCCGTACCCCGCCCTGGCGAAAGCCAGGTACCTCTCGGACAGGAACAGCGTGCCCCGCGCGCCCCCCACGCAAGAGCACCGGCACTCGAAGGTCGCAACCATGGGCTCCGGGGACCGCAGGCCGAAGAGCGCGGTCATCGCCCTTCCCGCAGCGTGCGCTGCTGCCTCCCTCGCCGCCCTCGCCGCTTCCCCGAATTCTGAATTATCGCCCCGGATCCCGGTTCCTTCCGCTGCTGCTGCTGCTGCTACTCTCTCTTCGGCGACGGCGCGGGAGGAGAGCAGAGCGACGGCGTCGGCGTAGGCGAGCCCAGGGAACTTGGAGGCCGCGGCGAGGAGGGGGTTTCTGGTGGTGGTCCCGGGAGAGCTCTCGATCGTTTTCGTCGTCGTCGTTTTCGGCTCGACCTCCCCCTCCTCGTCCTCTCCTTCGCTCTCACTCTCCTCGCTCTCGTCTTCCTCCTCCTCCTTCTCCGCAGCCCCCAGCTGGCTCCACCTCCTGATCCTCATCCCCCCCGATGATCCGATCCCGCTCGAAGCGCAGGCCCTCGCGCCCCTCGCCGCTGCGGCCGCCCAGAGCAGCCGCGCGGCCTCGGCCACCTCGCCCGTCGGCGAGCGCGCGAGCGCCGCCAGCGACCGCAGGCGCTCCGCCAGCGGCTCCAGCGCCGCCGCGGGTAGAGGGACGGGCCCCGCCAGAGACTCGAGCGCGTCCGCGACGGCGTTGGAGGCCAGCAGGACCGCCTCCGCCTCTACGAAGGAGAGGGTCGAAGAAGCAGAGAGAGAGGGAGGAGAAGAGGGAGAAGAAGCGGAAGAAGTGGAAGAAGAAAAACTCACGACGGCCGTCGACAAAACGGACTCGGCGGCGGAGCATGAGACCCTCCACAGTGCTCTCGCCACCCCGCGCAGGGCCTCCCTCGACAGCCTCCCGTCGAGCGACTCGAGCTCCGCCGCGACCAGCTCCGCGGCGCGCGAAGAGGAGGAAGAAAGGTCAGCGGCGGCGGCGGCGGCGGCCGACCCGGGGCGATTCTGCGAACCAGAACCAGACGATACAGAGGAAACAAAAAACCTCGCGTCGTCGGCGGCGCGAGCGAACTCGAAGCGGAGCCTCTCTGCGAGCCTGGATGCGACGACTGCGGCGCCGCGGCGGGCGGCCGAGGAGAGGCGCGAGGAGAGCTCGACGTTGGCGGCGAGGCGAGGAGGAGGAGGAGAAGAAGAAGAAGCGATTTCGCCGCCGCCGTTTTCTCCGCCGCCGCTTTCTCCGCTTCCACCGCTTGCACCGCTTCCACTTCCGCCGTCGTCGAAACGAAGCATCTGCCGCAGCCTCTTGTCGGCGTCCTCGGCTCGGTCGCAGAGCTCGAACAGCGAGCTGAGCTGGACGCAGGCGGCGTTGGAGAGGGCGTGCGGCGGTTTCGGAGGCTTGGAAGGGAGGGTCATGCGGCGACGGCGGCGGAGGCGGCGGAGTGCCGGGTTTTGCTCATCGTCGCCATCGTTCTCGTTGTCGTCCTTGTTCTTATTCTTCTTCGCTCCTCCTCCTCCTCCTCCTCCTCCGAGCCCGAGCTTCCACCAGGGGCTCGACATTTCTCCGGCATCGTCCTCATCAAAGGCTCCAGTAGAAGAAGCCGCTGCGGCAACGACGACCTCGCCCTCGAGCGCCGCCTCGGTCAGCGCCGCCATCCTCGCCGGCGCCGGCGCGAGCGCCGCGGCCAGCGCGCGCGCGTGCCAGAGCGCGGTCCTCTCGCCCCTCGGCGGCCGCGCGAGCGCGCGCGCGCCGAGGCCGTCGGTCGCCGAGGCTATCAGAGAATAGAGGTCGACGACGGCAGGGGAGTAGAGGGCGCCGGCGGCGCGGGAGACCGGCCTCCAGATGAGCGGGGAGGCGGAGGCGGCGGTTGTCATCGTCGGAGGGAGGAGAGAAGGTTGGCTGTTGCCGAAGAGGCCTCCTCCTCCAAAGATGCGGCGGCGGCCGCCGGCGGCCTTGGCGGCGAGGGCCTCCGGCGAAGAAACCTCCTCGACCTCTCTCGGCCGCAGCGTCCTGTCCACCCACGCCAGAGCCAACGGGCGCAGCCCCCAGAGCGCGGAGGAAATGCAGGGGTCGAAGAGCTCGTCGACGTCGAAGGGAGCGGGGAGCTTTGACGACGACGACGAAGGAGAAGGAGGCGAAGAAGTTGTCGATTCGCTCGCTTTCCCTCCTCTCTCTCTTCCTCTTTCCCTTCCTCTTCGAGCCCTCTCGAGCGCCCAAGAGAGCGCCCGCGCCGCGTCCTCTGCCCTCTGCGCAGCCGCGCCGTAAGCGGGAGGAGCGGCGGCGGCGGATCCTTCTCCCTCGGCGCTTTCTCCTCCTCCGAGGGCCGAGCGGAGGAGGGCGAGGGCGGAGGAGACGCGGACTCTCCCGGCGACGGCGACGAGGTCGAGGCCCTCGACGACCTGTTCCCGTTCTCCCTCTCCCTCTTCGTCTTCGTCTCTCTCTCCTCCTCCTCCTCCTCCTTCTCCTCCTCCTCCTTCTCCTCCTCCTCCTCCTTCTTCTCCTACTCCTTCTCCTTCGACCTTCCCGCGCCTGAAAGCCGGAGCGAGCAGCGAGTCGAGCTCCAGCCCCCGCCTCGCGGCGTCGCAGGCCGCAGTCGCAGCGGCCAGCGCCAGGGAGGTCGGCGAGGGCCCCTTGCTCCTCGAGGAAGAAGAGGAGGAGGAAGAAGAGTGAGAAGAAAAGTTTGAACTCTTCTCGACGGCGGCGACGACTGCCCGCCGCGCCATCTTCCTCGCCGCCCTCCGCACGTGCGCCGCCAGCGGGTCCGCCAGCGCCTCGACACGCGGGGACCAGGTGACCCCGAGCGCGCAGAGCTCGAGCGTGGCGCGAGCGGCGGGCAAGGAGGAGGAGCTCTTTTCTTGCCCCCAGAGCAGGTCGAAGCTCTCGACGGCGGCGACGGCGGCGGCGGCGGCGCGCCCTCCGGCGCGGGAGACCGCGGCCGCCACCTCGTCTTCGAGGCCACCTCTCTCGGATCTGGCTTCTCCTCGAGCGACGGCGGCAAGGGGTCTCCAGAGAGCAGCCGCCAGCTTAGCCACTGCCGTCGAGGAAGAAGAAGCAGCAGCATAAGAAGTGGGTTTCAAAAAGCTCTTCTTCTCCCCCTTCGGGTCCCAGCGCTCGAGTAAGAGGGAGAGCACCGCGGCCTGCTGCCCGGCGGCGGAGACGCGGCACAGGGCGGCCGCGGAGCGAGCCACGGCGAGGAACCTCCCGTTAGGTAAGAGACCGCTGGAGACGCCCCTCTCGAGCGCCTTGAAGCCCTGAGCGAGGCCCCCGACGCCGGCGGAGAGGTCGGAAGAGGAGGCGAGCGCCGCAGGCGGAGGCAGGGCAGGGAGGAGGTCGAGGGGGAGTCGTTGCTGCTGTTCGCCTTCGCGGCCGGTTTTCTCCTCTTCTTCCCTCTCCCACGCTCTCCAGAGCAGGGCCAGGAGCGCGGTCCAGGTCCTGGCGCTGGCCGCGGGGAAGGACGGAGGAGGAGGAGAAGAAGAAGAAGAAGAAGAAGAAGAAGAAGAAGGAGCTGCTGCCGACTCTCCGTCGCCGCCGCTCCTCGCGGGCGGCAGCCGCTCCTCGCAGACAAAGTCGACAACGACGCGGAGCACCCCTGCGAGCTCCCGCCGACGCGAAGAAGGAGAAGGAGAAGAAGCCGTTCCTCCTCCTTCGTCTGCCTCCCTGAAGATCGGAACTCCGATCGCGACGGGGCCCGCCGCCCTCTTCCCTCCTCCAACTCCTCCGTTGACGCCGGCGCGGGCCAAGACCTCTGACAGGGAGAGCTCCCCGGACCCTATCCAGGGGTCGCCCCCCGCCACCGCCGCGGCCAGCCTGCCCCTGCCCAGCGCGTCACGCAGGCGGAATACCAGCGCGGGAGGTGAAGAATCAGAGGAGCAGGAGCTGCGGACGGGGGTGCAGAAGCGAGTCGAGACTTTCGTCGGCGGAACGAAACGGTCTTCGTCTCCATCTCCGTTGTCGACCTCTTTCGCTTCCGCAGAGCCCGCTGTTGTTGCTGTCGTCTCCTCCCATACAGAGGTCGCCCCGCGGCGGGCCGGTGGGGTGCGCAGCAGCGGGGGAGGAGGCGGTAGCGAGTTAACGGTGCTGCTGTTGTTGCTTTTGATCTCGCTCTCGCGGAGCCAGACGAGTGCAACGGCCGCGGGCCTCCGCCGCAGCGGCCTCGAGCGCGGAAGAGGTTCCGCAGCAGCAGCGGCGGCATCACTCGCAAACCCTTCGCCGTTGAGCGTGCGGCCCCTGCCTCCGTGCCCTTCGTCCTCTCGCTCCTCTCCCTCTCCTCCTCCTCCCTCGACTTCCTCGAGCGTCGCCGGCGGCGCGGAGCAGCAGTTGAACAAGAGCCCCAGGCCGCCTCGGCGGCCCTTCTTCTTCTCCCCGCTTCCGAGGAGCCTCTGCTGCTTCCTGGTGGCCGAGCGGTAGGATACCAGCCTGACGCGGAGCCACCCGGAGGAGCGGGGCTGGGAGCTCGCGAGAGAGGAGGCCAGCGACCGGAGGAGGCGAGCCTCGTCGTCGTTGTCGCCGTCGCCGTCGTTGCCGTCGTTGCCGTCGCCGTCGTCGTTCTTGTTCTTGCTCCTTCCTTCCTCTCCTCCTTCCGCTTCCTCCTCGGCTCTCCTCGCCGCGCTCTCCAGGTCGACGAGGAGCCTCCCGTTGGCCTCGATCGCCTCCGAGAGGGCGTCGCCGAGGTCCCCGGCGGCGGCGACGCGCGACGCGAGCCAGCGGGTGTGGCGCAGCCGCGCCGGCAGCGACGAGCAGAGGTCTTCCTTCTTTTTCTCTTCTCGTCCCTCCTCCTCGCCGCCGTCTATAGAAGCAGCAGCAGGAGCAGCAGCAGCAGCAGCAGCAGAGTCGCACGACGCGCCCTCCCAGGGGAGCATCGTGGCGCGGAGCAGCAGGGAGAGGAGAGGCTGGTGCTGATGCTGGTGCTGCGCAGGGGCGGAGGAGGAGGAGGCAGCAGCGGCGGCGCCCCCCGACGACGACGCCGAGCGCCGCATCGACAAGGAAGCAGCATCAGCTCTCTCTTCTCCTCCCTCCAACCCCGCGGCTTCGACGAAACCGTCGAGTCCCGGGTCATCTGGCAGAGCGGGGAGCTCCAGGAACGCGGGGAGAGGCGCCTCAGCCGGGTCGAAAGAAGTCGATGGCGTCATTGTCGTCGTCGCCGGCGTCGCCAACGATGCCTCAGCAACCAGCGACGGATGTCGCGCCTTCGGCTGCGAGCCCGACACGGCGAGCCTGTGGAAGGCCTCCCTGGCCAACTGCGCCGTGGCGAATTGCGAGAGCTCGTCTCCGTCGTCCATTTGTTTTGGGGGACGAGGAAAGGAAAATAGGGGTCAATTCATGCCCCTGAAAGAGAGCGATAATGGATTGTTTTTTTCAGTTTCGTTTCTTGAAATTCTTTTCTTACTTCTTTCTCTCTCTCTCTCTCTCTCCTTTCTCTCTCTCCCTCTCTCTTTTTTTCTCTCCTCAAGGCCCAGCAACAGGCCCCGCAACCCCACCAGAGCACAGCCCCGCCGGGATGTCCAGCACCGGTGCGGCATCGGCCACGAACCAGGTCACGGCGGTGTTGCAGATCGCCGTAGGCACAGAGTGGCCACCTTTGAACTCGGCGAAAGTCACCGGGTATTGGTTGGAGACCAGCTGGCAGACCACGGCGTCGGCGACGCTCTTGGGGAAGATCTCGTCGTCGATTCCCGCACTAATAAAGACGCCGGGCGAGCCCGACAGGCGCGGCGGGGCCAGACCACCGGGGGAGAAAGCGATGACGTGAGAGAAAACATTCTTGCCGTTGGCCAGTCCCAGAGACAAAGCATAAGTCGCTCCGTCGCTGAAGCCCTGGACCGCGACGCGCGTGGGGTCGATATTATAGAGGTCGGAGACCATCGCGATGGACGCGTTGATGTAGGCGACGTCGGAGCCGTAGCCCCCGCCGAACATGTCCCACGTGGCGGGATCGCGAGAGGAAGGCGCGACGACGATCGCGCCGGCGGCCGCCGCGGCGTCGGCGACGGTTGCCATCCCGTTGAACGCCGTCTTGTTCGCTCCGTGCAGCGCGACGATGAGCGGGGTGGGGACGTCGGGCGAGTAGGTGGAAGGGACGTAGACGTAGCCGTCGCGGCCTGCTCCCGCCGCGAGGCCGAGCTTGAGGACGCCCGTGGGAGCGTTGAGAGGAGCGGCGAGAGCGGTGACGGCAGGAGCGGCGACGGCAGCATCCGCAGTCGCTCCTGCTCCTCCTCCTCCCTTCCACTTGAGCGGGGGCGAGACGATCCCCTTCCTGTTGTCCGCCGTGATCCCGCAGCACCCTCCGTAGCCGAACTTGGCGATGTTCGGCAGGGAACCCTTGAGCGACGCCGCCAGGGCGCGGGCCTTGACGGCGTCGTCGACCGAGGAGTCCTGCAGCAGCGAGCGGCGGCCGCTGCGGGCGAGGGTCGAGGTCGGGGAGGCGATAGGCATGAGGAGAGCGAGCAGGGCTGCTGTCGTCGAGGCGAGGATGAAGCCTCCGCTGAAGGAGCGGCCGCGTCCGCGGGCCATGGTGGCTGTGATGAATGTGGGGGAGAGTGAAGAAGAGAGAGAAAGAGAAGAAAAGAGAGGAGGTCGAGGTTGAGGTTGAGTTTTTTTTCTTTTTCGGCAGCGCCTTTTTCCTTGATTCGAGTTTTTTTTTCTTGCTCTCTCTCTCTCCTTGGAGTGTCATCGATTGCGAGCAGGCAACGGCATCGAGAGAGCTCTCTTCCTTTGTTGCGAACTGGTGTTTCCAACCGTTTTCATTCGTTCTATGCAAAGACTGAAGAGAAAAAAGAGCTGTTTCAAGGGGGCGCGCAAGGGAGGGGACGATGATTGGATGATTGCGAGCGACGCGAGCAAGCGAGTGGCATCGCATCGATGTCGCTCCTCTCGGCCAATTCGCTCCCCTCTCCCCCTCCGCGCTCTTCTTCTCGAGCGCAGCGATTGCTCCTGGCGAAGCAGAGGGCTCTCGAGGACTTCTAATCGTACCTGAATCGACAAAGACGTGGATCAAAGGGGTTTCTTTTTTACCGAGCGCGCGAGCGCGAAAGAGAGAGAAAGAGAAAGTTCCAAGAAAAGGAATTGGAAGTGGCCAGCTCGCAAAGTTTCGAGCTTTTTTCTCCTTTTCCGTCGACCTCGACCTCTCCACCTCCACCTCTCTCTCTCTCTTCTCCTTCAAATTGTCACGTGTGCGCCACAAACGAGATCACGTTACAATGCCATTCATCGCCGATAGAAAGACCCACGGACATCGACGGTCTTTTGCTGCGCTTTGATTTTATTATGGCAAAATCGCGCTCTTAAAAAAAAAATAACATGAAAACTCTTTTCAACTCTCTCTTTCTCTTTCTCTTTCTCTTTCTCTTTCTTTCTCTTCTTCTTTTTCTCTCTCTTTCTCTCTCTTTCTCTTTCTCTTTCTCTTTCTCTCTCTTTCTCTCTCTCTCTCTTTCTCTCCAAATCTCACATCACCCCGCAGCACGCCCAGCACCCGGCCTCTTCGATCGCCCTCCTCCTCGCCTCGTCCCACCGCTCGAAGCAGCCGGCCTCCCGCAGCTGCTGGAGCAAGCGCGCGACGTCGGCCATCGCGGGCCTGTCGCACGGCTCCTGCGCCCAGCACGCCGAGATCATCTCGCGGACCGGCTCTGGCCAGCGCCTGGGGATGGGCACGCGGTACCCCCTCGCCACTTTCTCCGCGTAGATCTCGCAGTCGACAGGGTCGCCGCGAGAGAGCAAAAGAAGTACCGCCGAGAAAGTCTGGCGGGCGAAGAGCTGGTAGGCGACGACGCCGAAGGAGAAGACGTCTGCCTTCTCGTTGTAGGGCTTGGAGCGCGTGACCTCGGGGGCCATGTACCTGTTTTTTTTGTTTGTTGTTGTTTGGATTGGGGGGGGGGGGGGGCGGGGGGAAAGAGTGACAAAAAAAAAGCACGGGGGATTGAATAAGAAAAAGAAAAAAAAAAAAAAT
>Ga0114918_10001436_pt1 | contig 21358 bp, 19 predicted proteins | sample LantaG_FD_87015 | JGI IMG/M metagenome (GOLD analysis project Ga0114918, IMG submission 87015) | Deep subsurface microbial communities from Baltic Sea to uncover new lineages of life (NeLLi) - Landsort_02402 metaG | ecosystem: Environmental > Aquatic > Marine > Oceanic > Sediment | place... | reverse complement strand
TTTCGTGAAACATAATCATCTTTACCTCTTTCTAAAACCATTTTTAAAGCATCAGGAGGACAATTCTTATTTAATGCTGCTCCTCGTGAAACTAAATCATTTTTGCCTCTTTCCAAAACCATTCTTAAAGCATCTGGAGGACAATTCTTATTTAATGCTGCATATTGTGAAACTTCATCATCTTCTCCTCTTTCTAACACCATTTTTAAGACATCAGAAGGACAATTTTTATTTTGTGCAGCAAATCGTGAAACAATATCATCGTTTCTAAATTCTAAAATTTTCTTAAGAATTGCTGGATCAGTGTTTCTATCTTTTGCAATTTTTTTAGTATAAAAATCTGGATAATTTTGTGCTAACTTCTTCTGTTTCAAATTAAATGAAACTAAATTCTTAAAATTCTCAAAATCTGTATTGTCTTTATGTTTTTCTACATATTGAATTTCGGCATCTTCTGGTTCTGTCTTAATTCTTCCAGTTTCCATCATCCACTTAATTTTTGCCTCTTCTGGACAATTTGAATTATCAAAAGCATATTGTGAGATTAAATCATCTTCCCCTTTTTCTAAAATAAATCTTAACGCATCTGGAGGACAATTTCTATTTAATATTGCGAAAACTGCAACCTCATTGTCTTCCAATCTTTCTAAAATTTTCTTCAAAATATCTGGAGGACAATTTTCATTTTGTGCCGCAAATCGTGAAACCCAATCATCTTTTCCTCTTTCTAAAACCATTCTTAATGCTTCAGGAGAGCAATTCTTATTTCTTGCTGCTTCACGTGAAACATAATCGTCTTTTTCTCTTTCTAAAACCATTTTTAAAGCTTCTTTTGGACAACTTTTATTTCTTGCAGCTTTTAGCGAAACCAAATCATCGTTTCCAAATTCTAAAATTTTTTTCAGAATTTCTGGATTAGTGTTTTCATCTTTTGCAATTTTTTGAGTATAAAAATCAGGTAATTTTTGTGCTATTTTCTTCCGTTTCAAATTAAACGAAACTAAATTCTTAAAATCCTCAAAATCTGTATTGTCTTTAGGCTTTTCTACATATTGAATTTCCGTATCTTCTGGTTGAGTTTGAATTTTTCCAGTTTCCGTGAGCCACTTAAATTTTGCATCATCTGGGCAATTTGGATTATTAAAGGCATATTGTGAAACATAATCATTGTTTTCTCTTTCTAAAACCATTTGTAATGCTTCGGGAGGACAATTTTCATTATCTGCTGCAAATCGTGAAACTGTATCGTCTTCTCCTCTTTCTAAAACCATTTGTAATAATTCAGGAGGACAATTTGAATTATCTGCTACTAATTGTGAAACCCAATCATCTTTTTTTCTTTTTAAAACCATCTTGAATGCATCAGAAGGACAATTGTCATTTAGTATGGCATTAATAGAAACTTGATCATCTTTTCCTCTTTTTAAAACCATTTTTAATGCATCAGGAGGACATTTTAGATGGCGTGCGGCTGCACGTGAAACTGTATCATCGTTCCCAAATTCTAAAATTTTCTTAAGAATTTCTGGATCAGTGTTTTCATCTTGCACAATTTTTTCAGTATAAAAATCAGGTAATTTTTATGCTATTTTCTTCCGTTTCAAATTAAATGAAACTAAATTCTTAAATTCATTAAAATCTGTGTTATCTTTAGGTTTTTCTACATATTGAATTTCTGCATCTTCTGGTTCTATCTTAATTCTTCCAGTTTCCATCATCCACGTAATTTTAGCATCTTCTGGACAATTTTTATTTTTAAATACATTTTGAGAAATCCAATCATCTTCTCCTCTTTCTAAAATCATTTCTAATAATTCAGGAGGACAATTTCTATTTGATACTGCATATTGTGAAACTACATCATCTTTTTTTCTTTTTAAAACCATTCTTAAAGCATCGGAAGGACAATTCTTATTTCCGGCTGCAAATTGTGAAACTCGGTCACTTTTTTTCCTTTCTAAAACCATTCTTAAAGCATCAGGAGGACAATTTCTATTGCTTGCTGCTAATTCTGAAATCCAATCATCTTTGCCTCTTTCTAAAATCATTTCTACTGCTTCAGGAGGACATTTCCTATTTAGTAAAGCGTACCTTGAAACAGCATCACTATTTCCAAATTCTAAAATTTTCTTAAGAATTTCTGGATCAGTATTTTCATCTTGTGCAATTTTTTGAGTATAAAAATCAGGTAATTGTTGTGCAAACTTTTTTTGTTTTAAATTAAACGAAACTAAATTCCTAAAATCCTCAAAATCTGTGTTATCTTTAGGCTTTTCTACATATTGAATTTCCGTATCTTCTGGTTCTGTCTTAATGTTTCCAGTTTCCATTAGCCAAGTCAATTTATCATCATCGGGACAATTTGGATTTCCTGCTGCTAATTGTGAAACCAAATCATCATTTCTTCTTTCTAAAACCATTCTTAAAGCATCTGGAGGACAATTCTCATTGTTTGCGGCATATTGTGAAACTCCATCATTTTTCCCTCTTTCTAAAACCATTTTTAAAGCATCAGGAGGACAATTTTCGTTCCATGCCGCACCTCTTGAAACTTCATCGTCCTTTCCTCTTTCTAAAACCATTCTTAACGCTTCAGGAGGGCAATTCTTCTTTCTTGCTGCTTCACGTGAAACACCATCGTCCTTTCCTCTTTCTAAAACCATTCTTAATGCATCAGGAGAGCAATTCTTATTTCTTGCTGCTTCACGTGAAACATAATTATCACTCCCTCTTTCTAAAACCATTTTTAAAGCATCTTTTGGACAATTTCTATTTCTTGCAGCTTTTAGTGAAACCAAATCGTCATTCCCAAATTCTAAAATTTTCTTAAGAATTTCTGGATCAGTATTTTCATCTTTTGCAATTTCTTCAGTATAAAAATCAGGCAATCTTTGTGCAAACTTTTGTTGTTTCAAATTAAACGAAACTAAATTCTTAAAATCCTCAAAATCTGTGTTATCTTTAGGCTTTTCTATATATTGAATATCTGCATCTTCTGGTTGCTGTGGAATTTTTCCAGTTTCCATCATCCACTTAAATTTTGCATCATCTGGGCAATTTGGATTATTAAAGGCATTTATTGAAACATGATCATTGTTTTCTCTTTCTAAAACTATTTGTAATGATTCAGGAGGACAATTTGGATTCCTTGCTGCATACTCTGAAACATAATCATCTTTTCCTCGTTTTAAAACCATTTCTAAAGCATCAGAAGGGCAATTATCATTTCTTGCGGCAGCCCAAGAAACATAATCATTTTTTCCTCTTTCTAAAACCATTCTTAAAGCATCTGGAGGACAATTTGGATTGCTTGCCGCGTCTCGTGAAACTTGATCATCTTTTCCTCGTTCTAAAACCATTCTTAAAGCTTCTGGAGGACAATTTATATTATGTGCCGCAAATTGTGAGACAACATCATCTTTTCCTCTTTCTAAAACCATTTTTAAAGCATCAGGAGGACAATTTTTATTTCTTGTTGCTTCACGTGAAACTTGATCATCTTTTTTTCTTTCTAAAACCATTTTTAAGACATCAGAAGGACAATTTTTATTTTGTGCAGCAAATCGTGAAACATCATCATCTTTTCCTCTTTCTAAAACCATTCTTAAAGCATCAGGAGGACAATTTTCATTTTCTGCTGCATACTCTGAAACTAAATCATCATTTCCAAATTCTAAAATTTTTTTCAGAATTTCTGGATCAGTGTTTTCATCTTTTGCAATTTCTTCAGTATAAAATCAGGATAATCTTGTGCAAACTTTTTTTGCTTTTTACTATTCAACATAGAGTTTAATCTACTAGACATATTATATACTTTATTTTAATTTTAAATTAAATTTATGAACTACACAAAAACTAAATATCTTTAAGCTTTCTTACAAGATTCCCTATAAAAAAGATACCAATTACTTGCTGTAATTCCAGTTAACATCCTAAAAGTATCCTTATTGTTTGACAACCATGCATCTACTCCTCCAGCATCTATCAAACTGGCATTCGTTGGTAAACGATCAATAATTGATGGATCATTTTGTATTTTAGATAGTATACCTTTTTCATTAAGTTTTTGCCACCACATGTCCCTATTGGATGCCGTCAAACGATCTTTAATCGCTTCTAAACTTAAAACACTTTCATCACGACTCTCTTCCAATTCAAAATCTTTACGAATTTTTATGTATCTTCGAATAGAATCAGTTTGCACTTCATTAATTACCCAAGTCTTTTCTGATAATGGACTAACTAACGCAAAACCAATTACACTATTACCAAAATGCTGAGATTGAGAATATAAAAATAACAAAAACTTTTTTAAAATAGGGTCATTTAAAAATTCATCAACAACCTCTTTTGTTAAATACTGTAGAACAACCATTTCGCTTTGATGAGAAAATCTTTGCGACGAGTTCCATTGTTTGGAAGGGTCATACCAAAATGATTTTGCTCCCTTTTCATTTTTGCCTTGACTTGAAGCAATTAAATCAAAAACCTTTTTTAATTCTTCTTTAGAATATGGACCACGATGCTTTAAAATACCAATCACGGCACCTTGATATTTTGGTGGAACTCTATCTAATGGAATTGTGGACGCAAAACGCTTACTAGAGGCAGAACGAGCATTTAAACTTTTATGCCATAAACGTTCATAACCCTTATTACGTAAATTCGCCGCGACAGAAGTAAATCCAAGACGAGAAGGAACACTCTCATAAAAGAAATTTAAAGTGTTTTTATGAGTATTACCAGAATTAACAGTTTCAGAAGAATTCCAATATAAATCACTTATCCCCTTCTTTTTAGCTAAATCAATAATTTTGCCTATTAAATGATCAATCCACTGATTTACAATAAACGAACTATTCTTTTCAATATATTTTATCTCTTCTTGTGTAAACATAACGAGTTTCCTTGTAACAATTATTCACCTAAATATTTCATAAAATTACACAAAAGTCCTTTAAGAAACATCTTAATTTAGTCATTTCTTAGAAATTAAAGCATAGTCATATCGCTTTAAATCTTTGTTTCTATTATATTCCACATTAGGCAATAAAAATTGTTTAACTTCTATATTCCCAAAAATTTCATGCATAATTTTTTTAGTGTCATCAGCCATGTTATGTTGGGAGTTATTTGTGATAAAAATTACACACAAACCATCATCATATAATGAATTAAAACTTGATTCTAAAACAAAAGATAACCAATTCTTTTTCCAAGAATCATAATTATTATATTTTATATAACACTGATCACTTTCATTGGAATAAATTTCTGTATCAAAATATGGCGGACTAGTTAATACAAGATCTACTTTATCATTGAAATTTGAAAAATATTCTTCAGCAGTAATATTGTGGAATTCAGAATCAAAATTAAACTTATTAAGTTTACCATGATATTGTAAAATTTCATTAATTTTTTCATTTGAATTAATATTTTCTAACAAAGGATCTACCCCAATATATAGTTTTACTAATTTTGAGCAATATGAACCAATTAATCGTCCACCAAATCCACAAGAAAAATCCAACAATGTTAAGTCTTTTTCTTGAATTTCTTCCAATATCCATTTTGCCCAAACTGGTGGGAAATTGCTAACGCATCGATTTTTCCTATATGTTTTTAGTCCATGTCGAACAGCAGAAATGGTTTTTTTATTCGCATATTTAATTGTCCTTTTTATACAATCTAATAGTTTGTCGTCATCTTCGAAAATTTGCAATGGAGTCAATGAACCTTTATGTGCCATTCGAAATATTTGAGGACAAAAATCTCTAATTAATTTCATACCAACATTAGAATAACAATAAGAATCGTTCTGCTTTAAAATAATTCTTTCAATAGCTGAACAATAAACTGATAAGTCATTAATTGGATAATAAGGAAAATCGTCCTTACGCATTTCTATAAATAATTGATGGGCAATTTCATCATTCTCTTTTGTAAATTCTAATTGCGTAAAGCGACCACAATCATCACGATTACTATTCTTTTTGCCATTTAATTGCGCACTAGAGGCATCTCTTTTCGAAATATTGTATAAATCCATATATTTACGAATTAAGCCACGTGAAACATGCAACTCATTTGCTATTTCTAACTGCGTTTTATGCTCTTGTAAATATAACTTTTGTAACTGTTCTTTTGTAATTGAATTTTTAATATTACTTATAAAAGTTTTTTGCTGTTCTTGAGAAGGCAATTTGTATTTCATACATGTTGGAATAAACGAAGAAATTAAATCAATAAATTTTTCTTCACTATCTTCATAAATAAATAGATTGTATTGAATAGATTTCCCTCGCTGAATGTGCTTTACGACAGCATTAATGCTAAAACTACTAGCAAAAAAATCTTTTAATAAATAATTTTCTTCATCTGAAAAAGAATTTGTTGCAAACGAAAAAGCTCTTTTATTTTTATTTAAATATGCACAATTCCCATCATCCATAAACCAAATAGCAATAGATAATGGTGTTAATTTCGATAACCACCATGAATTAACTGTTTTTTGTGGAATATAAATCTGTTCTTTAATTTCTAAAAATTCTTTTCTACACTCAGTCAATAAAGAATAAGTTGGATATTTCTCTTTCGCGATATATATTGATGGTTCAGAAACACAAATTGACTTCAATTCATCATAAAGCCAATATAAATATTCTTTTTGTTTTTCTCCATGACTAATTGATAAATTTCTGCCATTCTTCCCCTTCCCCTTCAAAGAGCCGTCACCAAGCAATGTCCCAAAAACAATCTCCATTTGTCTTTGACTAATTTCTTGTCCACCTCCACGTAAAATTCGCTCACGTTCTCTTGGACAAAAGGTTGGAATTCCAAAATCATTTCTAATAATGCAAACTTGACTTTGACTTAAACCATAAATTTCACCAATTTGTTGGTCCGTTAAATAATCTTTAAGATATAAACGTTCTAATTCTTCTTTTAATAATTCCATATAACACCTCCATATAGTCATTATACATATGGCATGTACATTTTTCTGGCGTAACATAAGAAATAAGAAATATTATAAGACTTTTCACTTAAGAGAGTAGAGATAAGTGCTTGTTTTATAGATACTTATGCATTTGTCTTATAGAGGTATCGGAACCACCGACTTCTTCCACCGGGAAGTGTATATTCTGGTGTAACATAGATTGCGCTTCCGGGCAACTTACGTGTTTTAACATTCTTTGCAAATTCTGCCCATAATTCAGTGTAATCTTTATACATACCTTGCATTGACTGTTGTGCGGCTCTTGCGGCGTCTTCCGAATTAATATTGTCAGGTCCACCGAAGATTAACATGACTTCTTGAAAATTTAGTCCAAAAACTAAGCGTTTAAGAGCAGTAATTGCTGCCCATAAAAGAATGCCAGCATCCCAAGCCAATGGAGCTGTTTCTAAACTTGCAAATTGTTCACTTGCAGGAGGGATAGCATTCATCATCTGTAACCCAAATTTTAAAAACGACAAAAGTTCTTCTTCACTAAAATAAGCAAAATTGTATGAAACATTGATATAATCTTCAGGAGCCATTAATCCATCCATATAAATTTTGCCTTCGTAATCTGCATGCCACCCATCGTCAACAATTCGATTATTGTTACGTCTGATAATTGGTCTTGGGTCCATATTCCAATTATGATATGCAAAATCATAAATCGTAGAAAACATACTTTCTTTTTTAGCAACAACTGTATAGCCAATTGGCGTACTACCAGAACCTTCTACTTTAACCAAACTACCTGTTGGAGATGGATCACCAGTTCCAACCATTGTCAATACCTGTTGCTCAACATATGTCTCGTCAGTTGGATGCCAAATGTCTTGTGAAGTAGAAGATGATGTTGTTGTACTTGACGAATCTCTACTGCTAGAGCTACTTTCAGAAGAGACACTACTTAATGAAGATGCAGAAGAATAAATAGAATCTGAACTGTCTGATCGCTCATTACTGGACGAACTAGAACTGGAATTTTCTTCTAATGTTTGAAAGACGGTAAATTTTTGTCCATTATTAAAGTAAACATCCCCCTGTGCGGCACTATAGTTATTGCCATCTAGCGTAAAATAATAATAATTTTTTCTTCTTTTTTGTTGATCTTCTTGTCGAATTCTTCTGCCTTGTTCCCAATAAATAGGAATATGTTGTGCTTCATAAATAAAATTATTTGCTAAATCTGTCATTAACTGATTAGCTCGATTTGAAATTTTATAAGTTCTGCCTCGATTTAAAAAATTAATATATGATTCTAATGAGAATACACTAAAAACCATTGTAATTTCTTCAACACTTGAATTTGAATTCCATTGAAACGTCCATTTATCATAATATTCACCTAATGGTAAATTCGCAGGTACAAACCAATCGGCATAAAAGACACCAGAATTTTGGATTTGCGCATAAGCAGTACTTAAAACGGTTACACCATCTGTGTCAATAATCTCAACCAATGGTTGTCCAGAAGGGTTACTTAAAACACCATCATTAATAAATCGACAATATAAGCGAACATATTCGTTTTGTAAAGCATTTGTCCTAGTTTGAACTGACATTAGATATAACCCTTATTCTATCTTTAATTTATCTATAAGTATTTTTAATTGACCAATAAGTTGAGCTTGTTGTTGAGAATTCTTATCTATTTTGTCTCGTAATTTTTCTTCTCGTTCATCTCTTCGAATGTCATTTTGCTTTATGACAACTTTTAATTCTTGAACAGCTTGAGTATTATTTTCGATTTTTTCTGTTAACTTAACAACTTCTTGCTGTATCTTAGAAACGTCTTCCTTATTCGCCTTTTTTTCTTCCATTGAAACCAGTTTTTGTGAAAAGACATTATACGTTCCAAATCCTGTAATTAATGCAGTTAAAAGAATTAATGAGATGTTGATTAATGCGTTTCTCATAAGCTCTTGACCCTTTATTGTCATTTAGAATCCTTTTCCTGTTTTTTTACTTTTTTGACGCAACGCTCGTATTTTTCTTTATCATCTCTACCAACAGATTCTGTACAAATAGCCCAAGGATTATATTTATACTTTTTCCCTTTAGCCTCTCTCATCTCATCCACCTTTTCATTACAATAGTAACAAACATCATTTGTTTTTTCAATAATTTCATCCTTATGGGCAAAAGAGGGGCATCTACACTGTTCAACGCTTCCGCATTGAGGGCAAGTGTTATGAAAATGCTTTTGATTAGAAGCTGTCTTTTTTTTCTTATTTTTCTTTTCTTGCTTTTTTACAACATCTCTATCTGTTTCTGTTCCCTGACACTCTGGATATAATTGTGTATCTAAATGTCCTTTTGGAGGCTTAAACCCACCACAATCATTGGATGCTTGTACCCAACCCGCTTTCTTACCAATATTTTGCCATTCATTTCTTGAAATTTTAATGACTTTTTTTCCAGATGCATTTCTAATTATTTTCATAACTTAATCTCTTTTAAATCTTCGATCAAAATCATTAATCAATTTTAAATTTGGATCAATTTGATCAAATGCTTTTCTAGCACCGTCAAGATTATTTGCCATTTTTGCCGAAACATCTTTGACTAAGCTTAATTTATCTTGTAAATCTTGAACATGGTTCTCTAATTCTTTAACATATCCTTCAGGATTTTCATTTTGAACAGGATGAGAGTCAAGTTCTGAATCTTCCCCATAAAGAAGTAAGGCGTTAACGTCAGAACTTAATTTATTTAAAAGCGTTGATAAAACAGATTCAAGAGCAACTTGTTTTGCCATTGTCTCTTTTGTTCCTCGTTCTAAAGAAGAGTTAAAAATATTTTCATACAAATTTAGGTATTGTTCTGAAGCATCTACTTCTGCATCCATCCATCCAGCTTTTTTACCAATAGATGTCCATTCTTTTTTAGAAATCTTAATTGTTTTTTTACCACTTGCTGTTTTAATTATTTTCATCTGTCAAGTTCCTTGTACTTAACAAAATAATTAACAGTCAATGCTGCAACACTAGTTTCTAAACGAATTGCTTCATCCATTGATAAATCAATTTGGTCATTTAAATACCTAGACAAATCTGTATCAGCGGTTTCGTCTACAATAAATGATTCCGAATCTAATCCCGGAACAGATGTATCACTTGTAATTGATGCAGCAACAGATGTGTCTTCATTAAATCCAAAAAGATGTCCACAAATACTATATCGATCAGGTAATCTTCCGGCAGGATTCATATCAAGATATTGAACTGTACCAGAACTTGGGGTAATTGTGTATTTTCCGGTTACTGCCGCATATGTTACCGTAAATGTAACTCCAAGATCAGAAAATGCGTCATTTGCATCTAATTTTGTTTGTAATTGTGTTGCCAATTCTGTTCCAGTATAAAACCCGACATCTAATGTTATTTTTTGAGGTAATGTTCTTTGAGTTTGAAGCCACAAAAAATCATTAAGATTATTAACTACACTTCTTCCATTTACAACTTTAATAGAATAATCTCTCGCTGTTGCTCCACTAAAAATTAATTGTATTGCAGTTACTTGCCAATCTCTACTTGGATTAACTGTTACATCCAATGCTGTTGCAGTGATATCCTGAACTCCACTGAATGATTTAATTATATCTTTTTTAGTTAAAGCATCAACAGGAGTTGGTAGCGCCCTAAAAACACGGTTAGGATAATATTTAATAGCCATCGTTATCTCCTTATTTCACGTTCCATAAGTAATCGTAAAAATATTTCAAAAATTATTTAGCTTTATCCTTTATCGTGCTCTGCTAATTGTTTTTATTCCTTGTGGGTTTCTTTTTGCTTGTACTGGAACTTTTCTTTCTTTTAATTCCATGTCAGAAAACATGTCTAAAGATTCTTCTACAGGCTCATTGTGATTATGAAATGTTCTCCTAATATTTCCACTGCCTGAAAGACTTCTTGATGAATTACTACTAATTCCGTTAGATGCTCCAGCCATACGTAAGTTAGACATTTCTTCTGTATCTCCATCTAATTTACCACTAAGATCTAATACTGGAGCTTCTTTTGCTCCTCCGTTTACAACCATTGCAGCTTCTGCTTCATAGGACGAATCATAAACTTCGAGCCCCGGAACAAATTGTTCCAACATTGAACCAGCTTTTTTAATATATTGTTCAGCAGCTTTTGGAGTAATAATTTTAATAAAATTTTGTCTAAATAATGCCCATAATTCTCGACTTGATGATAGCTTTTTGGCTGAAATATTTCCAAGATTTCTTGGCATATTTAGTGGTAAGTCTAATCCAATATCGTTAATCGTTAATGATGCACAAGAATCATTCACTACATAAGCATCAATTCCAATTGATTCTTCTAATTCTTTTCTTTCCAGTGCCAACCCATATTGTCGTTTATCGGACATAGTTTCAGGCTGAATATCAGAAACTTTATTTTTTGCTTTTTTAACTTCATTCATTAATGTTTCAACATCAGAAATAAATGATACAAAGTTCTCATCCTCATATTCAGAAAAATCTTGTGGGATTGTTCTTTCTTCACGTGGCTTAACCGCAAATGGAACCTCTGCTCTCTCTGGAGGATCTGTGACAGCTAAACGATCAACTACAGTTCTAGTTGAAGTCCTTTTTTTATTAGAAAATATATTTGTAACCGATAATTCTAATGGATCACTTTCCCTAATTGACAAAGGGGTTAGCATTAAACTTGTTTCTTGTCCGATTAGTTCCTCTGCATCTGATAAATTTAACCCTTGTCCATCTAAAACAAAAATTGCATCACCTTTTCCTAATTCAATGGAATCAGAAGACAAAATAATTTTCCCACCATTTTTTAATACGTTTCTCATTTTTTTACTTAATGATATCTTACAATTTAATGTTACACTCATAATTTAACTCCTATTTAATTCTAAAATCCTTTGATAAGCTTTTTCCACAGCATGATCCCACGTGTATTGATTCTCTATGTCTTCCTTTAGCAGCTCAGCCTTTGATAATGCATTATCATAATTTTCAAAAACATATCGCATATGCTTTTTGGTCTTTTCAATACCTTTTTCACCAAAATCTGGAAATTGTTGATCCTCATAGAAATGACATAACTTCGCCAATTTTGACATTGCTCCATTTATACTTGCTTTCGTATAAAGGTCTGGATCAACCAAGAAAGAATTGTTTTTATTCAAAAAGTCTGAATGTCCTGAGCAATTACTGGCAATAACAGGTAATCCACTTGCTCCAGCCTCGCAAAACGGCAATCCAAAACCTTCTCCTCGTGAAATTAAAACAAAGGCATCACATGCTCCATAAACCCTTGGCATATCCTTTTCAGGTATTTTGTCTTCACAAAGAGCGACATGAGGTAAAAGGTCGTCGGGTTTCTGAACTGATTGTCTAATGTCAGAAAAATCTTTAACAATTTGATCTGGAGCATTTGAATGTTCTGCTCTTGAAACAATTAAAAGAGAAACGTTGTCCTGAGAAGAAAACTCTTCTAAAAATGCCTTGAGAAGAATATCATAACCCTTCCTATAGCCCCACTTAAAAACACTTAAAAAAACAAAATTATTTAATGGTTGACCAAAATTATATTCTTTTCTTTCTGGCGTGTATCTTTTAATATCAACTCCTAGTGGAATAACATAAATTGGAACAAGTACTCCATTTTGTTTAAACATATTTTTTGCAAAATGTGTAGGCACCCAAATTTCATTAAAAAGATTTAATTTCTCAACATAATTTCTATGAAGCGTTACTGATGTTTCCATCATTGTATACAAAATTTTTTTGCCATTATGAAACATATTTAATGGAATGGTGGCTCCAAATATTTTAGGAGATGAATCCTTAATATTTTGTATTTCTAACTGCCTTAAAATATCTAATGTTGATTGATTAACCTGAATTTCAGATTCTTGAATATCAACTTTGACTTTAACACCCTTATTCGATAATCCAAATGCCATTGCTCTATTCATTCTACTAAATCCAGTATATCCTGTAAAATGACCATACCAGTGTACTTCTGGTACATCTATTCCATAATGAATAGTTTCAGGATCTCTCATAATGACTTCCTTTTCAATTTTTGTTTTTTTAAATTTAACATCTTTAACCTCAATTTTTAACTTGTCTGGAATGTTTAAATTGCCATAATAATCTAAGTATGATTGAGATTCATCATCTTCTAGCATTATGGACTGATGTTCTTCTGGTCCATCTGGATGTTTCCAAGCTTCTACAAAGTCTGGAAGTTCGGATAACTCGTCATATTCTTCTTCAAGATGCATTTTATAAGTTGGCTTTATAACTCTCTCAAGGGATAATTCGTAGGCTGACTTTAATTGAGTCATAAAGGATAACCTAACTATTTTAGTATTTTTCACATTATACAAAACTGTTTGTTATAATGTTAAAAACAGAAGGAGATAAAAATGAAACAATGGGAAGCAAAAGAAAATAATAATTTAATTAACGAAAGTGAAATTAATTGGGAATTAGTTAAACATCGAATTAATGAACTTATGTTTAACAATAATAACCAAATTATTACCTTACCTAAAAATATGCAATATGTTCAAGGAAAAACCGCTTGTGCAAGCATTGGGTCAAATAAAGTTACCATTGAATCTAGGTATATTGGGTTTATTTTGGGAAATAATATTATTAAAGTGAGAATTGATGAAAAAACAAATAATATTTCTATTGAGGTAGAGAATGACTCCAACAACTTATCTAATTGAAAATAATACACAAATTAAAATAAATACATTAGATGCTCAATCAGCAACTTTTAATATGTTAGCACCCGGAGAGCCTTCTCAAGTAAAAGTTTTACAATTATATGTTCCAGATGCTGCGGCAATTACGAACATACAACTTGCATTAATTGATACAGACAATATATTATTTACATCATCGATTTTTGGAATTGACACTAGAGCATATGTTGACACAAATTTAATACCAAAAAGTTTTTTTACCGGAGTAAGTGACGGAACAAGCACTTCACCATACAATATACTAATAGGTAGTATAAACAGAAATCTATCAAGATATGTATACTTAAATCTTAATATGCCTAGAAACCAAATTTTTATCTCTGGAACAATTCGTTACAAGTGGTTTTTTGATTACGCATAAGGAAAAAAAGATGGAACTTAATTTAAATATAAAACAAAACTTAACACCAGAAGAAAATGAATTATTCTTCATGTTAACAGGCGCATGCAAAAAAGTCGCACCATCTGTAACGTTACGTGTCGCCGGTGGATGGGTTAGAGATAAATTGCTTGGAAAAAATCCAGACGATATCGACATTATGGTTGATAAAGTTTCAGGTGAGAAAATAGCACATTTAATAACTTCTTATTTAGGACTTAATGAACCACATGTCGTTAACGCAAACCCAGATGCGTCAAAACATTTAGAAACTGCAGGAGTTCAAATACCATTGGCAAGTGGTAAAGCTTTTGATATTGATTTTGCACAAGCAAGACAAGAAATTTATCACGATGATTCAAGAATTCCAGATATTAAATTAGCAACTCCGCAAGAAGATGCTTTGAGACGTGACTTAACAATTAATTCTTTGTTTTATAATATTATGACAGAAAAATTAGAAGATTTTACTGGAAAAGGAGTTAATGACCTAAGAAATAATATATTAAGAACTCCACAAGACCCACAAAAAACATTTTTAGATGATCCATTAAGAATTTTTAGGACAATTAGGTTTGCTGCACGATACAATGGGAATATTGATCCTGAAACATATTCGGCAATGACTGACCCTTCTCTAAGAGATGTAATAAAAAGAAAAATAACAAAAGAAAGAATTCAAGAAGAATTCTATAAAATGCTTAAAGGACCAAATCCACAAAAAGCAATTCAAATTTTAAAAGATAGCGGTCTTTTACAAGACATTATTGACGAGTCTATTAAAGGAACAGAATTTGAAAATAAGTTAGCACCTTTTGATATGGATCAAAATAATCCACATCATGAATTGACAGTGTGGGATCATACCATGCAAACAATTTTAAATATTTTAGATCTTTATAAAGACGCTGACAGCGAAAGAAGAGCTATCATGGTTCTATCTGCATTATTACATGATTTAGGAAAATTATATTATGATATTCATGTTCAAAAGGAAGACCGAACATCATATCATGGACATGAAGATGTCAGTTCAAAATTAGCTGAACTTATATTACAATATTTAAAATTTAATAAAAAAATGAGTCAAAATGTAGTAAATCTTATAAGTGAACATATGCGTCCTCATGTCATTGAACAAGATTTAGAAAAATTTTATGGAACGGATAACGCTAAACAAGAAAAAAGTATAAAAACTAGAATTCGAGCATTAATTAGGAAATTAGGAGAAAAAGATCTTGAATGGATTGATGTTTTAAATCATTCCATTGCAGATGCATATTCAAAAGGACTAAATATTGACCCAAATACTATTTCACGTTATCAAAATTTAGCATCTATGTTTCATCAAGCAATCAACGAAACTCCAGCACAAACTACTAAAGTTCCACCTATATTAAATGGGTTTGAAGTCATGGAAGCGCTTAAGGACTTGAATGTAAGACAAGGACCGGTTATTGGAGAAGCAATGGAGTTCCTTAAAGAGTTACAAGACGAGAACCCGAACATAACCAAGCCTGAAGCAACACAAGCGCTTATACGCGAATTCTACAATAGATTAAGCCATAACAAGAATATTGTAGCATCCACTTGTCCAAAACATTTATCAATCTCTAGAATGGAAAAAGTTTTTGAAGCGATGGATGACAAAAAATATTTTAAAGCCATTAATCTCATGAAACAGTTAAAAGAAGAATATCCAAATGACATTAACTTAGGTGAACAAATGGCGGCTTGTATGTTTAGAATTATAATTGCTGATACACAAATAAAAGATGTTAATTTAATTAATTATTTATTTACATTAACTGAAGACAATTTTTTTAACACAGATTTATGCATACCTGTAATTAGTATTGCATTAATATTGAAAACAGGTACTAGTGAAACGATTTTGGAAGAAATGTGTGAAAGAATGTCGAACATGGCTCCTAATGATTTTTTACGAACTCTCAAAAGACTTCCTAAAAATTCCGTTCATAAAAATTTAATTAAAAAATTTAAGGGGAAGCTTAATGGATAACGTTAATGTTGATGATGTCGCCGCATATGTTGAATCATTAAAAATGTATCTTAAAGAAGATGGCATTAAAAATTCAACTGTTAAGCAAATTGTAATAGATATGCCTTCGGAAAGATATGTGAAAAAAAATATGTCAGAAGAAGAAGCAAATGTTTTATACGAAAGCGTTCGTTGGGCATGGAAAGAAATTACAGGAGAAGATATTAAAGAAACAATGAAGACTGATGATGCTCCAGAAACTTTATTAGGAAACTATTGGATGTTAAAAAATGGACTAATATTGCATGGAGTTAATCATTATGTAATAATCAAAAGAAATATCTCTTTATTTTCAGCGTTATTAAACATTAACGCATTTCTTATTCACGAAAAATTAGCATCTCAACCAAATGACTTAATTAAATTAGTAATCGACAACGGCGGAGCAAGAGCTTTTATAACTAAAGACAGAAGAGCATACTTTCAAATGAATGAAACAACATATGCAGAATGGGGAAGACAGAAAGTAAAAGGCTTAGACTTTAAATCTAAAATTGTTAAATTAATTGACAGTAGATCACAATTTAATGGATGGTCATCAGGAATTAGTATAAAATTATGAATTGGTATAAAAAATATTCATCTTTATGGGATGATATAAAAAATAAAACACGTAAAAATAATAATTGGGATTATCAACAAAGAGAAGAATTTGTGAAAAATTATTCTTGGGCTATTCCAAGTGAAAAAGCAGTTCAAAAAATTAAAGATTTTGCTGGTGGACAAACTATTTTAGAAGTAGGTGCAGGTCTTGGATTATGGGCTAAATTATTAAAAGATTCAGGCGTAAGTATTGTCCCTACTGATTTATCTTTAAAAAACGATTATGTTGCAAAAAAAGATCCGTATATCAATGTCGAAGAAATTGGACACTTAGAAGCAATACAAAAATACGGACATCATAAAATATTAATGATGATTTGGCCACCTTATGACCATCCTATGGCAAATGAAACATTAAAAGCTTTTAAAGGCAAAAAAATTATTTTTGTTGGAGAAGGCAGAGGTGGATGCACAGGGTGCGATAATTTCTTCAAAGAACTTGAAAAAAATTGGGTTGAAACAGATTACATAGCAATACCAAATTGGCTAGGTATGCATGACTCATTAATGTTTTTCGTTAGAAAATAATATTAATTTTAAAAAATTGACTTTGCATTTTTTACAATATTAGGATAATCAAAGAAAACTCATTTAACAATTATTGATATTAATGAGAATTAAGAGGTGATATCATGGATGAAAATTTAGAAACCAAGAACAAACACGTTATTGTAGAAGAAGACTTTCAAGCTTTTTTAGATGTCTATCCAACATTAGGTTCTGCTGAAAAAGGTTTGAAAATTTTAGTTGATAAACAAAAACAAGTTAAAAATTCAGTAATTAGTAATATTTTCGAATATGAAGCGTATAACGCAGAACTTTGTCATTTAGAAAATGAAATGTTCATGCTTGAAGAAGTAATTACATTTCATAAAAATAATTTTCAACCATTAGGCGTAAAACACGCAGATTTTAATCTTTATACTTATTTTGAATCCAATAGTGGAACGTGGTTATGTACAGATATTGGTAAGAGAACGATTGTTGCAATTCCATTTGATATTAATACTGAAAATAATTTTCCCGGTCCACCATATTATCGTCAAGAAATTGTTTTTGATGAAAATGACTTTGGTGGATTAAATATTTTAGAAAAAGATTTTGATTTTAAAAAGTATTGTTGCAACAGAAAATAATATTAATTTTAAAAAATTGACTTTGCATTTTTTACAATATTGGGATAATCAAAGAAAACTCATTTAACAATTCTTGATATTAATCAAAAAGTATGTTAAAATATATGTTTGAAAGTTTCCTAAAGGACAACGGGAAATTCATATAGAACAATGTTTTCATGGTGTTTTGTCTATATATTATTAAAAGGATAAAAAGTTAAAATGAAGGTTGTAAGAACAGCGAATGGAAAACAAACTATTAAAATGTCTAGAAATGAATGGAAAAATATTGGTAAAAAAGGCGGATGGATGAAAAAAATGGCTTTATATACAAGAACTATAACTGATGAAGAAATTAAAGAATTAGTAGTTAATATCCTTTTAGAATTCTGGCAAGAATACGGTAAGATTTCAAGCACCCAAGACCTTCTGAAAATTTTAACTTGGAGTTTGGAAGAAATTTTTTCCGACCAAGTTGTTAGCAAATATAGTCATGAGATTGACCAAAATGCTTTTGATTATTATAAATTCACATTTCCTATAACTCAAATTGATGAAAAATTGAAAACAGCCATATATGATGAAACTAAGGAGGTTGCTGTTGCAATAGATAGTGATACAGAATATTCCATAGATGATGGAGAGTATTATTGAAACATTCACTATACATTATGAAGAAATAAAATATAAAACGTAAATAAATTTAAGAAAGGAAAAATATATGAAAATAACAAAAACGGCAAACGGAAAACAAAAAATTAAAATATCTCATAATGAATGGAAAAATATAGGTAAAAAAGCCGGATAGATACGTACTTCTGGAAATCCTTCACAATTAGAATTTAAATTCGCTTTGGTTTATAAAGTTACTCCACCAGCTATCGGAGGACAATTACCTGAAGGATTTACCCCCGTTTCTGTTTCCCATATAACACTTATCGGTGGTAAATTCTTAAAACCTTATAAAACACAATTGTCTCAATTACTAAACACAATTAATAATTACCCAGAATTACAAACAATACCTGATCCAGTTTTTGGAGAACAAATAGTCGCAAAACGCACAGATGGTCGTGAATCAGTTGTCGTTGCTGTGCAAAATCAAGGAGAATTTACTAATTATGTAAATTTACTGTGTCAAACATTAGGTGTAACTAACCCAGAACCCGGTCGTTTTTTTCACTTAACATTGGCTAATAATGCCGGTGGAGATCCGTTTAAATCAATTGGTGACATTAATGCTTCTGATTTTTAAGTGATACGAAAGAAATATTTCCAAATACTCAGAAAATAACAAAGGAAAATGACAAAATTAGTTAATGCTTTGAGGACTTCCTTCACCGATTATAAGATACTCTACTACCATTTGGTCTCTTAACTCTTTTCTTTCCACTTGCTGTTTTTATTTCCTTAATTAAATTTAAATAAATCAAACAAATTAGATGCCTCTTTTGGAAAATTAGAAATTAAATTCATCATATCTTTAAAAGCTTTTTCTGCTTTTTCACGGTCTTTATCTGTGCCTTTAACATGACTATCAGGATGAAATGCCTTAGAAAGTAATTTAAAAACCTTAGTATATTTCTTATTTCTTATGCTGCTCATAACTTCCTCATAACTAATCGAAGTCTTATCAAGCAAATCTCGATATTGACCTACTAAATATTCTAAACTTATATCGTCATTACTTGTATTAGGTTTTCTATCTTGTTGTTGGCTAAAACCACCAGATGTTGTATTCGCAAACCAACCACCAGAAACGGGATTATATTTATAATCTCGCATAAACTCTTTTTCATTATCATACCCATCTTGCACAGAATCATTTGGTCTCTCCCATAACCACCAATCTACAGGCAAATGGGCATTTTCTTCTATCTCTTGATAAATTTCATCTTGATTTTCGCTTATAAATTTATTACGCATCGATTTACTTACTTCAAATGCCCTTTCAACTAAAGAATCATAGTAGGGAAAAAATGCCCTTAAATTTAATCTATCTTTTTTTGCATGTTCATATTGGTGTTTCCACTGAGAACTAATATTATTACTACCACTAATATCAATATCATCAAAGGTCTGAATTATATTACCAATATAATTTATTAATAAATAATGCATAAAATCTTCAGAAAGACTGTCTTGAATTTCTTTTTCAATAATAGCAATCTCCTTTTTTTGATTTGATAATTTTTCCTTTTTTTCATTTATAAATTCTTCTAATAAAAATTTGTAAGAATTAAACGTGACTTTGTTTTGCTTGCGTATCTCGTCTTCCAGAGCCTTTAAAATATCTTCTCTTGATAATTTTTCGCCATTAGAATCAACTAAAATAGAAATATAATAGTCTAAATTGCTAAAATATTCTGAAAAAATAACTCTTATATTTTCAATATCTTTTTCACTGAAAAAATTATGATACTTTTTAATTATGTTAATAAACCTTTTCTCTTCATATTTCATAAGAGAAATTATTTGTTTAATTTGCGAGCCTGCGTGACTGCCATCAATAGAAAGAGCTTTACGTAATAATTCTTGCAATGATTTAAAGCCATTAAGTTGATATAGAAAATATGCTTTATTATTGACAAAAGGATCATTAGGGGCATTAGATTTTTCTAGAATTTTTTGAATCTTTTCTTCACATTCTTTATACCCAAAGGACACCCTAATAGGGGTAACTAAATTTTTATAAGAGTAAAATAAACTCTTTAAGCGAGGCTCTTTGTCACTTTCATAAAGAGAAAAATAACCCCGAAGTTTGTTCCTGATTTCTTCTAGATACTCAGATGAAAAATATTCACTAGGATGTTCCTCTTCATATTTAATAGCCATATCTAAAGCTGCTTGCAATTTCTCTATGATTTGAGAGCCACTCTTAATAGAACTTTTTAAAACACCAACTTGATATTTTTTATTATTTAAGATCTTGTGCAGTTCCATAAGATTTTTGTAATCTTTAATGCCAAAAAGATTATTTAAGCATGTTACCTGACTATTATTTGTATTTGATAAACAATTAATTATTTTATCAATAATTGACTCATCTATTGATTCCTTGCTTTTTGGTGCCGTATCTTGAAAATCACATTCTTTAATAAAAATTGCTTTCTTAACCAACCCAGCTTTTTTGCCAATAGATGTCCATTCATTTTTACTCATCTTAATAGTTTGTTTTCCATTCGCTGTTCTTACAAGCTTCATTAATAAATCTCCATCTATCCTTGCTGATTATTAATTGATTCTCAATTAAACTTTTTGATTCCTCTTTAAAATAACAAAATTAGTTAATGCTTTGAGGACTTCCTTCACCGATTATAAGATACTCTACTGCCATTTGGTCTCTTAACTCAGGACGATTATCGTAGTACCAAAGAAACCTTTCTAATTCTTCTTGAATCAAACTTTTTCCATTCCACCACACTCTGTATTTCCCTTTA
>Ga0114918_10001435_pt1 | contig 21361 bp, 14 predicted proteins | sample LantaG_FD_87015 | JGI IMG/M metagenome (GOLD analysis project Ga0114918, IMG submission 87015) | Deep subsurface microbial communities from Baltic Sea to uncover new lineages of life (NeLLi) - Landsort_02402 metaG | ecosystem: Environmental > Aquatic > Marine > Oceanic > Sediment | place... | reverse complement strand
TACAATCCGGGAGGCATTTTGAAATTTGGGGGAGGGTACTGAAAATCGAACCGGCCGGAAACGTATCCCGATTTCTCACATTTCACAATGCGCCAATTCAGACGGAACTGTCAAGGGCAATTGTACTGTGAAAGTTGTGCCGGAGCCTTTTGTGCTTTCTGCAACGATCATGCCATTATGCCGTTGTACTATCTGGCGGGCTATGGCCATGCTCAGGCCCTGGCCCTGTGAGTGGTGGTCAATATCGGGATCCGAAAGCTCCTCAAATATATAAGGCAGATAATCGGGATCGATTCCTAAACCCCAGTCAGTTACACTCAAGCATACATCGGCGTTGTGACGCCAAACACAAATATCCACCCTCCAGCCCGGCGGGCTGAAACGAATTGCATTATCCAGTATCGCTGTAACCACCCTCTTGATTTGCTGCTTGTCGAGACAAACAGTTGGGCAGGCTTCGAATTTTTCCTCAATCTTTATTTTCCGCTCAGCGGCCTTTGTTGCCACTTCGCAAACAGCCTCATGGACAATATCGCACAAATCCGCCGGCTCCGGGTTGAATTGCCACTTTCCCGATTTCAACGAACTGAGCAGCATAACGTTTTCAAAGAAACGGTGCAGGCGCCTGGCGGCCGAATGCACAAGCTCGATTAGCAACTTTTGCTCGTCGGCATCAATCTCATCCTCCCCGGACATTAACATCTCAGCAGGACCGATAAGACTGTTCAGCGGAGTACGTGCTTCATGGCTGAGCAGTGTCAAAACGTTCGTCTTAAACTGGTCCACTTCCTCGACCGATTTCAGACGCAAATATACCCGTATCTTTGCCAGCAGCTCATCTTCGTTAAAGGGCTTGGTGATATAATCGTCGGCGCCGGCCTGATACGCCTCAATGCGTTCCGAGACCCTCGATTTGCCCGATACCATGATGATCTTCGTATGCCGCAGCCCTGAATCCGCCCGTATCTGACGGCACACCTGCCCGCCATCCAGAACCGGCATCATATTATCGAGCAATATAATGTCAGGCTTAAAATCCGCCGCGATCTCCAGAGCATCCTCACCAGTCGTCGCTGTCTTGAGGTCGTAGTTTTCGCCCAACAGCTTCTCGATAGTTATGATATCGATAACATTGTCATCAACGGCCAATATTTTGTTTCGCGGCTGCATCATCATACGTATATCGGACAGAAAGCCGCCCCGTTTTAGACGTTTTATGCATCTCCGACGCAATTGTGTTATCGGAACAGAAGGAATAATCAAGGAAAAGTTGTAAAAACACGCTTCGTTCGGCTAACCGGTAGCTGATGCGGCCAATTTTTCTCACTCCTTCGGCCTGTCCTGGAGCCTGAGTAAATTGGATTTATTTTTAAACTCGCCCTTTTTTCGATGAGCTGTGCTTGACAATGACAGGTTTTGATAGACTGCAAGGATAGGACCGCCGCAAGGGGGGCCTTCAGACTACCCATGCGGTTCGGGTCACGTTACATTGACAGCATTACCTTATGGACGCCTTACGGCGGGGTAAATGAGTCCCTAATATTTTAAATTACTCGATACTGTAATTCCACTGGAGCCAGTGTTCTTCCAATATTGTCAAGTCCGGTTCATTGACTACGCAGTCCTGATTGATATCCCCTGGTATCAGTACGAATCCGTCTTGATTTTTGGCGTGCTCGCAGGTATCTGCATACAACACGATTTGCAAGGTATCGGCTTTAGTATATTCGCCATCGCCGGCTTCGAACTGCAATGTATACGTGCCGGGCTCTGTTAACGTAACCGTGGGATTTGCGGCAAGAGGATCACTGATCTGGGCCGGGCTTAATTCATTCGGCTCAGCAATCACCGTCCACGCAAACGTGGCAGGCCCGGGGCCGCCGTCTTCGTCGGAGACGATCCCGTCAAGCTGAACTACCCTTGGACCGCTCGCCAGCCATGTGGCAACATCATCGCCGGCATTGACAACCGGCGCTATGTTCAGCGTGTTGAATGTGAAAATCAGGCTCAGATAAACCGGATTAGTGGTGCTGACGCTGGAGTCGTACAGGTCAAGTGCCCAATAGTACTTTGTTTCGGGTTCCAGCGTAACGGATACTGACTCAACCGCCTGACCAGTAACAACCTTGGGATTGGCCTCGACCCTGTGATTAGTCCCGAAGTAAACATCACAGGTGACGATGCCTGCCGGATCGTTCGGCTCGGGTAAAGTCCATTGAAGCTGGGCGGGGCCGTCAGGTACGGTCGAACCGTTGGTAGGACTCGGATCGAGCCGGGTTGTAAGTGCGGAAGCGGTAACGAACGTATAACCGTCATAAAAGTAAATTTGAACATCCCTGGTACCACCGTCAGCTACGATGACGCCATCGTTGGCAAGAGACCGGACAAGTTCAGTAACATCATTTTTCAGTTTCAATGTTCCGCAGCCGGATCCGCTATCGGAACCAATGTCAATCAGGGCCTTGCCGTCACCGATTATCAGTCCTCCACGATCGTCTTCCGCGTAGTCGCCATGATGTTCAAGTAGACCGCCGTTGCGAATGTATATGGTAACGTTGGAATCGGCGCCTGCGGCAACTATCATATTCCACTTGGGTTTGTCGATTTCCCCAATTTCCAGTTTGCCGCCGTCCACATCGACAACCACAGTGCCGTCTTGTCCGAGTTCGAGGGATTTTATGCACAGAACCGTGGTGCCGGCCCCCTTAACAGTAAACTTTGCAGACACACTTCCTGCTTCGAAGCCTATCTTTATATCATCGTTACACTCCAGGCGCACACCACCTTGAACCAACAGCTCACCACTCAGACCATTTCCATTGGCAATCCAGAGGTCGTCAATTTCAGACGGCATGTCACCTGAATCAAGAACCGGCCATGTCAACGGCGTCGTACTTCCGACGTTAACATCTGCGTCACCGCCTAACGCTCCCATTGCGGGAACTGTTGCAACATCCCAGTTACCAACCATCATCCAGTCGTCACTAATCGCACCGGTCCAGGTATAAATATCGTCCGCCCCGGCAAGACCAGGCAAACTCATCAGAACCACTAACATCAGTAGAATACTGCCCGCTTTCATGTGTTTATCCTCCTGTAAATCAACATTTCACCAACCAATACCACCAATAAACAATAGGACATTTTATTTAAACATACAAAATTAAGTGTACCATAAGGGACATGATTTCTCAAGAGAAAAAGGGCATGATTCAGAACAGGGCGGCGTTTGCCTGAAACCCACAATTTGTAATTTTCTCTTCAACTCTTGTTTTTAACATAGGGCAGCAGATCGGCTGAATTACTGCGGATTTTTGTGACGCAGATATCGGCTGGAATTAATTATGGTGCCACCGGAATTTTCCCCCAAGCCGGTAATGTCCATCGTTCCGGAATAAATAGTACTTTACTCAAGACATGACGTGCATATAATTGATTTCAAGTTCGTACGCGTTATGGAAACGGAATTATTCCCATTCCATAAAACGCAGCAGGAGTGATTTGCACTGCTTTTTGCGGCATGAGCTTGTTTTTTTACAATTAATGAAACCTCTGGTGGGAAGGAAATGTATATGAAAAAGAGCGCCTCCATTATCATGTTCGCTATTATCTTCTTTAGCACACCGGTTCTTGCTGCTGAATTTCAGCCTACGTGGGAATCGCTGAGCCTTCATGAATCTGCCCCGGAATGGTTTAAGGACGCCAAGTTCGGCATTTACTTCCACTGGGGCGTTTATTCGGTGCCTGCCTTCGGCAGCGAGTGGTATCCGCGTAATATGCATATTAAAAAGAATCCTGAGTATAAACATCATGTGGAAACCTACGGCCAGCCCACTCAGTTCGGTTACCACGACTTTGTACCACAGTTCAAGGCGGAAAAGTTCGACGCCGAACAATGGGCCGATCTTTTTGCCAAAGCGGGCGCCCGTTTTGCCGGGCCGGTTGCCGAGCATCACGATGGATTTTCCATGTGGGCCAGCAAGATTACCCCCTGGAATGCAAAAGACAAAGGTCCCCATCGGGATATTACCGGCGAGATTGCTCAGGCCGTACGCAAACGAGGCATGAAATTTGTGACCTCCTTTCACCATGCCCGGAACAATCTCTATGAAAAGGAAGGCCGCGGAGGCAAAAACTGGACCGGGCATTATGAGTACGTCAAAAAAGACTTCCCATCTCTGCTCGACAACAAGGAAAATGCCATTTTATATGGTTATTTGCCGCGCGATGAATTCCTCAAACGCTGGAAAGGCAAACTTATCGAAGTCATTGATAACTACCAGCCGGACCTGATGTGGTTCGATTCATGGCTCGATGAGATCCCGGACCAGGTCAAGATGGAGTACCTGGCCTACTACTTCAATCATGCTAAAAAGTTGAATAAGGAAGTTGTAGTCACGGCCAAACAAAAAGACCTGCCTTCAAACGTAGGCGTGCTGGACCTGGAAAAGGGCCGGATGGACAAAAAAACCGATTTCTACTGGCTAACGGACGACACTATCAGCCTGGGCAGTTGGTGCTACACCCAGGACCTACGTATCAAATCCACCAAACGTGTCCTGCACTCCCTGATTGATATTGTCAGCAAAAACGGTGTGCTACTCCTGAATATCAGTCCCATGGCAGACGGCACTATTCCGGAAGAACAAGGCAAGGTCCTCACCGAAGTGGGACAGTGGCTGGCGGTTAACGGCCAGGCTATTTACAACACACGCACATGGTATACTCTTGGCGAAGGCCCTACCGGCAAGGACCTCCCCAAAGGTCAATTCGGCGGCGTGGCCGATCCCAGGGGCGGCTACACATCCGAGGATATTCGTTATACACAAAGCAAAGATGGCAAGACGATTTATGCCATCGCCTTAGGCCGGCCGGATGCCTCCAGAAAGATTGTTTTAACCAGCTTCGCGGCGGACAAATTCCCATCCGCCATCAGCGTCGCCGATGTGTCCGTACTGGAGACGGGCGAAAAAATCGCTACTTCACGGGATGAACGAGGCCTGATTCTTACTGCGCCAAAGAGCAATGTGAATGATCTGGCCGTGGTCTTCAAGATAAACATAGAGAAGTAGAATCCGTGGATCTGGCAAAATCTTAAACAAAAACAAGCATTTGTTTGCTGGGAAGAAACAAGGGACACGCTTAAGAACCAGGAAATCGGTTTGCGCGAACAGATTCGACAACGACTTAGACAACCGCCTCGATGCCGTAGAGTGTACAGAACCGGCGCAAAGACTTTGCATTCTCGCCGTATGCCATCACAAGATGGTGTCCTTTGAGGTCGGCAACGTCATCCAGTTCGTTTATCGTCGTCTCGGCGTTTGTGCGGCAGCCGCCAGCCGCCGGAACACCGGGACAGCCCACCAGCTCGCCCGAGTATACCAGCATCTGCGGGGTCTCGGAATCGGACCTCACGGAAAGATATTTTGCAATGGTCACCTGCCGGCCGGGAGTGAACAGAACCCTGGGTACGCAGCCCCAGCCGGCCTCGGCATGATTCATCAGCACGTAGGGCTCCGGCTTGCTGCCCGGGCCGTTCATTCTTGATGCGCTCGTGCAATGCGCGCAAAAGTAATGGTTTTTCTCCGTCTCGACGGTCGGATTGTGCTGGAAGCCCGGCCTGTCGAAAAGGTATTGATAGAGCATCATTGTCAGTGTGGCGTCGAGATCAGATTCGCAGCCGGCCGGAATGCCCTCGTCACGCAGACTCATAAAACCCATACAGGGCGGAACGTGCTGATGCGGGTGTTTGAGGCCGGGCAGGCAATCCATCATTACGGCGTCGGCTTTCTCGGCCTGCACAACACGTTTGAGTGCAACGCACGCTCGGGCCGCGTCGAGGATGTCTTCTTCGCTGGGCTGGATCACCTTGGTGGCGTTGTCGCGGTATGCGGCGGCAAGCTTTTGGACTTCGGCCGTGGCCTGTGTACGCTGGTATTCTTCGATGAAGCCCGTGCTTGCCACGGTACGAACCTTCGTACCCAGATACGGAACCGTTCTGTCAGCGGCGGCCGTTTTGGCGATATTCAGGATGCAGCTTTGTTTCATCCAGGACGCTGCGCGTATCATGTTCATGCCCTGCTCGACAGCATCAAGGTTGTCCAGCGAGTTGATCATATAAACGCCCGGCTTTCGATGAAGCTCGCGGACGTGCCCGACTAAAAGCACACCCAGTGTGGCGAGTACAACCGTGGGAACTTTAGTCTCTTCGACGATGCGCGTGACATGCGGGAAGTGTCCTTTCTTAAAGGGCACTAGCAAGAGACCATCGGGGGGATCGGCCTTGATCTCGTTTATGAAACGCGTGACGCTCTCGTTCTCATCCAGCGCCTGCGGCTCGACGGTAATGCGCATACCAAGCTTACGCTCGATGGCCTGCAATCCGAGAGTATACTGTCTCTGGCGGCCTTCGGCATCGAACGTGGAGCCGGGCCAGCTATAGTAGCCAACCTTATTCAACGACGCCGTTGGCGGATAGATAAAGGCAACTCGAACAACGGCGGGACGCTTCGGCGGGCCTGCCGGCTGCGCCATAGCCAGAGAGCCAAGCAAGTGATGTGAACTAAGCGACAGGCCGGCGGCCGTACCGCCCGCTGCCCGCAAGAACGTCCGGCGTGAGAAGTGCAGGTTTGTGGAGACTGGTAGTGAGTTCATCGTAATTCCTTTCCTTTGGACCGGAGGACACCGTGCCATGCGCGCACAGCGGCGACTGTGTGAAGATGATTATATCGAGATTCCACATTTAAGCTCATAAACGGTGTTCTTGCACGTTTTGACACTGTTTTTCAAGCACTCATGTACAATTCAATCCGTATAATACCAAATCCTCATCTAAATTTCAAAATATTCCGGCTTCTCCAACATACGCTGAAGTCCGGCGGCGTCTAATACGAACTCTTATACTTTTTTACGCCGGGTATGATTTGAAATCAGGCGTCACTTTCTCAATTCAGGCATGTCAGGCTCGATGTGAACGGTGATGTTAATTGGGCGTGTTATCTGCTCATCAAGGGTTCTTTCCAGCCTTTCAGAGATCTCGTGGGCGCCGGTGATTTTCAAATCCGGGTCGACGAGGATGTGCAGATCGAGAAAGACTTCCCTGCCGACCGTGCGGGTCCGCAGCTTGTGCCACTGCCGGATAGAAGAGTCGGAGTTGATGATTTCTTTTATTTCCTCGATCGTATCCTGATCGACGGCGGCTTCGGCCAGCTCACGCAGCGCATCGCCGATGACCCTGACTCCAACCCATACAATCATCAGGCCAACGGCAATCGCAGCGGCCTGGTCGCCGTGACCGAAACCGAATTTCAGCGATACAAATCCCGCTACAACAGCAACTGAACTTAGAGCGTCACTTCGGTGATGCCAGGCGTTGGCATAAAGTGCAGGGCTGTGGGATTGAATCGCAACTTTTTGTGTTGCTTTATAGAGCCACTCCTTAGCGGCGATTGAAATAACAGCGGCGACGAGAACTCCGAGCCTGGGGGCGGTCATCTCGTCTCTGGCGATGGCCAATGTGGCGTAGTAAACCATCGCCCCACCGACAACAATCAAGATCAGCGCAACCAGGCCGGCCGAGAAAGTTTCCGCTCGCCCGTGGCCGTAGGGGTGACTCTGGTCGGGCTCTTTCGAACCAATACGCAGGCCCAACAGAACAGCCACGTCGGTGGCGACATCGGAAAGCGAATGGATCCCGTCGGCAACAAGTGCCAGCGAAGCGGCCAACAAACCGATAGCGATCTTAATGACCGACAGAACAATATTCATCACCATACCAAGGTATGTGATAGACTTAATTTTCCTGGCCATTATTGCTTGTTTGTTATTGTCCATCAGCTCGCCAATATTTGAGCCCTAATTTTTGTCACCTGATCGATATATTTTTGAGCGGTCGGCCGGTCTTTTGCCTCAACGATGATTCGCATTACAGGTTCGGTGTTGCTGGCTCTTAAGTGCAGCCAGCCGTCGTCGAAATCGAACCGGCAGCCGTCGGTTGTTTCCACCTTTGCCTCGGCGAAAGCCTCTTTTGCCGATTCCAGAATTTGCTGTGCCCGCTGCTGCCCGGCGGGAAATTTGTCCTTGCTCATATAATAGCCGCCGATTTCGCCGACCAACTGGCTTATTGTTTTTCCTGTTTCCGCCATAAGCTGCATGACAAGAGCGATTCCGACAAGGCTGTCACGGATCGGCCCGACGCGCAAATCAATCACGCCGCCGTTGCCTTCTCCGCCGATGATGCAGTCGTATTCGAACATCGCCGCGGCGACGTTTGCCTCACCGACAGCGGTTCGGATAACCTTGCCGTCCGCCTTGCCGGCCACATCGTCGATCATTCGCGAAGTCGAGAGATTTGTCGCCGCGTTGCCTGTTCTTTTGCTGAAGATATACATCGCCGCCAGAGCAAGGGTGTATTCCTCGCCGATGTAAGTGCCGTTCCCATCGACAATTGCCAATCTGTCAGCGTCGGGGTCCTGTGCGAAACCGATGTCGGCGACTTGGGCTTTTACCACATCACAAAGGCCCGTCAGATTCGCGGCAGTCGGCTCGGGACCGTGAGCGAACAACCCGGTTGGCTCGGCATTGATGGCCGTAACTTCACAGCCAAACTCAGCCAGCAGCTTTTTCGTGACACGTCCGCCGGCACCGTTGACACTATCCAGAACGACCTTGAATTCCTTCGCGGCAATCACGTCTTTATCAACTATCGCCAGAACTTTGTCGATGTGCGTCGCATCGGTTCGATCGCTGCAAGTCACCCGGCCGCAATGCGTGGAATCCGCAAGGGAAAGATTCTTTTCGAGAAAACATCGCTTTATTTTTTCCGCTTCCGGCGCCGGCGGAGCAACGCCGTTGCCGAGCAACAGTTTTATGCCGTTATAGGCAATCGGATTATGCGAAGCGGTAATAACGACGCCACCCACGCATGCAAGCTCCCTGACCATCACGCCGACGCCTGGTGTGCTGACAATGCCCAGATCGATAACGTCAATACCAGCGGCACACAATCCGGCGGCCACGGCCGACTTGAGCATTTCGCCGCTCGGCCTGGAGTCCATGCCGATGCAAACCGATATCGCGTCCTGTGCCGCATGTTGCGCATCGCGTTGAAGCCTGTTTTTCAAATATGTGCCGAACGCGGAACCGTATTCCACGGCAATCGAAGCCGTGAGATTTTCCCCGATGATACCACGCATCCCGCTGACACTTATGATTAGCTGTTCAGCCATAGCAAAAGCCCCATTCGAGTATCGAGCATCAGTCCAACTTGCAAACGTATATCTCGTTTACGAAATCGAGTTTACCGAGCTCCTCAACCGCTTTGTCATCGGGCTCTTTATCCAGACTGACGGCCAGCATCGCCTTCTGCTCGTCCGGTTTTTGTCCGACGCCCATTGTGCAGATATTAATCTTGTGCCTGCCGCAAACGTTGCCTACCGACCCGATCACGCCGGGCTTGTCGTCGTTGAAAATCACCAGGACGCTGCCCTGCGGCGTCACTTCGATATTGAAACCGTCGATTTCGATGATCCGCAGCAGGGTCCCGCCGAAGACCGAGCCTGTCACCGTCCGCGTCACCTTGTTAGTCACGACCCTGGCGCTGAAACTCGAAGCAACGTCCTTGACCTCGGCGTTTTTGGTCTCGTCGATACTGATGCCGCGTTCCTTCGCAAGAACCGGCGTATTGACCATATTCAGCGGCATCTCGAAATGCTTCTGGAGCAGGCCCATCGAAAAACCGAGTGTCACCGACTCGGTGGACTGCTCGGCAATCGAGCCGCGATACTGGACCTGAACCTCTTTGATCTGGCCCGGCGCAATAGTGCTGAGAACGGCGCCGATTCGACGAGCAAGCCTGGCATATTGAGTGACAATCGCCGGGGTGGCACCCGCAGTGGACGGAGCGTTCAGGGCGTTGCGAACCGGACCGCCCTTGATCGCTTCGACAAGGATTTGTGCCGCTTCGACGGCCACCTCGATCTGGGCCTCCTCGGTACTTGCGCCCAGGTGCGGCGTGACAATGCAGTGCTCGGACTCACTGAAACGCGTGTTCTCCGGGGGCTCCTTAGGAAAGACATCCAGAGCACCGCCGGCAATGCGATTAGCGGCAAGCGCATCATAGAGCGCATCTTCGTTGATAATCCCGCCGCGGGCACAGTTTACCAGCCGCACAGTAGGTTTCATCATTTCGATCTGCTCGGCACCGATCATATTCAGCGTCTGCTCGTTTCTCGGGACATGAACGCTGATATAGTCGGCCTGTTTGAATATATCTTCCAGATTGTTGCATACCTGAACGCCCATCTTTTCGGCATCGGGCGGAGCGGCGAGCGGGTCGTAGCCCAGGATTTTCATATTGAAACCCTTGGCCATCTGTGCCACGGCCATACCGATCCTGCCCAGGCCGATTAAGCCGAGCACCTTGTTGTTCAACTGGTTACCCATATATTTTTTTCTGTCCCAGGCGCCGCCCTTCAGGCTGCTGCAGGCGGGCACGACATTTCGGCTCATCGCAAGAATCAGAGCCATCGTGTGCTCGGCGGCGCTGAGCGTATTTCCGCCGGGAGTATTCATGACGAGGATTCCCTTACGCGTAGCTTCCGGGATGTCGATATTATCGACGCCGACACCCGCTCTGGCGATACCCTTGAGTTTACCGGGATTACTCAGCACCTTCGCAGTCACTTTCGTGCCGCTCCGGATGATCAGGCCATCATGTTCACCGATAATCTGAGCCAGCTCATCCTCACTTATGCCGGTCTTTACGACAGCTTCGACGCCGTCCTGGGAATTCAGCAAATCGATACCTTCCTGTGCAAGCTTGTCTGTGATCAAAATCTTTATCATTTTGTAACTCCATAAAACAGATTGTCGATTTTCGAATTTCAATTTTCGATTTAAAAACCGGTATTCGGCAATCGAAAATCGAAAATCCCTTGTCATTGTAGCGGCAATCGTAAGAAATGCAATACAGAAATGAATCAACAGGCTCACCATCCTGAGCGGAGTCGAAGGGAGTTCTTCCCCCGCTCAACTCCCAGGCCTATGCCGGGCGCTATTTTCCCCCACAAGACGGATTTGCACGTCTATTATACCTGTTTTACCGGAAAACTCTCGACCGGCACCCACAGGTCTTCGTTGAAGCTGACATCCAAGGTCCAATGAAGTTCATTTTCCACTCGCCAGTGATTGCGAACGAGCAAGGCTATCTTTTGTGCCTGTTTTCCTGAATGCGAGCTGATGAAATATCGCCGTTCGGTACTTGTTTTCCCGTTTAACTTCCGAGAGCATTCCCCTGGGGCCTATACCAAATAATGGTATAAGCCCCGAATTCATGTTTATCCTGATGCCTAAGAAAATGTAAAAATCAAAGTGCAAAATGCAAAATTAAGGAAGTCGGCCCGAAGGGCCTCCGCAATTTTGATTTTTTATATTTGATTTTTGATTTTCTATTCAGCAGCCTCTACCGGCCGATCAAGCCGAATATCATCGAAGTACATCTTACCTGCTCCGCCAGGCGTCGTAAGGTTGCCCCGGGTGCCCAGGCCGACCGCAATCTTATCGACGTCAGTCAAAACGATGCCCTGATCGGCAAAAGCCTGAAGCGGGATTACCCACTGCGTCCAAACATCAACCTGTGCCGCGGCCGGATCGTCGTGGATCACTATCGCAGGTGAGCCGCCGCTATTGAATATAGCAACATACAACGGTTCGGCACCATTATTAGATTTACCCCTGAACCAAATCGTCAATGTTCCAACACCTTCATCGGTCCAGTCGCGCATAGTACTCAGCGCCAACTCAACCTCCGAATTCATCGCATAGCCCTGCTTATTGTTGTCATAGAGCACCGGTATCGACTTTCCGCCGCCATGAACGATAGTTTCTTCACAATACGAAGGTGTCGTCTCGTCACCCACGGCCGAACCGGTGCCGTTACCGGCAGAGTAAGGCGGCGTATCCGGCGTACCGTAGCCGAGCCCATCGTGCCACGCGTACCATATCTGATTGTCGCCGGCATTATAATCCTCAAAATCGTCCACCGAAATGAAGTCGGCTGTCGTGAAGCTCCAGAGCGGGCCTTTTGTTGAATTACCGAGATTATCGACTTCGTCTACACGCCAGTAGTACGTGGCATACCAGGAAAGTTTCCCGGGATCATAGCTCTCGGCGCCCAACGCCTTGGGACCTTTGTATTCCGGCGAATTTTTATCGGCATTGCGTACGGCGTCTTTATCTTTGCCGAAGTACGCCTCGTGCGAAGCGGCACTATCGGCCGGAGCCCAGCTAAGAACTGCCGTCATCTTCACATCCGTGGCCCCGTTAGACGGTGCCGGACTACCGACCGCGCCGGGAGTCGTAAAGCTCCAGAGATCGCCTTTATAAGTAGCAGCTCCATCGAACTCATCGACACGCCAGTAATAAACCTTCCCTGATTCGAGCGGGCCGGGGCTATAGGCTGTAGGCCCCTGCGAAGCACCTCCGGCGGCATTGTTCACATCGTCAAAATCGTCGCCGATATATACGGTGTGCAATTTTGCGCCGAATCCTGCCGTCCAGCTAAGGATCGCATTCGGGTCTACAAATTCTGCGCCGTCGGCCGGGTCGGGATTATATGCGGTCCTGGGCGGGACCGTAAAACTCCAGATATCGCCCTTATGCTTTGTCACGCCGTCGGCCTCAACCTCGTCGATTCGCCAGTAGTAAGTCGTGCCGGGGATAAGGCCGTCCGGATAAGGGTATCCCGGAAAGCCGGCGACAAAAAACGTGCCGGCCTGGTTGACTCGGAACGTATCGCCTGTGCCGTCATTTATGCTGTCAAAGTCGTCGCCGAGGTAAACATCGTGCGTGGCCGCAGCATCATCGGGCGACCAGCTCATACTCACCCACGTATCCTCATGATAAGCACCATCAGCCGGACTGGGCTTGTAAGCTATTCCCGTCCATCTCGCAGACAGCGTGGTCATACCGGGATTTCTTTCATCATAGTCCAGTACGACCAGGCCGCTGCCGCTGTAGAAAGTAATCTGGCCGGCGTCGATTAAACCGTTGATTTGTTCGGTCCGGTCACCTTCCAGAATCAGTGTGCCGTCGCCGACGTCTATCAGCCCGACAGGCTGCATTTCCAGACCGTCGCTGCCGATGGTAACCGTGCCGCCGTGAAGGAAAAGTTCTCCCGCGGCCCCGCTGCCCGTAGGTATTATTAATTCTCCACAACTGAGTGTACCACCAGTCATGATCCAGGTACCTGAACCGCCACCCCATCCAAGTTCGAATTCATTGCCAACCGTTATGGTCCCGCCGCTCATATTAAACGTGCCGTGGCAATCTTGCCCATCACCCCACCAGATGTAATTTGATATTTCAAGGGTTCCACCCGTCATAGTCATCGTGGGCTCACCGGCCACTTCACAGGACAGGCCGTTAATCTTCGCATCGATCCCATCCTGAATAATCGGGCCATTCGGCGCTTTTGCGGGAGGCACATCTACAAAGACATTGTCGGCGGTGGTTGGGACTTTATTGGATTCCCAGTTGGCCCGATTGCTCCAGAGCTTGTCACCGCCGGCATTGGTCCAATGGACATCCGCGGCGTAGCCGACGGAACTCAGCATCATAGTAAATAAGACCAGGTAAACTGTTTTTTTACACATGAAAGTCCTCCTTCATAAAATCACGAAAAACATGGTGGATACTATTTTGACGTTCGATGAATTTGGCCTTTATCTGCCGAGAATTACCTTTAACGACTTGCTATCCACCTCCTTTCTTCAATAAGCCAAATATGAGCTGCTAATTGAAAAAAACAAAATTTGAAACAGGCTGTAAAACTTCCACCTGCAAGAGGCGAGAAATCTATAATGCCTATATTCTTACTTATATATCATTAACCACCTTGTTGTCAAGAAAAAATCCGAGCTAATATGTATGCGGCCCACACAATAGCGGAAAAGAACTGAAAAAAACCTAATTTCCCCCAATTAGCCTGCGAATGACTCCTGTATTTTTTCCTTCGTAATCAATTAAACGGGGCCTATGCTTAATCATCCAGCATAGGCCCCAAACTGGTGCCAATTCATTTATCTCAACAGTAGTCCAGCAAAGCATAGCCCTTTAGCACTACTATGCCGCCCTGATTAGGGTGTTCCTCAATCAAGGACGTCCTACTCATTCGGTTCGCTTATTTGACCGGACCTGCGGCGTAGTTGGCTGCGATCTGCTCTTCATCGAGAGCCACGTCGTAGATGTTAAACTCATTGACCGAACAATTCATTGCGCCATCCGCATTCCGGCAAGATAAAGAACCTCACCTTCAGACAAAGCTCGATTGTATATCGCGACCTCATCAATTGCGCCAATCCAGTCGTCTCTCCATCCATCCGAGCCGATAAGTAAGCTGGAAGGGCCGCCGGCAAAATCAGTCATGGGAGCCGAATCGGTTTCCACGCCATCGAGATAGCACTTCACCGTCTCGCCATCATGCGATGCAGTGATGTAGTGCCATTCGCCTATTGGCAGCTCCTGGTTGACGTATACCCATACTCTGCTGCCCGTCGTATTAAACTGAAATCCCATGATAGTGGGCTTGTCGGTATTCCAGCCGTATCTGAGCTGCCAGCTCCATCCTCTCGTCGCATCCGCCTTACTTAATGGCGCCGTCTCTACACTGCCATCTGTGCCTGGTTTTACCCAGATACCTATCGAAATGGGACCGTTGACGTCCAGGCGCGGATCGAAACCGCAATCCACGTAGGATTCACCATCGAATTCCATCGCCATACCGTAGTCCACCGGTCCTTCAACATAGGACGGGGCCCCGACGACAGTACCATGGAGCTCGTTGCCGGAACTATCATCCGTATTGTTTTCCAGTGCGTAATACGCGACCAGACCATCTGTTCCGGGATCAACCGGCTCGGGAATAACTGCCAACACGGCCGTACCCCACTGAGAGGCATCATTCCAGCCTTCTATGGCCGAAAATCCGAGCATCTTATTTTCACGCGAATCACCGCCGTCGTCGTCGTCATTGTAGTAACAGTCAATTCCGATCAAGTCACCAGATTGCGGCGCTGCGCCCTGCAACGACAGCCAGGGCATCTTTATCTCGATACGCCATCCGGTGTCGGTGTCTACCTGAGCCTGTTCAAAACCTTCGGTAGCTCCGTCAATGTTGGTTCCCTGTATTTCTTCCGTAGTCCACGCAAAATTATACTGGTGGTCGTCTCCGGCCAGCGGGGTGTTTAGCTTGGTGTTGCCACCGTCGAAATATAACTCCACACTGTCGTCCTGCCAGGAACCGTCCGAATCATTTTGAAGACTGTCGTCGGTAACGTCCACGATAACATAGAGATTCTCAGAATCATACAACGCCTTCCAGCTACCCGAGCCATTCGCCGGATCATCCAGAGGGACGAAATACTGCGCTGATGCGCCCTCCCAGACGAAATCGACCTGGCCATCAATTACAGGGGGCTTCGCGGTAAAGCCGATTTCCATATCAACCCGTTCGATACCTTCCTTGGCGGCCACAATTTCAAGTCCCGTTAGTGCCCTATTGTAGATACGCACATCACTCATCAATCCGCTCCAATTCTCTCCTTCGGCAGCCTCATTGTCACCGCCAAAGAAAAGTGGCTGAGGAAAGTCCATGGGTTGTGTGAATGTCCCTGAGCTGGCTTCAACGCCATTGCGGTAATAGGTCAACTGATCTGCGGTTTTCACTACTGCATGGTGAAGCCAGACGTCGGCGGGAATATCTTCATAGTCAAGGTTGTCGTCGCCGTTGCCATTCATGTGCCACTCGAATTTAGTCGGTGTGAACTTAATGAACTGACGCGGCACAAAATCGACTTTATTCTCGTCCATCCGATTACCGAGAATAATATCATTGTCCGCCGTGTTTTCAGCGCTGTGTTTCGCCCAAAAGGCCCAGGTAAAATTGTTGGTCAGTGTCATTTGAGGAATGTCTCCGGCGCGAACAAAAGCACCGTCCGCCATGCCGTTAAAACTAATGACGGTGCCACGCTCCGGGTCGTCAACCCAAACCGAGCCGTCCAGCCCCAGACCTCCATTAAGGTTGTTGATCGTGCCGTCATTACCACGGCCGGACAAATCAATAGCAATATCCCCGGCGCCTTCATTCAAGGGCCACCACCCAACAGGATTAGGATCTTCCGGCTCGGGTGCAGAGTTGGCCGAGAGAAACATATGCCCAAATCCTAGACTCTGGTTATGAGCTTCACGGCCGGTCCAGGTCATCTGAAGTTCTGTATCACCATTGTCGGTGTCGTCGAATACAGGGTGGAATCCGATGGTGTTGCCTGCTGAAAAGTCCAATGACGGCATCTGTCCGTATTCGATAGAGGCTTCACAGATGTATCCATCGGCAGTTACGGAGGAGGCTATCTGTAGGTAACCAGGCTCGGTTGAACCAGCACCGTCCATGTTGCACCAGTTCCATCTCTGATTATTGGCGTTAAAACCGTACTGGTAATGTTCAGAATGATCTGCAACGGCGTTTAACGTAGAGAAAAATACTTCTACAGCGTCAGCATTCCAGATATTGCCGTCGGTTTTATTCATGGATAACTTTTCGTCTTTCACCACCACGGCGATGTAGATGTTCACGTCATCCCATAGCATATAGAATTCTCCGCTACAGTCCTCAGGGCCGTCCCAGCTATCCTGTCCAGAATTCAATTGCTCTACCACATCAAGAACGGCTGGGGTCATAGCTTCAAGATTCCAGTCGCTCAGATCTCCGTCAATTGCATCGGGAGTACCCCTGAGACAATCTATCACCAGTGGTTCTCCAGTCGTTGGGTGTTCTGCGGGTGGGGCCGCAATCGCCAAACTCACGCTGAGCAAAGTGAAAATTCCCACTAAAAGGCATTTCTTAGCTGACATTTTTGTTCCTCCTAATTTTAAGTGAAAACTTATATAAAATTTTACTCCGGCCACACACCGAAGTATCAACAAAACAAATCAATTTTCTATATTTAAAAGTCCTCCTTCGAAAAAGTTAAAATAATCTCGCTTTGGCCACACACCAAAGCACTTAAAGCCTTCGACAAGCCAACTACATTCTATCCATATATGACTTAGATACTCAAACTGACCGTTTTTGAGTCGAACGACATGATAAGCCCTTCAATCACAACAACATAAGCGATTTGTCATTCCCGCGAAAGCGGGAATCCACTTTATCCATTACGTTCCTGGATCCCTGCTTTCGCAGGGATGACAGCGTGAATCGGTCAGTTTGATTTAGATAATTGTTCGCGATTTGCCACCTCCTTTCGTCAATAAGCCAAATATGAACTGCTAATTGGAAAAATCAAAACCTGAAATAGGCGATGGAAATCCCCCCCTGCCAAGATGCCTTAAAATCACTAATGCCTATCACTATATTTATACATCATTAATTATCCTCTTGTCAACAATAAAATCGGACTATTGCATATGGAATTGATAAATAGGTGAACATTTCTCATTAAATTGATTGTCTGGATTTATTTATCTGCATTTTCATGCAGAATCTTCAGCCGATTTCATGGCTATTGATGTCAGATTAGGATATATTTTCAAAAGACCGGCGGGGACAAGCTGTTTTTCGCCGCTCACCAGGGCCTTCAATTCTATAGCGTTTGCAAGCTCGGCGCCTCGATAATGATTGTTGGCGATGACCGTCAAAAATTCGAAGGCCTCGATTAATTGGTCGATTCTTCCTTTTATCCCGGCAAGCTCCTCGCCGTTGTAATAATAATCGTAGGTCTCGTCCCTGCCGGCCTTACTGAACCATTTTTCTCTGTTTCTGCCGTGCATTCGAAAATAGCCCGACCGCCCTACCGTGCACTGCTGCAAATTGAACGAGTTCCACGAAGTCGGATAGTCGAGGTTGCAGATCGAAACGCTAAGTTCCTGCAGGAACCCCAGCGCCCCTTTCTCCTGCCACGATTTGTGCCTGACTTCGACAGCCAGCTCGAACGCATCGCGGAAGTTCTCCACTATCGAGGTCAAATGCCGCCGGCTGTCCGGGCAATCCGCAAAATCGTACCGGAATTGAACCAGCAGATGCTTTAATTTGCCCGCCTCCAGGAACGGCTCGAAACCTTTATGAAAATTCCTGACCATCCCGGCGTCAATTTTGCCTTTGTGCGTAAAATCCTGATGAAGCTTGGCCGTAAAGAAAAAATCTTTTTTCCGCGAAGTCCTCTCCAGCCACGATTTCGTGTTCTTCTCAAAAGGCGGCCGGTAAAAAGTGCTGTTAATCTCGATGCAATCGACAAACCTGCTTACGTATTCGAGCTGGTCCACCTTAGGCTCAGTATAAACAATCCCCTTCCAATCCGGATACGACCAGCCCGCTATTCCTATGTAAACCTTACCCGGCATATATCATCCCGCCTATGTCATCCCCGCGAAGGCGGTAATCCATTTAGGTACTCAAACAAAACATAACTTGTTACATTTTTATAGGCAACAGACAAATATCTGTTTATTATAGTAAACATTAGCGATAAAAACATATAATAACTTGTTAGATCTGAATCGAACTATGGCCACAACAGTGTTCTATTCATGGCAGAGCGATCATCCGAACAAAACAAATCGCACGTTCATTGAAGAAGCGCTTGAAGCTACACTTCAAAAGATATCGTTAGATGGAGATATCCAAGAAGCTCAGCGAGATGAGCCATTGACTCTCGATAAAGACACCAAAGGGATTCCCGGGATACCTCCAATTGCAGACGTAATCTTCGAAAAAATATCAGTTGCCACCGTGTTCGTACCGGACCTTTCCTTCGTTGGCAGCACGGACGACGGACGCTTGCTGCCAAATCCAAATGTGTTGATCGAGTACGGATGGGCTCTTTCTGTATTGGGTCGTTCACGAATAGTGCCTGTGGTCAATGTCGCATTTGGTGCTGCCAATGCTGAGACACTTCCTTTTGACATGCGTCATCTTCGACACCCTATTTCGTATGAACTTGAGGTAGATACTCCTCCGGAAAAGCGTAAGAAAGTCAAGGCAGAGTTGGTTGCCGACTTAACCAGAGCGATTCAATTAGTCATTCAGTCCCACCCTGTGGAAACTGAGCCCTCTTCTCTAACCCATATCGCTATTGAGTCCACGACAGACCCCTCAACTTTTCTTGGTCCCAATGAACCTCTGGGTACATTGAGCGGCTTCCGTCACGGAGAGACACAACTTATAATGCCAAAGAATGAACATCTATTCCTTAGAGTGATTCCCACGAAACAGGTCTTGGAATTTAAAACCTCTCAGCAGGCATTGGAATTCCTATCTAAAGGTAGCGTAAGACCACTTACCGATCGAGCCACCGGATTGAATCTAGGTCGGAATCGCCATGGCGCCTTCGTTTGCGAACACGACGCCGAGAAAGTATTTGCCGTGACTCAACTGTTTCGAAATAAGGAACTTTGGGGTATTGACGCCGGGACGATAGACAAAGAATTATTAAAGGAATGGTTGAAGGTGGAATTTGGATATTTTGCTTGCTCTTCGCTCGAGACTGCGTTCATCCAGACACTATCTACCTATCTTACATTTTGTCGAGACATTCTTAACCTGCCATTGCCACTTAAATTCATTGCTGGTGCGACTGGTGTCGAAGGATACCGAATGACTGCACCATCCGGCATGGACTTCGGTGGTTTCGAGAGGTTCGGAGGTAGAGTCGTCGAAGAGAATCTCATATATGAAGGCACAATACCTGACTACGAACTTCCAGTGACAAGTATTCTGCGTCCGTTTTTCGACTACGTGTGGGAGGAATGCGGTCTGAATCGTCCTGATAAGGAAAGGTTGTAATTGTGAAATCTAACATCTCGATAGAAGACGACTGTGTAAACCGCCACGCGCTCCGCACACTGTTTCATTGAAGTTGTTGACCGCAAGGAAATTCGCACATAGCAAATGTTACTGATTATGGGATAATGCTCTAAATATTGTGTTTTAAAAGGAATCTAATATCTCTGGTCTCCTGCATCCTGATAACCTGTTATCCTGATGCCCCTACTTGTAATTGAAGCTACTCCACTTCAACCAGCTCATCCCACTGGGTGGTATATCTTTTCGAGCGTCTGGCAAACTTGGTTCGCCAGGATTGGTCTATACCCTCGGCAGCCCATATTAGGCGGCTGTCCGGCAGCTTTAGATTGACAGCGTCAATCGCCCGCATCAATCTTTCCGATTTTTGCCTGTCGGCCCGGTCGAATAAGTTGCCCTGCACTTTGCCTTCCGGCACAAGATCGCCAAGGATAATGCCCGCTTTGGTGTACAAAAACCCTTTTTTGTACAGCCGCTGCACCACTCCGGTCGCGTATTCGATCAGCTCGGGCGTATAATTGGTGGCGGTCGGGAAATGAACCCCTCGCGAATTAAAATATCGCTGCCGCGGCTCAACAAAACGGCTCGTCATTACAAAGACGGTCATCGTCCCGGCGGCCAATCCCTCGTCACGGAGTTTCTCGCCCGCCCTCGTAGCGTAACTTGCTATCGCCTCTTTAAGCTCTTCGACGGTCTCGACTTTTCTGCCGAACATTCGCGATACGGTGATGCCCTTTTTCGTCGGCGGCTGCTCTTCCAGCTCATAGCAACTGATACCGCGCAATTCATAAACCGTCCTGACACCGGTAACGCCGAAACGCCGCCTCATCCACTCAACATCCACTCCGCGAAGGGCGAGCGCCGTTTTAATCCCGGCTCTTTTCAATTTAATGCAGGTCTTTATCCCCACCCCCCAGATGTGTTCCACGTCTGTCCGCGCCAGTGTCTCATCGATACGGGCCTGCCCGGTAAGCTCGAACACGCCGGCCGCTTCGGGCGATCTTTTGGCAATCCGGTTGGCTATCTTCGCCAGCGTCTTTGTTTCCGCGATGCCAACCGAAACTGGCATGCCGGTCCATTTTTTTACGGTTTGCCTGATTCTCCGGCCGTAATCCGCCAGATTATTACCAAAACCCGAAAGATTCAAAAACGCCTCGTCGATCGAATATACCTCGATCTCAGGCGTAAAATTGCAAAGCGTCTCCATCACCCTGCGTGACATATCGGCATAAAGCGTATAGTTGGAAGAAAGCGCCACCAGGCCGTGCTTGTCGGCAAAATCCTTGACCTTGAAAAACGCCACCCCCATCCCGATGCCGAGCCGCTTGGCCTGGTTGGACCTCGAGACCACACAGCCGTCATTGTTGGAAAGCACCACGACCGGCCTGCCCTCCAGGGACGGCTGGAAAATCCGCTCGCAGGAAACGTAAAAATTATTACAATCAACAAGTGCGAATATATATTTCATAATGCGTGTATAACATTAGTGACAACCCCCCAGACCTC
>Ga0114918_10001432_pt1 | contig 21372 bp, 22 predicted proteins | sample LantaG_FD_87015 | JGI IMG/M metagenome (GOLD analysis project Ga0114918, IMG submission 87015) | Deep subsurface microbial communities from Baltic Sea to uncover new lineages of life (NeLLi) - Landsort_02402 metaG | ecosystem: Environmental > Aquatic > Marine > Oceanic > Sediment | place... | reverse complement strand
TGCACGCGAGCGCCGCCGCCGGTGCTCGCCATCACTGCTCTTTTTTTTTCTTCTTCTTCTCTTCTTTCTGCGCCGCTTTCGCAGCGACTCGCTGCCTCGCTCTTGCTTCTTTCCGAGCGCGCGAGAGAGAGAGAGAGAGGGCACGAGAAGACCCTCGAGCGGGCTTCGCTGTGGAAGAGGAGAAAGAGTCAGAGAGCGACGGGAAAAAAGCGAAATATTTCGGAGAGAGCGTTCGTCGAAAAAAGATAGAAAAGTGAAAGAGAGCGACCTCTCTCGCTCCTCTCTCTTTCAGAAATGATTCCTGCTTCCCAGGGCGCTCTGCGCAGCACCAGCGTCATTAGATCTTATCGCGTGGCCGCGAAAACACCAACCAGGTCCCATCCGAAGCGTCGAATCGTCCCCGCCGCGCCCGCGCGAAGAACCCCGAAGACGAGGACGACGACGGCGACGACAACAACAGCTGCTGCTCTCGCTGCCGCTGCTTCGACGACGATGCCATCATCATCTTCGTCCTCCCTCCAGGCAGCGCTGTCTGCCCACTGGCTCCCGCTCTCCGCCGCGGCGCTGGCAACGTACCTGGTTTTCAGGCTCGTGCGGTTCGCGAGGTGAGAGTTTTGATTTGGAAAGTCTGGGAAGAGAAGGAGACTGGTAAAGGAGAAGCGATCGAGCCGATGGTCTCAAAAAAAAGACCTCGACGAAAAAAACAAAAAACTCCTCTTTCTCAGGGCCGATGCCGACGCCTCCCTGCTCGCCGCCAGGCGCCCTCCCGCCAACGCCTACCGCGGAAGGACCGTCTGGATCACGGGCGCCTCCCAGGGCTTGGGCGCCAGGCTGGCCCTCGAGTACTATCTGCTGGGAGCGCATCTCGTTCTGTCGTCGAGGTCCAGGGAGAAGCTCGAGGCGGTCTCCGCTGCGGTTGTCAAGGCCGCGGCTAGTAGGAACTCTTCTTCTTCTGCTCCTCCTCCTCCTCCTCCTCCTCCTCCGACGGTGCTCCCCTTCGATGCCCTGGCCCCCTACGCCGAGCTCGAGAGGGCGGCAGCGAGGGCCGCGGAAGCGTCGAAAGAGGCGTGGATAGGAGGAGGGAAAGAAAAAAGCCCTTCCTCTTCCTCTTCTTCTTCTCCATCTTCCTCTCAAGCGGCTCCTCCGCGCCTCTCCCTCCTCGTGCTCTGCGCGGGCGCCTCGCAGCACGCCGCGGCGGCGGCGACGACGGCGGAGGTCTCCGACGCCATCCTGGAGCTCAACGCCGCGGCCCCGATCCGCCTGACGAGGGCGGCGCTGCCGCACTTGCTGGAGACTGCCGCGGCCGCGAAAGCGGCAGCGGCAGCGACGACGAAGAAAAACAGCAGCAGCTCGAAATCTCCTCTCTTCCCTCCGGCCGCCGCCGTGCTCGGCGTCTCCTCCATGGCAGCGCTCGTCCCCTCCCCGGGGCAGGCGGCCTACTCTGCCAGCAAGGCAGCCCTGGCTCTCTACCTGCGATCCGTGGAGGCAGAGCTGTTCGACAAGGGGCTAAGGACGACGACCGTCTACCCTGGACCCCTCTCAACCGCGAGTTCGAATTCGAATTCTTCTTCTTCTTCTCCCGAAGAGGACCCCGTCTTCTCCACCACGGCCGTGCGGACCGTCTACGGCTCCTCGGGCTTGAAGCAGGAAGGATCGGAAGCAGTTTCCTCCAAGGCCAAAGAGGACAAGAAGAGGCTCGACGGCAGAAGAGCAGCGACGCTGATAGTGCGGGCCGGATTCAACGGCATCGGGGAGGCCCTGCTGGGAAGGCACCCGGTGCTGCTCCTGGGCCACCTGGCCAGGGGTGGCAGTGGCGGTGGCGGGCTGACGCACCGGCTGCTGCGGAAAGTCCTGAGTAAAGTGGGGCCGGCACGGGCGGCGGCGCTCGAGGAAGGGCGAGGCGGTTACGACGCGGGGGCGCTGCTGTCCTCTTCCGCGGGCTCTAAGAAACAGACCTGAAAGAAAGAAAGAGAGATAGATGAGAAACTGTAAATACTGCTGCTGTTTTCGCCTCGTTCCCGCGGGTGACGGGAAGAAAAGAGGAAAGAAGAGAAAGGAGAAGAGTGGGTTTTTTCACATTTTCGTTTTGTCGAAAAAGGTCGAAAGATCGAAGCGGAAAAAAAAACTCTCATCGATTCCCCCCGGCTTCTCTTTGCTATTCTCTTCTGTCTCTTCTGGTCTCTTTTCTACCGCCTTGGGCTCTTGCATCGCGACTCTCTATCGACCCCTGCGAGGGCAGAAAGGCTTTTCCGACAAGGGAGAGAAAGAGAGCGAGGGAGTGCTTCTTCATCTCTTTATCTTTCTGCTTGCCTTTTTTTTTCATCGTCACCGTCGTCGTCGCGACCTCTTTCTCCTACTTCCGACCTCCGACCTCCGAGACACTTCCACAGCCATGGCCTCGACGCCTGCAGGATGCCCCGTCTCCGAGAGCAACCTTGTGGACGTCACGCACCTCCCGCGGGCGCTGCAGTGGCTGCTGGCCATCGCGGTCGTCTTGATCTCGGGCTTCTTCGCAGGTGAGAAGGGAGAAAGAGAGAGAAGGAGAAGGACAAGAAGGTCGGAGCCGTCGGCGGCGGTTTTTTTTTCCCTTCATCGAAGCTTGAGCTTCATGGAGCTCTCTCTTCTTCCACCTTCAGCGCTTCTTCGCTCTCTTTCCTTGCGCTCCAAGACGAGATCTTGATGTCGTGGATGCTCTGTACCGGTCAAAAGAGAAAGCAAAAGGGCACAAGAAGTAAAGAGAAGGCGGTTTCGATGCAGTCCTTTTGCCTTTTGATGATCTCGAGCTCGTCATCCCCCCTCGTTCGACCTCTTTTTCGACCTCCACCTCTTCCTAAAAAAAAAAAAACCCTTTCATCTTCTTCAGGAATGACCCTCGGCATCATGGGCCTCGATAAAGTCGGCCTCCAGATCCTCGCCACGGCAGGTGACTCTGAAAAGGAACGACGCTACGCCAAAGTCCTGATCCCGGTGCGAGAGAAGGGGAACTGGCTCCTGTGCACCCTGCTGATAGCAAACACCATCGCCAACACCTTCCTGCCGATTTTGATCGCATCGTTCGCCGGAGGCATTTATGGCTTCATCGGCTCCACGATCCTGATCCTGGTCCTCGCAGAGATCGCCCCGCAGGCTATCTGCTCCCGCTATGGTCTTTTGCTAGCAGCGAGGATGATCTACGTCATTTACTTCTTCATGGTCGTTTTGGCGCCCGTCGCCTGGCCGCTGTCGTGGGTTCTCGATAAGATCCTGGGACGAGAGGTCGGGACCATCTACTCGCGCGCCGAGCTCAAGCACCTGATCACGATCCACGTGGAGAACCCAGAGCACCAGGAAGAAAGCGGGCGTGAGTTTGGTTGGGTTTTAAGTTCGAGAAGAGAAGAGAGAGAGAGAAAGAAGAAGAAGGAAAAACTCACCCTCGACCTCGACGCGCGAAAAAAAATAAAATAAAAAACCCGACTTAAAAAAAAAAAAACTCTTCACCAGTCACGCGAGAGGACTACAAGGTCATCTCGGGAGCGCTCGACATCCGCGACAAGCGTGTGCGCGACGTCATGACCCGCGTCGAGAAGGTCTTCATGCTCGACGCGAGCACGAGGCTGAACTTCGACGAGATGCTGACGATCTACAAGTCGGGTGAGAAAAGTTTTTTTTTCCCCTGCTAAAAAAAAAAAAAACCAAAAACACTCACTTTTCTCCCTCTCTTTTCTCCCTATCTCTCTTTCTCCCCCTCCCCCCTCCCCCCTCTCTCTCCCTTTATTTCTATTTTTTTCTCTCCACTACATTACACACCTATTCTTCTCTTTTTCTCCCTTCCCCCCCCCCCCAAATCTCTCTCCACCTCTCTACTTCTTCTTCTTTCCAAAAAAAAGGATACACCCGTATCCCCGTCTGGGAGGGCCACAGGCAGAACATCATCGGCATCCTTTACACGAAGGATCTGATTTTGGTCGACCCCGACGATGAGGTCGAGGTCCGGGCGATCATCGCGCTTCAGGGGTGCGCCGGCGGCAACCCGGGCGGGATCGGTTCCGACGGGGTGCAGTACATCCTGGACGTCACGCCGCTGAACGAGGTCTTCAAGCTGTTCAAGACGTGCGGGACGCACTTGATGGTGAGAAGAGAGAGAGAGAGAGAAGAAGTTTTTTTTTTGTTGAGAAACTCGAGCGAGAAGCGAGCGAGAAAGAAAAAACTCACACCTCTTTTTTCTTTCTTCCTCTTCCAAAAAAACCGCCTCCCCCCCAGGTCGCGTGCCGCCTCAAAAAGGGCGCCATCAGCTCCCCTCCTCCTCCCGGCGCCATGGGCGGCATCGCCGGGATCTCGCCCGGGGGCAGCAACGGGGACATTGCCGCCGGAGCCGCCGCAGCCGGAGCCTCCACCGGAGCCGCGAGCGGAGGAGACCCGAACTCCTTCTCCGCCGCCGCGCGCTCGCAGCGTTCCTTTTTGGCGACCTGCGCGAAAGAGGTCACGGGCATCATCACGCTCGAGGACGTGCTCGAGGAAGTCATCCAGGACGAGATCGTTGACGAGTCTGACGTGTGGGCGTCGAACGATCAGCTGAAGCGCGTTCCCCGCGGGAATGGAGCGGGAACGGGAGGGGCAAACGGAGGAGGAGCTGCCGGCGCGGCCCTCGGCGGCGCTTTGTCTTCGGGCGTCGTCGGCGGCTTCGGCGGCCCCTCCCGCCGCGCCCGACCAGACGTCGCCACCTACCTCTCGCTCTTCGAGCACAAGTTGCGGGACGCCTCTCGCCTGTCTGCCGCCGAGGTCCAGGCCGCCGCGGCCTTCTTGGCCACCTCAGTCAAAGAGTTCAGGGCTTTCGGGCCAGGGGACGCGGTCCTGAAGGGGCTTGTGCGGCAGGCCGAGGTTATCGACGCCGGCGGCACCGGTGCAGCGGCGGGTGAGGGGCTTGTGGTGCGCGGGGAGCGCTCGGCGGAGGGGGACGCGAGCGACGCCGCCATGGCGGCGGCGGCTGCCGCCGGGGCGTCCGCGGTCTCCCCTTCCCCTTCGCCGGCCTCCTCCTCGCCGATCAAGACGATGATGGTGAAGGACGCCGCCGCGAAGGCAGCGGCAGCAGCAGGAGCCGGAGCCGCTTCTTCTTCTTCTGGAGCAGCAACAACAACAACAGCCACCTCCTCCAGAGCGCCCACGACCGGCCCCAGCCCCTTCGACGTGCGCCACGGGGAGGTCCAGCTCTACGCCCGCGGCGTGCGCTCCTGCCACCTGACCCTGGTGCTGCAGGGCCGCGTCTGCGTCCGAGCGGGCTCCGAGGGCTTTGAATCTGAACTAGGCCCTTGGTCCCACCTGGGAGCGAAAGCGCTGGCCGCCACGGCGGAGGAACCTTACGTCCCGGACTTCGACGCCGTGGCCTTGCCTCCCTGCCGCGTCCTGCGCATCCACGCCGACGCCTACCGCGTGGCGCTGCGCGTCGGGGAGGCCAACGCCGTCGCGGCGGGGCGGGCCGTGCGGCAGGCGCTCTCCGAGACGGCGGCGCAGCGTACCACGAGCGGGCTGGGCCAGGCGAGGAGGTCGCAGGTTGCAGTTTCCGAGGCCGTCGCTGCCGCTGCCGCGGGTGGTGGAGCTGCTGGTATTGCGAGGACGAGCCCGCGGGATACTCCTGCTCCTCCTCCTCCCGCGGCGGGTTCTTCGGTGGAAATGACGGAGACTAAACCCGCCGCCGCCGCCGACGACCAAGGAGAAAAGTGATTTTTGTTTTTTGTTCTGATCTTTTTCTTTTTTCAATCACCGCGCCACACCGCTTCTTCTTCTTCCCTTCCTTTTCTCTTTTTATGGTGTAAAAGGCGGCTAAGCTTATTTTTCTAGTTTTACAAGAAGGGCGGTGGAGGGGAAAGAATGGTTGTTTTTTGTTTGTCTGTCAAAAAATGGTTGTTGTTTGAGAAAATGGGCGACAGAGGCGAGAAAAGAGAAAGAAGAGCTCTCTCTCTCTTTATCTCTCCTCGCGCGCTCCCGCTTCTCCACTCCAACACCAAGGTAAAAGAATTTGGGTTTCTCTCTCTCTCTCTCTCTCTCTCTCTCTCTCTCTCTCTACGGAGAAGAAGAAGAAGAACGAAAGAATGCGAAGAAAACAAAAGAATTCGGGGGGAGCAAAAAAGGTTAAAAAACCTGTTTTTCAAGAAGAGCTTGCCCTCATGTTCTGGATCACCTTGCGCAGCATCGCAGCCTCGGCCTCCAACCTCGCGACGCTCGCCTCCAGCTCCGAGGCGCGCTTCTCCGCGACGATGGCACGGCCCTCCAAACCATCAACATAGGCTCTCTTGCGCTCGCGGGCCTGCTGCGCCGAGACGCGGTTCCTCAGCAGCCGCTTGAGCCTCTTGGCTTCCTTCTCGTCGGTCGTGGCCTCGAGAGCGCGCTGGAGCTCCTCGTCGCTGTGGTACTCGCCGATGACGCGGGCGGTCTCGATGGTGGCGGCGGCGACAGCGGAGGGCAGGGGGGCTCCCGCGGCGCGAAGAGGCAGAGCGGTGGGGAGAGCGGCGGAGGCAGAGGCGCGAGGGGTCTCTTCGGCGTGGCCGTCGTCGTCAGAGGAAGGGGAGGCGGCGCGAGAGGAGGAGGAGGAGCGGCCGCGGCTGCCCTTCTTCGCCGCGGCGGCGCGCGTGGAGCGCGTCGTCGTCGTCGTGGCAGCGGCAGAAGTAGAGGCGTTCCCTTTTCTCTTGGTCGCCGTGGCGTTGGCAACTCCGAGCGAAGCCGGGGTGGGGGCGGAGGCCGCAGGAGAAGCAGCGGCCGCAGAAACGCCGCCGGCAGCTGCCGCCGCCGCCGCCTCCTAGGCAGCCAGCGCCGCGCGTTTGAGCCTGCGCGCCTGCACCGCGGTCGCCCTGCGGCCCTCGGCGGCCTTGATCGCGCGCTCGCGGGCCGCGCGGAGCTCGGCGAGCTCGAGAGAGGTCAGCGGGCGGGTGCCCGCAGTGGCGGAGGGAGCGGTGGCGGCAGCGGCTACGAAGGGTTTTCCGGCGGCAAAGGGCGTCATCGCCGTCAGCGGCAGGCCCGCCATGGCATACGCCGGATTGTTGCTAGAACAAGCACCGGGAGCAACGGCGCCCCCCGTGGTGAGGTAGTGGGCCGCGGCGGCCATGTCGGCGTTGAAGAAGGGGAGGCCTGAGTGATTTTTAGGAGGAGTTGAAGGGGGTGAAGAAGAAGAAAATCGAGAGGAGGAGGTTGGGTGAGAGGGAAAATCTGGCTCTGATTTTTTTTTTTGCTCGAGACCGCTGGCTTTTCTTTTTCCTTGCGATTTGCGAAAAGCTCCGCTCGCATTCGCGACCTTTACGCTCGCGCTCTCGCTCTGTCTTCGGCGGTCGGCAACGAGACTCGACGCGCTCGATGATCTGCCACCGAGAGCGAGCGAGAAGAGCGACGAGCGGCCAAGGGCCGAGAGGTCGAAAAGGAATGGCCTTTCTTTCGAAAAAGAAGAGCAAGGGAGCTGCTTCTCTTCTCCTTCTTCTTCCTCATCTCCCCCAAACCCCGCCCCTCTCTCCATCTTTTCTCTCACCGAACGCGGCGGCAGCGGCGCTGGCCGCGTGAGACTGGGGGACGACGGCGTCGGACATCGTGCGTGGTTGTAGAGAGCGGGTGGGAGGAATGATGCGCGGAAGTCGAAAAGGAAAGAGCGTCGGAGGGGTGCCAAGAAGGCTCCTTGGAGTTTTCGAGCGTGTTGCGCTGTCTCCGAAAGTGGGATGCTTCGGGCGTGAGAAGGGTTTTCGTGCGAGAACAGGCTCTGTCGAGGAGCGGAGGAGCGGGAGGGCGTAGGGAGGGGGGGGGCGACCGTCACGTCGAGAGGACTTCGAGAGAGAAGATTAGAAAAAGTGAGTGAGGGAAAAGCTCGCTCTCCTGCCTCGATTTCGGCCGTTCAGCGACGTGGCCGCTCCCACGCAGCTCGGCGCTTCCTTTGTTTTTTGATTTTTTCGCTGCCTCTTCTCTTTGTATATCTCTCTTTTGACCCTCTTGATTTTTTTTCTCGGGAGCAACAAAAGAAAAGAAAGAAAAGAAAAGGAAGAAAAGAGGAGGAAGGAAGATTTTATTTTTCAATTTTCGCGAAACTCGGGTCTCTCTTCTCATGCTCTCTCCCCCTCCCTCCCGCGCCCCTCTCCCCCTTCTCCTCACTCCACCCTAAATCCCCTGCCCGATCAGGTAATCCCCGAGGTTCTCCACCACGACGTTCGCCTCGCCCGGCTGAGCCCCGGCACCGTAGAGACCCACCACAAGCGCCGTCTCCGTCTTTTTCACCGTCACTCCCTCGGACCCTTTTTTACCTCGGAGCACTGCTCCAGGGTCCCCCGGAATGACTAGATATTTCACCCCGCCGATGAACATGCCCTTGGTAGCTAAAGAGTCGGCGTCTGCGAGCCCTGCCATGAGGGCGTCGACTTCCTCGGGCGTGACGTCGGGAAAGCCCGGGCTCGATGCCCAGACCCCGCCGTCGTGGCCGACGATCGCCGCCGAGAGTAAAGTTCCTCCATGAGGGAGCTCGACCATGAGGTGGTCGTCGACGTACTGCTGCCACGACATTATTTGTTGGAGTTGTTGAGGTCGAAGGGGGAAGCGAAAGCTGTTGTTCGGAGGGGAAGGGTTTTGGAGAGAGGTTGAGGTCGAGGTTGAGTTTCTTTTCTCCGTTCGCGCGATGCCTCTTCTTTCTCATTTCTCTCATCCATTCGCCCTCGAGATTTCGAGGCTCTTCTGGGCGTCTTGTCATTTCTTCGTCCTCGTCGACAGTTCGGGACTGGAGAGAGGATCCCATCGGAGTAAGCAAAAGGCACAGCGCTAGTCCAGCGGCACTCCGAGAGAGAGAACAAAAAAGGAGGGAGAGAGAGAAGCAAAAGCAATCAATCGATGGGGGCGAACGATCGACCGACCAATGCTTTTTGCTCCGAAGGCTCATCGAGCAGCTCTTCAGACAGCGAACACGCGTCGGCGTGATAACGACATCGGAGACCGTACCTGTCGTTGGGGGCTCTCTGGCTGATATCAAGAGGTGCAACAGTCGCGAGAAAACGTGCACGCGAAAACGAAAGTTTTTTTCAACTTTTTTCTTCTTCGCGAAACGGCAACAAATGATCAGAAATCGACGTTTTTTTTTCTTCTTCTTTTCAGCCATGGCGCTCGAAAGCAGCGGCCCCGCTTCCGCTGCTCCGGCAGCGGCTGCCGCTCCCCGTCCACCACACGACGCTCCTCCGTCCACAAGCGGACGCGCCGGAGACGTCGGCGCCGAGGCGGGAGAGCAGCAGGATGCGCGGAGGCGAAGGAGGCGACGACGGCCAGCGGCGACGACCTCGAAGAATTCGCCGAATCCTCGACCTCCTCCACCTCCACCTCCGTCCCTCTTCGCCCGCCACGCCTCCTGGGTCCGGGCCAACGCCGGCGCCGTCGCGGCCCTCGAGTCCACGCTCTCCTCCGCCACCTGGCTGATGCCTGACAGGTTCTCCGAGGGCGAGGCCCCGGCGCTCGAGGGGGCGCACGCGCTCCTGGGCCTGCTGTCGCTCTACCACGAGGCACTGCTGTCCGTGGAAGAGTCCGCCTCGGTCAGCCCTCAAAGCCTGTTCGGCGCGCTCGGGTGGCCGCTGTGGCTGGCTGCGATCCAGCAGGTGAGAAAGAAAGAGAGAGAGAATTGGATTCTGGAGAGGAAGGCGGAGAAGAAGGAGAGAAGAAGACAACAAAAAAACTCAAGACGAAAAAAAAAAAAACCCGAAAACGGAAAAAAAAACTTTTTTCTTCTTCTTCTTCTTCTTCAGGTCGAGGTCCTCGTCGAGATCGCCGCCACGCGGGCGGAGGCCTCTGGCCGCGTTTCCTCCCGCTACACCCCCTTGGCCTGGCTCGAAGCGCTCAAGGCCGCGGCGAGGCTGCTTCTGCTGCGGCAGCGTGGTGGAGGGAGGCTGCTGCTCGACGGAGGCGCTTCGCTCCCGCTCGGAGGAGGAGGAGGAGGAGGAGCGAATTCGGATCCGTCCTCTTCTTCTTCTTCTTCTTCCTCGACAACTTCTCTCTCCGCTTCCTCGCGCAGGGCGGCGAGGACCGCGGCGGTCTTCGCGGCCTTCTCCGAGTTCAGGGAGAAGCGAGGCCTGCCTCCCGTGCCGCAGTACCAGAGGGCGGCCGCGGCGCTCAAGGGCGACAGCGGCGGCGGTTCTTCGGCCTCCGCTGTCCCTTCCGCTGCCGCCGCCGCTTCGACCTCGACCTCTTCCTCGTCTCGCTGGTGGTGGGACAGCCCTCTGCCCTCTCCGACACCTCTCTTGCCTCCTCTCTCTCCTCCTCCTCCTCGAAGGAAGAGCGAGATCGAGCCCGCAGAAGGGGAAGAAGAAGAAGAAGAGGCACAACGAGAAACAGAAGAAGAAGCGCGGCGACGAAGAAACAGTGACCTTGAGCCCGAAAACTCGGCGATGGCCCTGCTGCGCTCCGCCGACGCCGCCGCCGACGCCGCGGCCTGGCGCGGCGCGCACGCCATGGCCCTCGGGGAGATTCTGTTTATCGCCCGACCCCTGATCTACGTCCTGGCTCTGCGCAGGTTCTCGAGGAACGGAAACAGAGACAGCTGGAAGCCGTGGCTGCTCTCGCTCGCGGTCGACCTCATGTCGTCCTACCTCCTCCGCCGCGGCGCCTCCCGCTGCCGCGTCGCCGCCGGAGAGGCGTCGGCGCGACTCGCCGCAGCGGGCGCCCCCGCCGCAGCCCGCGCCGCGGCCGCCTCGGCCGAGGCCCTCGACTGGTCCCGCGACGAGGCCGCGGAGCTGCGGAGGAGGAGGGCGCTGCTAGCTCTGTACCTGCTGCGGAAGCCCGCCTTCGACGCTGGAGTGGGCCCGTTGCTCGACGGTGGGGAAAGGGTTCTGTGCCGCGTGCCGCTGGTGAATCTTTTGGTCTCGCGAGGGGCGGACATCGTGCGCGGGGTCACCGGGTACTACACCTATACTTCGGGGTCGTGAGGAGGGGGAGGAGAGAAAGGAAGAGAGAAAGAAAAGAGAGGAATGGAAAATGTAAAAAAACAAAAACAAAATGATTTCAGTTCTTTCTTGCAAGTTATTTTTTAACTCTCTCTCTTTATCTCCTCCGGCCTGGAACCAGCAGCTGCGCCACCGCTGCCCCCGGGCTCGTGCCCCAAGACTCGGTGTGTCGGGCGACGACGACGCGAGGATGAGAAGGAGAGGAGGAAGAAGGAGAAGAAGGAGAAAGAGCTCCTCCTCTCAACTCTTTTTCGACCTCTTCTTCTTTTCCTCCTCCTCCTCCGCTTCCGCTCTCGCTCTCGCTCCCGCTTCCTTCGCCCTCGAGACGATAGACCGTCACTCCCTGCACGTCCACCACGGGACGCCACGGCAGCAGAGAGACGGGCGCGACCAGCCTCCACCTGGCGACGATAGAATGCCTTTTCTGCTGATCCGAGGCCGCCGCCTCTTCCGAATTCGAGGAGCTCGAGGAACTCGCGGCGGCAGCGGAGAAGAGCGCGTCGCCGCTCGCGAAGTCCCCCTCTGCCCTCAACCCCTCTTCCTCGGACACGACCTCCACCTTACCCGCGAGCTCGATCCGCGAGGAGTTCAGGTAAGTGGACAACAAGCAAATATTCTCCCTCCAGGCTCTGAGCCCGGAGACGGAGACTGTAGGGTCGACAAAGGCGCAGTCGCGGCTGTAAGCTCGACCGGAGATCTTTCCGGTTAAAAAATAGTCGTTGCGGAAATCTCGCTCGATCGCCGCCGCGACTTCGAGGGCCGAGGAGACGCCTGCGCCATCGTCCGATTCGTATGTGTCTGTCGTCAGAGAAGGGGCGGCAGCAGGAGTCGAGGAGGAGAAAAGGAGGTCGGTCGCGGCGGAGACGGCGGCGTTGAGGGGCGAGTTGGAGGTGGCCGAGGTCGACGATTTTGAAGAAGAGGAAGAAGCCATTTCGAAGATCATCATCGGCGGTTGCTGCTGCTGCAGGTGCACCTGCTCCAGTAGAGCGCTCGGCACTGCCCTGGGAGGGAGAAGGTATCGTTTTTTGCCTCCCTGCGAAATTTTAAAGCGAGCAGAGCCCCCACGGGCGCGGAGAGAGCGCGGGCGATGCATCCAATTGAGAGAGGTGAGAGATCGGAAAAAAACAAAAAAAGTAACTTTTTTTTCATTCAAAATTTTCATTTCCTTCTTTCTTTTAACACCGCTCGAAGATCTTGTACAGCTGCTGCAGCCTCGTCAGCTCGACTACCGACCCGTCCGTGGAACGGGCGCGCGGCGGGCGCAGGTGAACCCGCATCGCGGGAAGCAGGATATGAGCGACGCTGCGCTCGAGGCTCCGAGTCGGGGGGCGGTCGAGAAAGTCGAGCGGCGGCGCTTGACGCCTTTTGTTCTTCTCTTTCTTCTCTCCCTCTTCTCCTTCCTCCTCCTCTTCCTCGTCTTCGTCTCCGTCTTCCTCTTCTTCCTCTTCTTCGCTCCACCCGGGAAGGCTCAGGCAAGAGGCCAAGGCCTCCGCCACCGACTCGAAGAAGCTCGCCTCTCCGGAAGAGAAGTCGACGTCGCGCGCGAGCGAGAGCGCGAGCTTTGGAAGAACGGAAATCCGCCAAGAGAGGCCGTCGATGACTTCCGGCAGAGCCGCCAGGCGCCCCTCCGGGGTGATCTCGATGCTGAAGTGGTCCTTGAGGGGCTCGCGCTTGAGCACGAGGAGGCGGGAGGCCAGAGCGGCGGCCTCGGAGATCCGAGAAGAAGAAGAAGAAGAAAGGTTGTCACTTTCGTCGTTTCCATTCCCGTTTCCGTTTCCGTCGTCGTTTTCCTTTTCCTCGCTGGCCTTTTCCTCGAGCAGCGCCAGCTCTATCAGCTCCGCCACGCTCGGCAGCTCTCCTCCACCAGTGGAGATTCTAGCCACGACGTGCGCGTTCACCCTCCTCAGCGCCTGCTGCCTCGCCAGGTCTTTGATTAAAGGGCGGAGGTCGAGCAGCAGCAGAGAGGTGCCGGATTGGACCAAGGCGCGACACCTGTCGGCCATCCCCACAAAGGCCGCCGATTTTAAAGCTTCCTCGATTCCCGCGTGGGCTCGGGCGTCGACCGTGGTGGAGAGGAGGCGGTCTACCGAGGCGAGGCGGGAGGACTGTGGGGGGTTGGGGCGGGGGCGGAAGGCGGCGGCGGCGGAGGAAGCTGCGGCTGCTGCTGCTGCCGCCGCGGAAGAAGTGAGGAGCCCCCCCGCTGGCGCCGAGAGCAGAGGGTCCTGCTGCTCCTCTGCGAGGAGGAACGAGGCCGCCGCGGGCTCTTCCCGTGCGCCTCGGCGGCGGGCCGGGGCAGCGAGGATGGAGGGCGTCGGCTTGGCGGTTCGCGGCGGCTGCTGCTGCGGTGGCGGCATCGCGCCTCCTTGCTCTCCTCGTTCTTCTTCGCCGCCGTCGTCGCTTTCGTTCGCGGCAGCAGCTCCACCTCCTCCACCACCTCCGCCTCCGCTCCCTCCCGCTGCGTGCCTGAACGCCACGAACGCGTCGAGCGTCCTCGCCCTCGCGTCCACGCGCACGAGGTTGCGGTCGCCGCCGGCGCGATCGCGGCGAGTCGTCGTCGTCGTCGTTGCAGCGGCAGGAGCGGCTTCGGCTGCCGTCGCGGTCGTCGCCGTCGCCGCCATTCGCTGGAAACGACCCCCTCCGCCTCCGTTCCCCGTCCCCGCCGCTGCACTCGCAGGAGCCCCGGCCCCGGGCCGCAGCTGCTGCACGAACGCCCTCTCCTGCCTATCCGCCCTCCGCAGCGCCCCGTCCACGGCGTCAGCCAGCGCCGCAGCCACGCTGTCCCTGTGCAGGAAGGCGACCTCTCGCTTGGTCGGGTGGACGTTGGCGTCGACGGCGGCCGGCGGCAGTCGCAGGTCGACGAAGCAGAAGGGCCTGGCGCCCCGAGGGGCGGCCGCGGCGTGCGCGCTCTCGGCGGCCCGCCTGAGGGCTCCGGCCTCCACCGAGCGGCCGTTGACGAACAGCACGAAGGCCGAGCGGCGTCCCGGCCAGTCCGGGGCCGAGACGTAACCCGTGGCCTCGAAGGAAGGCGCCGGCTCGTTGTCGCTTCCTTCGCCGTCGCCGCCGCCGTCGTTCGAGGATCTCAGAGTCGGGGTTTTCCCTCCGTTTCCGTCGTCGCCGTCGTTGTTCTTCTCTTTCTCCGTTTCCTCTCCACTTCCGCCTCCACCTCCACCTCCACCCCCGCCTCCGACCTTGAACGCAAAGGGCAGCAGGGCCTTGGCCAGGGGGGCTCCATAGACAGCTCGCAGGGCGTCGAGGCGGGAGGCGCGGCGAGGGAGAGCAAGAGAAGACGAGTTGGCAGCAGCGGCAGCGGCACCAGCGTCGGAAGGAGCAGAAGAAGCATTCGCATTCGCGTTCCTCGAACCGGAACTGCTGATCCCCGTCGTCAGCACGTCCGGCCTCGCCGCCCCGGCCTTCCGCAGCGCGAACGCCACCCCGGCCCTGTGAGCGGCGTAGCGCCCGACCAAGTCGGCACACCTCGCGTGCTCGTCGGCCGGGCTGCCCAGCGCCCTTTTCCTCGAGGGGGTGTTGAAGAAGAGGTCCTCGATCGTCAGCGTCGTCCCTCTGCACCCGGCGACGGGCTGCGGGGTGCCCACGAGCGCGCCGTCGCGATAGGAGGCCCTCAAAGCGTGCTCCGCGCCGGAGACGGCGGTGGTGACGGTGAGGTGAGCGACGTAGCTGAGGGAAGCCAGAGCTTCACCTCGAAAACCCAGGGAGCTCAGGTTGGAAAGGCCGCCAAAGTCGCGGAGCTTGGAGGTGGCGTGGCGCTCGCAGAGGAGGGGGAGGTCCTCGGGCTGTTTGTGGTTGAGGTGGTGTTGATGTGTGGTTGGCGGAAGAGGTCGGGAGGGGTTGGAAGGTGGAGGTGGAGGAAAGAGAGCGGAAAGAAAGGGCGAGAAACGCAAGCAACGACAGCTCCTTTCCCGTCGAAATTCGATTCTGCAATCAAAAAATGACTTCCACCTCTTCTCCCTACCCTGATCCCGCAGCCGTCGTCCTGCACCTGCAGAAGCTTGAAGCCGCCCTCTCGGAGCGTGATGTTGATGTGCGTGGAGCCTGTGGAGTGGAGAGAGAAAGAGAAAGAGAGAAAGAGAAAGAGAGAAGAGAGAGAGAAGAGGTGAGGAAATCGAGAAAACGACAAACAAGCAAAGGGACGCATCGCAAAAAATCCATCATCCGCTTTTCCCTCCTCACCGGCGTCCAGGCTGTTCTCGAGCAGCTCCTTCAGCGCAGACACGGGCCTCTGCACGATCTCCCCGGCCGCGATCCTGTTGACCAGGTCCGGCGGGAGGCGCTGGATCGGGCGCAGCTGCGTCTGAAGGAGCTGGACTGGAATCGATGGGGCCGCAGCGTCGGCCGCGGCAGCTGCTTCGGCCTCCTCTGCGCGCGCAGCCGCGGCGTCGTTGATGTCGATGGCGGCATCGGCGCCGTCGACGTCCATGGCTGCCATCGCAGGGGAAGAGGAAAGAGCTCAGAAGGGAGAACGAAAGAGCGAAGAGGGAAAGAGCGAAGAGAGAAAGAGAGAAAGAGAGAGAGAAAGAGTGAGCATTCGATTCTTTTCGTTTTCGTTCGTTGCTTCTTCTTCGACTTCACTCTTTCCTCTTTGTAACCGAAGCTTCTCCCTCCAGGAAAAAAAAAAAAACCATGCCACGCCGCCCCTCCCTCCCCGCCCTCTCGGCGCTCCTACTGTTGCTCCTCGCAGCCGCCTCCGCGGACGCGGCCTCCCCGTCTCCCTGGCGCTTCCGCTCCCTCTTCGGCGAGGGAGGAAGCGACGAAGCGGCAGCAGCTCCAGCAGCTCCAGCGGCTCTGGCTCTCGCCCCTTCGTCTCCTCCTTCTTCGACGACTCTCCTCTGCGCCGAAGACGGCCCCGAGGGCTGCGGCGCGCTCGTCATCCAGCCCCCGGCGGCCAAGGCGGCCCTGAAGGACTACGTTGACTGCGTGACGGTCGATCCCACCGCCGCGGGGGAGGCGTGCGTGCGGAAAACGGACGGGAGCGGAAGCGGTGGGAAAACCGTCGGAAACGCTTTTTCTTCTTCGTCCTCTTCCTCTTCCGCGGCGAAGGCAGAGTCCGACCCTCGCGACGCGTGCCCCGAAGACCCGCTGTTCGACGAGGCCGGGGAGTTTTCTGCCGGGGACTGGGGCGCCGTGGCGGCCAAGGTAAGAGAGAGGGAGAGATGAAAGAAAAAACCGAAACCGAAATCGAAAAAAAAAACCGCTGAACGACGGGAAAAACAACCCCCTGTTTTTTCAAAAAAAAAAAAACGCCCCAAACGCCAAAAAACGCTCACAGATCTCCGCCTGCGCCAACGCCGTCCGCACCGACCCGGACGCCTTCGCCTGCGACTTCCCCTGCGACTACAGCGCCTGGAGGAGCTCGGCTCTCTCGCCCAAGAGGGGGCCCTTGATGTTTTCCCCTTCTTCGTCGTCTTCGTCATCGTCGTCGTCGTCGTCTCTTTCGAAAAATGCCTCCTCCTCTTCTTCTTCTTCTCCGACCAGGGTCCTCGCCTCCGCCGCGGCCTCCCACTCCCTCGACATGGCCCTCTCCGACACCTTCTCCCACGCCTCCTCCGACGGCTCCGGGGGACTCGGAGAGCGCGCTGTGGCGGCCGGTTTCGACTCATTTCCCCTGGGGGAGAACATAGCAGCTGGCTACGGCAGCGTGCGCGTCGTCGTCCTGGCTTGGGCCTGCTCCCCGGGCCACAGGGCGAATCTGCTCGCGTGCGGCTTTGACACCGTGGGTTCCGGGGTCGCTGCGGAGAGCGGTTCCACCTACAAGGCTTATTACACGCAGGACTTTGGGTGCTCGAGGCCGGACTACGACTGCGCCTGCCCCGCTGCAATGACGACGACGACGACGACGACAACGAATTCTTCTTCTTCGAGTGCTTCGACGTTGCCGCCGCTGCCGAAATGCGACGGCACTTCTTCTTCCCCTTCGACGAGCAACGACGACGCCGCTTCCTCCGCTCCCGTCCCCACCGCTCTGTTCGGCAAGCCGGTCGCACCAGCTGCTGTCGCCGCCGCCGCGACTCCTGCCCCGACGGCGAGTGCGCCGGTCGTGGTGGTGGCGGCGAAACCTTTTTCGACGCCCTCGCCCTCGCCTTCGCCTCCGCCGGCGACGACGCTTCCTCCCCCTCCTGCTGCTCCCGTCGAAACGGAGCAGCCCGAAGAAGAAGCAGATGAAGAAGAGGCTGCCTCCGAAGAAGAAGAGACGGAGGCTCCCCCGGCATCGGGAGGAGGAGGAGGAGAAGAAGAACAACAGCCTTCTCCCTCTCAGTCGCCGGTCGCGGCAGCAGCCGCAGTTGCCGCCGCCGCCGGCAAAAAGAGAGAGCCCGCAGCCGTCGCTGCTGCTCCTCCTCCTCCTCCCTCCGGAGGCTGCTCCTCTTCTTCTTCCTCCTCCTCCTCTTCTCGCGGATGCCTCTACGCCCTGGGCATGGAGCACGGAACTTTTTTCTCGTCCTCGTCGTCTTCGCAGCTTCTCCCGACGACAGACGCGGAGGCGGCGACGTTTCTTCTCGTCCTCCCTTCCCCAAAGGCCGCCGCTCCTTGCGACGGCGAAAACGACGAAACCTCTTCTTCCTCTTCTCCTGCTCTCCCGCCCCTCTCGGCCTCGGACTTCTCCCTCGATTTCGAGCCCGCTCTCAGCTCGAGCGAAAGCAGCAACAGCAGCAGCACGAGCACTCTCGAGGTGTTGAGCCGGGCCCTCAAGGACTCCCCCCTTTCTTCCTCCTCTCCCTCGGTCGCGCTGCTGCGGCTGCGGCACCCGCCTGCCTTCACGGGCAAGGTCAGGGTCTCGCTGCTCTCCTCCGCCTCTCCGAGCAGCAACGACGCCACCTCCGCTCCTCCGCCTCCCTCGCTCGAGTACACGGTGGTCTCGCGGAGGCTCGTGGTCGCGACAGCCGGGGTTGGGCTGAGCTAGAAGAAAAGAAAAGAAAAGAAAAAGTGTTTTCTTTTTCATTCGAGACGATTTCATTCTTTTCTTTTCTTTTCATTTTTTTCTTCTCCGATCTCTTTTCCTTTTTTCTCTTTGTGATAATCGAAATCCCCCGCATGATCTCTTTCTATTGTCGTCGTTGTCATTGTTTTGTTGTTCTCTCTCTTTAAATGATGGATAATTACTGTTTCACTCCTCGCGCACAAGAGGGAAAAAAAGGCAAAAAAAAACAGGAAAATAAAAATCAACTCTCTCTCTCTCTATTTTTTTTTGAACTCATTCCTTTCTTTCTTTCTTCTCTCTCTCTCTCCCCACTCCGCTAATCAAAACCCGACGGGAACCGCGTCGTCGAAGTAAAACACCCCCAGCTGGTTTGTCCTCACGGCCACCTGCAGCAGCTGCCCTTTCGAGGAGTCGGTCTGCGCCGCGGCGCCGGCCGACAGCGGCACGTCGACCTCGACGCCCGTGGCGCCGGCCCTCAAGCTCCCGGGAGCCGGCAGCGGGATCGCGGCGGCCCGCGGCGCCAGGCCCGCGGCGTTCTTGTTGAACTGGATCAGCAGGCCGTCGATGGCTGCTGACGTGGCGTTGGAGAGCTGCAGGCGGTAGACAGCGGTGGTGGGGGAAGTTCGCAACAGCGCGGCCGAGATCGAGAGCCCCTTGCCCTTGTCCGCGGGCAGGACGACGCGGAGAGGCGGGGCCGTGGGGGCAGCTGCTGCAGCAGCGGTAGGAGCAGCAGCAGCTCCGAAGGGGTCGAATGGGGCAGCAGCAGCAGCGGCAGCAGCAGGAGCCGGAGGAGCAGGAGTTGCTCCTCCGGCGACCGAGAGCGCACCGAGCCCTCCGAGGAGGTCGTCGGCAGGAGGCGCAGCAGCAGCAGGCGCAGCGCTCGCACTGGCAGCAGCAGCCGGCGGCGGCGCGTCCCCGAGGTCCAGCAGGTCACCAAGCAGGTCGGGGACCACCGCTGCGGTCGAAGGGGGAGGCACGGGTCCGCCGCCGCTGCCGTCGCCGCCGCCAGCAGCCCCCGCCGCCGCGGCCTCCGCCTCGGCCTCCGCCGCCCTCGCCGCGGCAAGGTCCTCCGCCCTCGCCACCGCCGGCCTCGCCTTCGACACGAAGGCCTGCGCGGGCCTGTGGTAGACCGAGGCCAGCGAGCCCATCTGCGGCAGCAGGGCGCGGGCGAGCTCAGGGTCGATCGCCGAAGAGGAAGAAGAAGAGGAAGACCCAGAGGAGCTGGCGCTCGAGATCGTCGGCTTCTCGGCCAAGACAACGTCGCGTGCGGCTTCGGGGTCGCTCGACAGCAGCCTCCAGTAGATGAAGGCCCTGTCCCGCAGGTCCGGGTCGTCGGCCTCGCCCGTGGCGTAGGTTAAAACTAATTGAATCAGCCTCTGCGAGCTCGGGCCCGGTTTCTTCAAAAAGAGCTTGACGGCGGCGGTGACGAGCGCGAGCTGCACCGCCGAGGGTTCCTCCGGGAACGAGTCCAGGAAGGCCTCGAGCAGCTCGTCGGCGTTGTCGATCCGGTCGGCATACTCGCCCACGATCCACGCCATCGCCGCCCTGGCCCCGGGCTCGTCCAGCGAGTCCAGAGAGGCACACAGGTCGGAGATGACCGCCTCGTAGCGACCGGGGTAGCGTCGGAAGACGTCCCTGACGACGACCACCGCCTCCTGCACGACGTAGGGAACCCTGGTGCGCACCAGCTCCAGGAGAACGCCGACGCAGCGCTCGGCGGCGTCCTCGAGGCGCACCGCCAGGGCCCCGACGGCCCTCACGGCCTTCCGCGCGAACTCGACGTCGACCTCCGTGGAGTACTCTCGCAGCTCGAGCAGGACCTGGTCGACGGTCTTTTCGGACGCCAGGGCCACGACGAGGTCGAGCTTCTCCATCTTGACGTACGAGGGGTCGTTGTACTTGCAGAAGAAGGCGCGGACCTCGTGGGCGAGCGTGGGCTGGTAGGGCTGGGGAGGGGGATCAGAAGAGGAGGAGGAGGAAGAGGCCGATGCGATGGACGACGACGCATTGGCCACGGCAGCGTCGGCGTCGGCCGCGGCGATCAGCTGCATGTTGCGCAGCGCTACGTATTGCACTTCCGGCTCCGCGCTCAGCAGCGTGACCAGCGGCGGAGCCAGCTTGCGTCGCAGGGCCGCGGCGGCCGGGGCGTGCAGCACCTCGGCGCAGCGCAGGAGCACCTTGGCCGCGGCGAGCACGACGGCGCAATTGGCGTGCTGCAGCCGCGGCGCGACGCGTTCGGCCAGGGCCTCGGCGTCCGAGGCGTCCGCCGGAGGGGCGCCGGAGCCCAGCGCGTCGAGGATGAACACCTGACCCCACTCGGTGCACTCGTTGAGCGCGCGGAGGAGCTTGGCCCGGGCGGCAGGGGCGAGGTCGATCCCCGAAGAGGTCGAGGTCGAGCTCGGGGTGCCGTCGCCGATCTCCGTGAGAGCGGCGACGGCGTTGGCGACGACCATCGGGTTGGCGTCGCCGAGCAAGTCCTTGAGCGAGTCCAGGAAGCCGCGGTCGGCGACGGCCTCGGGGGCGAGGTCGTAGAGCTTGGCGACGCAGATGGCGGCGGTCTTGCGGACGTAGGGGTCGTCGTCCTGGGTTTGAAGGAAGAAGTTTGAAGTTTTTTGAGATTTTTCGATGTTGAGCTGGACTCGGGTTTTTTTTTTTCTCTTTCTTCGTTCGAGGTCTTTTGCTCAGAGTTTCTTTCTTTTCCTCTTCCCAACAGCAGCAGCAGCCGCAGAGAGAAAAAAAGAGAGAGAATGAAAACCTCAGTCCTATCGATCGTTGAAAAAGCACACCGCGGCTCCTATAAAAGGAACCCGCTTCTCTTCTTGAAATAAAGCATGGATCTTTTTGGTTCTTCGTCACCGGTTTTTTCTTTTCTCCCTCTCTTTCTCGCCGCTGTTGCTGCTGCTTTTCGCCCCAACCCCAACTCTTCCCCCTTTTTCTTACCTTGAGAGCCCTCGCCAGCGGGTCGCAGAGGTACTCGACGATCTTGTCGACGCGGATGCACCCCATCGTCCTGACCGCCAGGGCCCTTACTAATGGGTTCGGGTCCTGCGCGTCTTTCACGAAGGTGTTGACCGCCATGATCGCCAAGTCCGGCTGGGTCTTGGCGTAGTTGATCAGGTAAAGATAAACTAATTTCTTCAGCTCCAAATCGTCGGTCTGCATGCGGTTGGCGACGTCGGGGAAGAGCATGGCAACATCCTTGCCCACGGTCATCGCGGCGATCACTTTCTTGACCGCCTCTTTCGCGCGGGAGCGGTCAGGGGAGCGGAGGTCCTCTTTCAGCTCGGCGATCTCGCCTGGTTAGGGAAGGGGGAGGAAGGGTTTTTTTGTTTTGTGTGGGGGGGAGAAGAAGAGCGGGGAAGCGGAGGTGAAGTGAGGAAGAGGAAGGTGTGGAGGTCGAAAGAAGAAGAGGAAGGAGGTCGAGGTCGAAGGCGTGCCCGCTCGCCTCTCTCTCTCTCTCTCTCTCTCTCTCTCTCTCTCTCTCTCTCTCTCTCTCTCTCTCTCTAGATCGAGCGCGCACAC
>Ga0114918_10001431_pt1 | contig 21378 bp, 14 predicted proteins | sample LantaG_FD_87015 | JGI IMG/M metagenome (GOLD analysis project Ga0114918, IMG submission 87015) | Deep subsurface microbial communities from Baltic Sea to uncover new lineages of life (NeLLi) - Landsort_02402 metaG | ecosystem: Environmental > Aquatic > Marine > Oceanic > Sediment | place... | reverse complement strand
CGTATATTTTGATAGCAATAATCCTCCAACGGAACTGGTGTGTGGTGACATTGACGAGCCGACGTGCGACCCGACACCTGAGCCGAGCATACTGCTGAAACCGTGTACGACCTATTACTGGCAGGTCGTCTCCAAGAATTACTGCGGCGAAACCGAGGGACCCATCTGGTTGTTCACGACCACATCTGTCCCAGCCGATTTCGATAATGATTGTGATGTCGATTTCGAGGACCTGAGAAAATTGGTCTTGTACTGGCTGGAGAATGAGCCATCAGTGAATATTGCTGCTCCGGACGACGTAATTGACTTCGCGGACTTTGCGGCGCTGGCCAAAGACTGGCTGTGGTCTGACGAGCCATAATTGGTGATTGGTAACTGGTGATTGGTAACTGGTGATTATCTGTGCCGTCTCCGTAAGGAGTCCCAAGGACTAATATTGGTGGTACTGAGGTTCGGCTGAATTTAAGAGCACCGAAATCGATGCAGTAAACCCGCCTGAACCCAGCCCGCCTGGGCGGGCCAGCATTGGGGTGTGAGGGAAACACCAGAAAAAAGTGTGAGTAATTTGTTCTCTGCGCGCATAATAGTTAATAGAAACTGGTACCAGAAAGGCAAGTTCGAGTGACTGAGGAGCTGGAACAACAAAGCTGGGTGGGGATAGCGAAAGGCGATGCTGATATATGGCGTGATTTTATCGGCAGAGAGATACCGCAGCTTTATGGTATGTTTATGAGGCGCTGGCCGAACCCTTCGCTCGCTGAAGAGCTGGTTCAAAAGACGGTTTTCGACGCTGTGCGGGGATGTGGCAGCTATGACCCATCGAGGGGCAGCCCCAAAGAATGGATTTTCGGCATCGCACGGAACAATATCCGTCTTGAGATGAGAAGGCGGGCAGGTCGGCCGAGTGTTGACGGCGATATCAGCAGCTACCTTGAGACGATTGACAGCGAGCCGCTGCCCGATGAAGTGCTCGAACAGAAAGAGACGGCAGTAATTGTCCGGTCGGCACTGCAGAAGTTGGACGGTAAGGAACAAGCGGTACTAAAAACAAAGTATATCGAAGGTCTGTCAGCGCGTGACATTGCTCAGCAGATAGGTATTACGGAAAAGGCGGTGCATAGTTTGTTGTATCGGGCGAGGATTTCTCTTCGCCGCCAACTTAAACGAATGGCACCTCCTTGATAAGCAGGGGCAAAAATTATGAAACGAAAAGATGAAAATCTCGAAAAGAATATCTCGCGATTGGTCAAACTGACAGGTGATTCAAATGAACCCAGTGAGGCTTTTAGCGAATCGTTGGTAGATGAAGCTCTCAGTGAACTCGCGAAGTCAGGTGAAGGCCGTCAGCGAGAGGGAAGGCATAAATTCACGAAAATTAGATGGCCAAGAATACTCGCTTATGCGGCGTCAATTATTGTTGTCTGCGGCGTGGTAATTGCTTTAACAATGCCGCCGCAAAAATTTGGGGAACTGGGAAAGGCCGCCGAGAAAACAGCCCTTAAACAAGGAGTCTCTCGCGAGGAAATAGCCGGTAAGCCAGTCGCGGTCCTGGAACCGGCGAAACAAGTAGAAGTACCGGCGAAACAACCTGTTAGCCGGCCGGAGAAAGCAAAAGTTGCAAAATTTACATACGACTCAAAGTTGGTGGCCGGCTCGAGAATAACAAATGCAATGGTGGCTGAAGCACCTTCAACACCATCTAAGAGCCGTTTTAGGGGGGAAAAAGCACATAGGCCAGTTAGCTACTACAAGTACAAGCTGGAAGAGGGCCCGGGCGGTTATCCAATGGCGCACGGCGGAACTACACCGCCAAATGGTGAAGCTTTTGACGGGGTGTTCTTTAAGAATTACGGTGTGAATCCCTTTGTTGATACCGAGGACGACCATCTGTCCACTTTCGCAACGGATGTCGATACCGGCAGCTATACAATTGCCCGCAGGTTCCTGCACGATGGACATCTGCCTCCGGAAAAGGCAGTAAGAGTTGAAGAATTTGTCAATTATTTCAAATACGACTATCCCGCGCCACAGGAAGACGTCTTTAGAGTTTATGCTGAGGCTGCACCGTGGAAATTCGGGACCGGTCGCAAGAACAGCTATCTGCTTCGGCTGGGCTTGAAGGCAATGCAGGTGAGTGAAGAGAACCGCAAGCCTGCTGTTTTAACATTTGTGATTGATGTATCAGGGTCGATGAATCGAGAAAACCGCCTTGGTCTGGTCAAGAGAGCCCTGCGAATTTTGGTAGAGAGATTGAGAGAAGAGGACCGAATAGGGATAGCCGTTTACGGCAGCCGGGGCAGAAAAGTTATGGACCACAAGGGACTTGACGAAAAAGCTGAGATTTTGGCTACAATCGAATCGCTGTGTGCCGGCGGCTCAACATACGCCGAGGAAGGGATTCGAATCGGCTACGAAATGGCCGAGAGCGCATACAGGAAAGGCTATATCAATCGCGTTATCCTTTGCTCGGATGGCGTGGCTAACGTCGGCCAGACCGGAGCTGACGACATTCTGGAAGTTATCAAGAAAAAGGCGGAAAAAGGGATTACGCTTTCGGCTATCGGTTTTGGGATGGGCAATTATAACGATGTTCTGATGGAAAGACTCGGCGACAAGGGTAACGGACACTACGCTTATATCGACACAATTGTTGAGGCAAAACGGATTTTTGAAGATAACCTCACCGGCACGCTGCAGGTTGTTGCCAGAGACGTCAAGGTACAGGTTGATTTCAACCCGGAGGTTGTGTGCAGCTACAGGCTGATAGGCTATGAGAACAGGGACGTTCCCGATGAGAAGTTCCGCGATGACAAGTACGACGGTGGTGAGGTTGGAGCGGGCCATTCGGTGACGGCTCTTTATGAATTGAAGTTATGGCCCGGCAAAAAAGGAACCGTGGCCACCACTTATGTCCGCTATAAAGACGCCGATACTATGGTTGCAACCGAATTCAACAGTTCCATAGCTACTGAAGACTTTACACCATTGGCCGAGCGGGAGATTGACACGGGCTTCACAACTGCTTCGAGTATGGATTTTAGATTAGCCACTGTTGCTGCCGAATTCGCGGAGATTCTGCGCAAAAGCTACTGGGCCAAAGGGGCAAAATTGAGTGATACCCTGCACCGTGCCCAGGCCGTGCTTCACGAACGACCCGGCGACGCTGATATTATCGAGCTTGTTGATTTGATATCGAAAGCCAACCAACTGATGAAAAATGCGGATGCCGAGCCCTGTGAGACTGAAGAAAATACAAATTAAATGCAATGCCGCAAAAATACAAAACGGGGAACCAAAAGACCCATCGATGTGGTGGGTCTTTTTATTTTGCTGTCGAGTTTTTGGACTTCGTCCTGCCGAATAGATTATTGGGATTTTTTTTGTTCGAGGAAGGCTTCTAAGATTTCTGCAGCAGCTATTGCATCGAGGCGCTTTTTTTTCTTTTTCATAGTAAAGTCGGCAGAAGCCAACTTTTCGGCGGCACTGAAAGTGCTCAATCTTTCATCCTGAAAATGGATGGGAATATTAAGGACTTTTTCCAACTGCTCGGCGAACTGGAAGACGAGTCTGGCCTGAGGGCCGGTGGAATCATCCATATTCAAAGGCAGGCCAAGCACAATGGCTTCGACATTTTCGGCTTCGACTACTTCAGCAATCTTCTTTGGCAGGTCCTTTTGTCCCTCGATTACAGCCAGTGGTGAAGCAAGGGTCTCGGCGGGGTCACAAATTGCCAATCCTGTGCGTTTTGCACCATAATCTACTGCCAAATATCTCATTTTATTATGCACTCAAGAGGTTACAGGAATTTTTCGCCGGCGCGCTGCTTTATCAAATCAAGCAGTTCCTTTATCCGGTCGGTCTGGTCGATGGGACATACAAGTGTGGCATCGGGGCTGTGTGCTACAACTATATTTTCCAGGCCAATAGCGGCGATTAGATGGCCATTGTCTTCGGTAATTATGATACTGTTCTTGCAGTCGAGAAGCTCACTTATGCCGGCTACAACGATGTTATTGTCCTTGTCGGAACTGATAATGTCAGCGAGGGCGGCGAAGGAGCCTATATCAAGCCAGCGGCAATCCAACTTTATCGCATAAACCTTCTCGGCTTTTTCCATAACGGCGTAGTCAATGCTGATTTTGGGCAGTTTCAGGAACCACTCCTGAAGTATCTGCAGTTGATTCGGGGTATCCCAGCCCCGGCGAATCTGGCGTAACGGCTCGGTGGCTTCGGGAAGAAACTTTTCCAGATGGGCGAGTATTGTTCTGGTCTTCCAGACAAACATTCCGGAGTTCCACAGGTATTTGCCGGTGTTGAGATATTGGTTTGCGGTTTTTTCATCCGGCTTTTCTTTGAATGCTTCTACGGAATATATTGTGCTCTCACAATCCTCGCACTTACGGGCACTGCCGCATTTTATGTAACCAAGCTGGGTACTGGCAAAGGTTGGCTTGATGCCGAAGGTGACTAAGTCGTCCGGGTTATTATTTACAAAGGTCAAAGCGTCTCTGAGGGCCTGCTGCAATGCCTCGGCTGGTTCTATTATCTGGTCGGCGGTAACGACAGCCATCGTGGCCTCGGCGTCATATTTCGTCAGGATGCTGGCGGCCAAACCGATGGCTCCGGTGGTGTCACGGACGGCCGGCTCGGCAATGACGTTGTCAAAGGGCAGTTCCGGAAGATTTTCACGTACGAGGTCTGCGTAGCCGGCATTTGTGAGAATAATTATGTTCCTTACGTCGAAAATTGATGAGAGGCGTTCGAAACAGCGTCTAAGAAGCGTTTGGCCATCAAGCAGCTTTAAGACTTGCTTCGGTCGTTTTTGTCGACTGAGGGGCCATAATCTTTTTCCTGTGCCCCCTGCCATTACCACTGCATAATCCATTGCCAAATCCTTTTACCTGCTGAACAAGCGCCTAACCACAAGTATATCAGACAAGGTAATCTGCGTCAATGTCAGTTAGAGGTTGAATCTGCTGTCGCAGTTTTTCGTGGCCGGGTTTGCCCATAAGTGCGAAGGTAGCTTCCTTGCCCAGCTCGACGGCGGGCTGGTCATAAGCGTTAATGCCGAACAGCGCGCCGGCGAAAGAAGTTGTTACCTCAAACAAATAAATGAACTGGCCGACGGTGTAAGCGTTTACCTTATCGAAAACGACCGTAAGGCAGGGACGTTTGCTTGTCAAAAGCGCATACTCAGTAGCCTTCTTTTCGCTATTAAGCAATGTGCCCAAGTCTGCGCCGGCAAGGAACCCAAGCTCAGGGGCACAATCAGGAGCCGGGCCAATCCTAAGCTTCCTCTCGAAATTATTGACCTGAAGGAAAGTGAACAATTTGTCGTTAGGCCCTTCACGATACAACTGTACCTGGCTGTGCTGGTCGGTTGCGCCGAGTGCCTTGATGGGTGTGGGGCCTATGTGGACTCCGCTGCCGTCCAGGTCTTTTGCTTTGCCGAGGCTTTCGGCCCAGAGTTGCCTGTACCAATCGGCTAAATCTTTCAGGGCGTAGCTGTATGGCATCATTACGGAGATTTTTTTGCCGCGATTATAAAAATGGTAGTTTATCGCCGCATTTATTGCAGCCGGGTTTTTGTAGAAATCTTCGCAGCTAACTCTGGCGTCCATATCACGAGCGCCTTTCAGGAGGGAATCAATGTCAATTCCGCACATAGCGGCGCTAAACAGGCCAACAGCGCTCAGCACGCTGAATCTGCCGCCCACGCATTGTGGAACTTCGAGACATCGCAAGCTCTCTTCGCTGGCAATCTTGCGAAGGGTGCCCTCCTTTGGGTCGGTGGTTGCGACTACTTGATTTTGCAGGCCTTCAGGGCCGAGCTTGTCCAAAAGCATTTGGCGAACAATCAAGAACTGACTTGCGGTCTCTGCGGTTCGGCCGGATTTACTAATGACATTGAAAATCGTTTTATCGAGCTTGCCCGCCCGGGCGGGCTTGTCACCGACCCAATCTAAAAATGAACCAAACTGCAAGGGGTCAATATTGTCAAACACAAACAGACGAGGGCCTGTGCGTTGTATATCGTCGAGATTGTGCATATATGGGTTCAGTGCAGTTTGCAAAGCAATGTTACCGAGGGCCGAGCCGCCGATGCCGAGTACAACAAGATTCTCACATCGCCCTTTTATCTCAGCAGTTAGCTCTTTGACCTTTTGAGAAATTTCTTTGTTAAAGGGGAGGTCTCTGTACGGAGTCTCCCCGGCTTTTCTTTCTTTATTCAGCTTCAAAATTAACGGTGAGGTTTTTTCGGCGAGGTCTTTTAGCTGTTCGGGTGTAATGCCGTGCTCTGCGCCTATAACTTCAGCGGTAACATTTTTGTAGTAAAGTTTAATTTGTGACTCGGCCATTGCTATTTTCCTCTAATGTTCTTATTGCTCTCGGTTGCTTTGTATTCGGGGTTGGGCGTATGCATCTTGGCGTCAACAGACTTTAGCCAACCGTGAAGTTTTCTTAGCAGCTCTTTGGTTTTCTTAGGCATCTTCTCAGCCAGGTCGACCTGTTCACCGATATCGTTGGCCAGGTTGTATAACTCGACTTTGGGTGGGTCGTAAAGTTCTATTAGCTTGTAATCGCCGGCGCGAATAGCCGCCCCTGGCTGCTTGGCCTGTGGGCTGTAATGCGGGTAGTACCAATATATTGCTTCGCGTTTGAATCTGCCTTTGCCTGTTAATAACGGTACAAGGCTTTTGCCATCAATCTTTTCGCCCGGTTTGGCCTGGTCACCGGCGATTTCCACAATTGTCGGATACAAATCTTCGCTGGTGACAGGCGTCTTACAGATGCTTCCGGCTTTGACCCTTCCGGGCCATTTGACCAGCAGCGGTACGCGGATGCCGCCCTCGTAAAGGCAGCCCTTGCCGGCGCGCAATGGAGTGTTATTGGTCACCCTCCCCTCGCCGCCATTGTCGGAGGCAAAGATGACAACTGTGTTATCAACAAGGCCGAACTGCTCAAGCGTCTCAAGCACACGAGCTATGTTGGTGTCTAAGTTTTCTATCATTGCTGCGTAGGTGGCGTTTTTCTGGGACTTGTCGCTTTTCAGTTTCGCTTTGTATTTATTTATGAGCGGCTCAGGCGCCTGCAGTGGGGTATGCACGGCATAATGAGTCAGATACAGAAAGAAGGGCCTGTTCCTGTTCGTCTTGATGAACTTGATGGCTTCATCGGTGAGCCTGTCTGTCAAGTATTCTCCAGCTTTGCCGCCTTTTAGCGTGGGGATTGAGGGATTCCATTTGCTGCTCGGATTCTTGTATGGATAAAAATAAGCGGGCGGGCTGCCGTGCGTCCAGCCGGCTACGTTAAGGTCGAAGCCCTGTTCCTGGGGCCAATATTTCTCCGTGCCAAGGTGCCATTTGCCAATACTGGCCGAGGCATACCCGGCGGGCTTAAGCGCCTCGGCGATGGTCGCCTCCTCGAGCGGCAGGTACATCCTGTCATCCGGCGGAATGATGCGACTGTTTTTGGGGTGGCGGTGTCTGCCGATGGCCGTAATGTGGCCGGTAAATCGCAGCCGTGCTGTGTCCTTGCCGGTCATAAGACTGGCCCGCGTCGGCGAGCAAACGGGGCAGGCTGAATAGGCGTTGGTGAAAAGCATACCTTCCTGGGCCAGGCGGTCTATGTTCGGCGTTTCATAAAAGGTGCTGCCGTAACAGCCCAGGTCTTTCCAGCCCAAATCATCGATTAGTATAAGGACGAAATTAGGCTTTTTATTGACTTTGCTTGTTGGCGATAGCTTTTGAGCCGAGTTTAAACATCCCGGAATGGCCAGTGTCGCAGCACCAACCCCCAGGGCTTTCAAAAAATCACGCCGATTCATCCCCCGCCCCTGGCGGGTTCTTTTTGTAGAATGTTCCGCAGTCATAGATTTTCTAACGGGATTCATAAAATCATCCTTTGGCAGAAAAGCAATTTGCTGCTCGTTAAAGATTCTATGCCTTTGAAAGACCGGCGTATTTTACCAATAGTGATTTTGTTTGTCCCGTACTAAATTCGACTACGACGACGCTATTTTCGCCCATATCAATAAACTCTTTGACTTTGCCGCGGCCGAAGGTTTCGTGTCGTACCAACTGACCTGCGGCGAAGTCCGGAATCGTATCATATTGTGTATACCTCAAGCTAACGTCATTTTCCTGAGCGGTTTCGGCAAGGTCAATTCCAAGCTCGTAAAGGAACGGCGAGGGTATTGTTCGCAGCATCTGGCCTCGCACTGTTCGGTATCGGGCACAACTTATATACAAACCTGCTTTGGCGCGTGTTATGCCGACGAAAAAGAGTCTGCGTTCTTCTTCGGTTTCATCCTCGTCGCCGGCGCCTCTTTCGTGAGGCAGCAGGCCGTCTTCAAGGCCGACGATAAAAACATTTTCAAATTCGAGACCCTTTGCGCAGTGCAGAGTCATAAGGGCGACACGCCCTCCGGATTCGTCATACGCATCGATGTCACTGAAGAGCGCTATCTGCTGAAGATAATCGAGTAGTGACGGCTCTTCTGTCTGTTGGTCGTAAATGTGTGCGGCATTGAGCAATTCGTTGACGTTTTCGAGTGCACCTTTCTCTTTCGCATCTTCGCTTTTGAGCGATTCAGCCAATCCGGATTCGACAAAAAGTCTTTCGGCGAGTGGCGCGACTTCACCACCAATATCCTTCTTAAATCCCTCTATCATTTTGACGAAGGCGGTGATTTTACTTTTCGCCCCTTCCGAGAGAGCATCAATGTGCCCGGCCTTTTTTAAGCCTTCAGAAAAACCAATATTGTGTAACGTAGCGTAGGCACGAACTCTGTCAATTGTTGTTTTTCCTATCCCTCGCGGTGGCGTGTTGATGATGCGCAAAAGCGCTATTTCATCATCGGAGTTGACAAGGATTTTCAAATAGGCAAGCAGGTCGCGGATTTCCTTTCTGCCGTAGAATTCCACGCCGCGAACAATCTGGTATGGTACCTCATTCTTAATGAATGCTTCTTCGAGCACGCGGCTCATAGCGTTGATACGATAAAACACGGCTATATTGCTTAGAGATGCACCTTGGTCAGATAGCTCTTTTACTTGCCGGGCAACTGCAAGGGCTTCTTCGGTCTCGTCCTCGAAAGCGCTTACGGCTATATCTTTGCCGCGTGAATTCGTAGGTATGAGCGTTTTTTGCTTTCGCTTTTGGTTAAATGAAATCAAGTTATCAGCGGGTTCGAGAATATTCGGTGTGCTGCGAAAATTTTCTTCGAGCTTCACAACCGTGGCGTCAGGCCAATCATTCTCAAAAGCCAGTATGTTGCGAATGTCGGCGCCGCGCCAGCGATAAATGGACTGGTCCGGGTCGCCGGTTGCACAGATGTTGTTGTGTGTCGAGACGAGGGCCTTGGCGATTCTGTACTGGGCGTGATTGGTGTCCTGATATTCATCAACGAGCAGGAATTTGAAACGATTTCCAAGCTCGCTGCAAACATCGGGACAATTCTGGAGCAGGAAGGCGGCTTTGAGCAGCAGGTCATCGAAATCCAGGGCGTTGCGCTCGCTTAGTATGTGCTGATAGCGGTCATATATTTTCGCTAAATTTTTTAAACGAAAATCATCTACTTCCGACTTGAAAGTATCAACATCTACGAGATTATTTTTCAGCTCGGAAATCCTTTCGAGCATTCGGGCCGGCGGAAAGTTTGTAGTATCAAGCTCACAATCCTTGACGGCCTGCTTAATACACCTGGTCTGGTCGGACTCGTCATAGATACTAAAGTTAGGGTTAATGGCTGCCCTGTCCGCATATCGGCGCAAAATTCTGACGCACAAAGAATGGAAGGTGCTGATATGTGCGCCGGTAGCGGTGCCAAGAGCGATTACCCTTTGCCGCATCTCCTCGGCGGCTTTGTTTGTAAAAGTTATAGCGCAGATGTTATGCGGCCGAACGCCTGAATCAATAAGTGCGGCGACTCGATGCGTGATAACGCGGGTTTTGCCGCTGCCGGGGCCGGCAAGGACAAGCAACGGCCCTTCAACGTGAAAGACCGCTTTTCTTTGCGAAGAGGTCAGTTGGTCGTATTGCATTATAAAGAATGCAAAAATCAAAGATTAAAATCGTTAGATTCGCTTCTCCGTATGGAGTCCTCCGTAAGGAGTCCCAAGGACTTACGGACTAACAGGCGAAATCAAAATTATGGAATCCAGCACCAAAATAAGCATCTTTTACTGGATAGTTTTCATTGCTGAACAAACTCTGCGACAGTTCTATTTTGGTGCTGGACGACTTCCTTTCCGCCGGTCGGCGGATTGATATTTTATTTAATATCTGCGTTTAGCGGCGCCAAATCGCTATGGCTGCTTTTTCAGCAGCTTTTCCTCCTTTTGCTCTAATTCTTTAGCGAGATCCGGTCTTTCAATTTTTATGCGGTTATAAAGAGTACCTCTCAGTTCAAGCGAATACTGGCGGTCGTTCAAAAGGTCAACAATTGCGAGGTATCTCAACAAAGGGAACTCCGGCAGGTCCCACCGGTTCTCCTTTTTATACATAGAATGATAATGGTCGTATACTTCTTTCGCTAATCTTTCTGTGCCGAATGCGCCCTCGTCGTCACGTATTGCATACAGGAAGTAACTTTGCCGCAGAAGCGTTTGTACAATTTCACCTGCATTGATTACGTGCAAACTCTTGAGCTGTTCGAGGAGATAATTTCTTGCAAAGACGGCAAGAGGAACTCTAAATTCATCCTGGGGATAGAGCTTCCTTAACTGATTGTAGATTTTTTGTGCCTGGGGTCTGTGGCCTGCCTGATAGAAGGAAAGCACAGCGTTCTTGAGCATATTCCGATGGCCGATTTGGTGTGAGGTATATTCATCGTCATTGGGGTCTTCGTATTTCTCGATAACTTTCAGTATGGCCTGATTGTATGGTTCAAACATTCTCAGATCGGGTCGCAGAAATATTTCGTCGCTCGCCCCGCCCTGGAGTTCAGGGGCGGGGCTCGTGGCACGGGTCCTTGGGCCCAAGGTCACGGGCTTATAAATAAATATCTTTCCGCCGCGGAAGAGGTCTTGCAAACTGTGGACGACGATACGGTCGGTGTTAGCTTCATCTATGGAAAATTGCTTTTTGCCGGCTTTTTGCAGGCCTTGGACGGCCCAATAGATTGCGTGACTGCCAGGGTGTCGCCAATCCAAAGGCAAATGTGTATTGGGGTCGCTGAAGTCGATAGGACCATAGAGTTTATTCAGTTTCTGCATCAAAACGGGGTCGAGTTTCCAGACATTGCGCAGTTGGTAAGCTTTTGCGAAAATATCAATTTTTTTCAAGGCCTTGGTGCCTCTGAAGTTGTCTATTGTCTCAAAGGCGGCGGGTTTAAACCCGCTGGGGTTTTGCCTCAGCGACAAATAATTACCCACAAATGTTTTGTCATCATCGAATGTTTTGTCGGCTGATTTCAGGGCATCAATGAGTGGACGAACGCTCGCATCATTTTCAATTTGTCGCCACTGTGTTGGTGCCTTGGCAAGACCTTCGAAATATGAGTCCGTAGTTTGTAGTTCGTAGTTCGTAGTCTGTGAACTATGAACTTTGAACTCTGAGCTTTTGAGCAGCGGTTCCATCGCTTTTGCCAGTTGCAGCTTGTAGTATTTGTGTGCGTCATCAGTTATACCACCTATTTTATGCTGGAATATAAAGGCGAGCTGCTGATAAAGCTCAATGCTCTTCGGGTTTCGTGGAATACCTTTGTCGCGAAGCAATTCGTAGCCATTTTTGACCCAGCGCCATCGCTCCTCGGGCTGGGTCGCAGGGATGGTGACGGAAATGTTGTAGGCCATATTCCAGGAGTGGAAAACCCAGACCGCTGCGAAGCGGGGCTGCAAAGTGGTTATCCACTCCGCGATCTGTTTTGCATCGAAGAACTGGCCCTGGTCTTTGAGTTTTTCGGCCCGCATCCAAAGGATGTCCACAACCAGGCCGCGAAATGCCCCCATGGCAATGGTAGCAAACGCCAATGAAGGCGGCGCGTTTTCAAGGGGCTCATCTCTTATCAGCTTCAATTTCTGCCGCTGGGAATTTATATAATCGAGCTGCGTACCGGTGGTAATAAGCAAAACAACCCCAAGCCAAATGCAAACAAGCCAGATTATGGTATCACGTAAACGCATAAGAAATATTTTAGTCGAACTAAACTACAATTCTTGCAATTTCTCTATAACTGAAGATTAACAGGGCAAGAAGCAGCAAAAGAGACGCTTTAATACAAATCATAATAGCTGCTACCCTGGCCAGTAAAGACCAGCTTAATAATCGCGCAGGGACCAGGAATTTTGAGGGGTTTAGCCTGTCGAAGCGCGGTAAAAGCTGAATGATTGGCTTGACAGCGTAGTAATACACACCACTTAGTTCGGCGCTTATATATTCGAACGACTCAATGACAAAACCACTGACAATCGCAGTAGAGAAAATCACCAGACACAGCAGTATGGCCACTGGAAACGAGAGGAAAGTTGAAGTTAATATGCCTAAACAGGCGAGAAAGATCAAACGAAGCATGATTAGAATAACAGCCCTTAGAAAATTGGCGCCGAAAGTGTCGGCTTTGTAAAGGACCTCCAGACCATCGGCAAGCGGGAAAATCACGACCGTGTTGTTTAGTGGCACGTTTATAAATTCGACAGCCAGGTAGCCATCTGCCGCCACGGCGTCGGCGGGAACCTCTATCTCGTGGAACGTGCGAATGAGGTCCTTACGGTCAAAAGTATGAAAGGGTGTTTGGATTCTTGCACCGTATCTTATCTGTCGATAGTCGCCGACGACCCATCTGCCATAAACGTGCAAATCGGGAGGATTTACGGAGACGTCATATTTGAATCTTATAAATAGACTCTGATTAGGGTCTGAAAGGTTAACATTATTGAATTCCCAAAGCAGATTTTGGCCAACCGCGGCAGCTCTTTTCTCAAGCTGTTTTCGTTTGGTAAGGTCGGCAATAATTTTCTTGTGCGAGACATCTCGGAAAATCTGGTCCAGTTGACCGGTTTTTTCAAGGTTGTTGTAGGTATCAAGGACCTCCCTGCGGACGTCAGCTTCTGGAGGAGTTAAGCCGGTGCGGGCGGTGAAAAACTCGTTGTCAACCCGGGTAAGTTCGGCTCCGTCCGCTCCAAGATATTTTGGTGTGTAAATGGTAATGGCATATATTATAGCTGAAAAGAGAATGAGCAGTGCCGCATCCAGTAATATTACGCCGAGCAGTTTGCCTAACAAAAGCTGAAAACGACGAATGGGCTTGGTAATAACAGTGTATATCTGTTTTTGCTTGATGTCGCTCGTTAATGAATATATTGAGACTATTATCGTCAGCAAGCAGAGCAAAAAACTCGTAAGTGAAAGGCCGTAGCTTACAAAGGTTTGCAGCCTTCCTTTGAGTGTGCCGTCTCCGGTCATCGAAAGGCCCATAGCCGGAAGCAGGACAATCAGCAGGATAATAAAGACAGCGGCGATTTTCATTCGCAGGGCCTGCTTTAAAGTATTCGTAGCGACAGCCCAGATACTATGCATCGCCTGAGTCTCCTGTCTGGGACTTATCGGTTTGGTCGGGTCCAAGGTCTCTATCTTCGTTTTGAGGTGATGACCGCCCAGTCAACTGGTCTATAATGCTTTTCTTGGTTTGTTCTTGCTGGGCAGCTTTGTGTTCAACCGGTTTTGTTTCAACCTTTTCATCTCGAACGACGGGTTTTGGCTGGGATGGTTTAGCCGGCTCGGTTAGTTTGCGAAGTACGCCCGTGGCACGCTCGTCCGGTTCAGTTTGGGAGGTTTCAACCGGGCCAACCTGCTCTGTTTTGGGAGGTTCCGACGGCTCCTGCAATACCGGTGCAGTCCGTAGGGACTCCATAGGAGAGACGAGCTTATCGAGTATGTTTTCCACAGGGGTATCCGGTGCAAGAAAACCGCCGATTTGCGTCGTACTGATTGCACCGCTTGTGGGCTGGGCCTGCTGTTGGGCGGCCGCAACAGTCTTGATGAAAAATGTTTCGAGCTTATCCATCGGAGAGGTAACAACACAATCCGCCTGTTCGTTCCGGACTATCTGCTTTATCTTCTCAACGGCGGTATCGCTTATGGCATCGGTAGTGATTTGTCTTTTCCCTGTTTGCTGGAGAAGGTCTTTGACTTTGCCTTCGGACTGAATTTTGCCGCCGTAGAGGATTGCAATTCTATCACATACATCTTCGACGTCGGCGAGCAAATGGCTGCAGAGCAAAACTGTTTTGCCTCGTTTTGCAAGATTCAGGATTAAATCCTTTATCTGCCTTGTTCCGATAGGGTCAAGTCCGGTTGTCGGCTCATCGAGTATGAGCAAGTCGGGGTCGTTTATCAGGGCCTGTGCCAGGCCGATTCTTCGTGCCATACCTTTTGAAAACGTCCCGACGGGCCTGCTTGCGACAGCCTTTAGTCCGACCATATCGAGTAGTGCTTCGATACGCATTTTCCGGACTTTCGCAGGCAGGCCGAACAATCTGCCGTAAAAATCCAGGGTTTCCCGTGCGTTCAAATACCTGTAAAGATAAGACTCTTCGGGCAAAAAGCCTATCCGCGCATTGATTTTAGGGTCGGCGCCGTCTCCGCCCAGCACAATGGTTTTACCCTTTGTTGGATAAAGCAGCCCGAGCAGCATTTTCAGGGTTGTCGTTTTGCCTGAGCCGTTAGGGCCCAAGAGACCGAACACCTCGTTGTACCGAATTTGCAGATTCAGGTCGTTGACCGCGTAAACCTTGTCGCGACCCCACCAGTCGGAAAAAATCTTGGTCAGAGAAAAAGTCTCGATTGCATATTCCATATTCCGGGTCTCGTGGTTCGTATTGCGTATCTGGTAATAATCAGTAATCAGTTTTTTCGTGGCCGAGTTCCTCGCCATATCGGACAAGTCGAGCACTATTGAAAACAACAATCAATGAGCCGGCAAAATGTAAAAGCGCAGCGTAAACTACGGGCAGCCACCCTACCGCTCCTGCCGCAACACCAAGAATGATAAACATTATCCCAAAGCCAAGATTTTGACTAATCACTCTTGTTGCTTTTCGTGAAAGTCGGACAAGGAAAGGCAATCGCTTCAAATCATCACTCATAAGAGCAATCGAAGCAGAATTTATAGCCACATCGCTGCCGGCAGCCCCCATAGCGATGCCGAGATCGCCGGCTGCCAAAGCGGGCGCATCGTTTATACCGTCCCCAACAACAACGACGATATGGCCGTCTTTTCTAATCTGCTCAACAATCGACAGTTTGTCCTGAGGCAAACACTGTGCCTTAAAATCGGTACAAGCCAGCTCAGCGGCAACCCGGCTGGCCACCTCGTTTCTGTCGCCGGTGAGCATTGTTACTCTTTTTATGCCGATATCAAGCAGCTCCTTGATGGCTTGCTGGGCTTCGGGTCTGGTTTTGTCCTGCAGGGCAATCCAGCCGATGCACTTGGTATCCTTTGCTACATAAAGGGTGCTAAAGCCCTGCTCCTCATCAAAAGCAGGTGCGGTGATATTGCTCATATCCACGTTGTTTTCCTCAAGGAAGGTGTCTCTGCCGACAATAATCTTTGCCGAATCGACCAGAGCAGTTACGCCTTTGCCCGGGGTTTCCCGAAAATTATCTGCTGCAGGCAAAGAAAGGTTTGCCTCTTTGGCTACCTCCTGCAGTGCTCTTGCGGCTGGGTGCTTGCTCATCTGCTCGGCAGAGGAAGCGACGGTTAACAACTCAGCCGGCTCAACATCTTCAGCCGGTGTCAGTTTAGTCACATACAACCGACCGGTCGTTACCGTTCCCGTCTTGTCAAAGACCATCGCCGTCATCCTTCCGGCAATCTCAAGGTCGGCTACGTTTTTTATCAGGATACCAAGGCGGGCAGAGGCCGAAATCGCTGCAACCATTGCCGTCGGCGTTGCCAGAATCAACGCGCAGGGACACGAAACGACAAGTATCGTAATCGCCCTGTCGATGCTGCCTGTGAAGAACAAAACTATGCCTGCAATCATCAAAATAGTGGGCGTGTACCATTTAACATAGCGGTCGATTATTCGCATAATTGGTATCTTTGTTCGCTCGGCCTGCATAATCAATGACTGAACTTTGCCGAGAGTTGTATCTTTTCCGGCTTTGGTTACGGTGATATCCAGTACGCCGGTAAGGTTGCTCGTGCCGGCGAAGACCTGCATCCCCGGCACTTTGTCGACGGGCAAAGATTCACCTGTTATCGTTGCTTCATTTACAGAGCTAAGTCCTTTGGTAACCTCACCGTCGGCTGATATGTTGTCACCGGGGCGGACGCGGATACAATCACCCGGCTTCAAGCTGCTTACTCTCACCTCTTTTTCATGTCCCTGGCCGTCGAGAAGACTTGCTTTTGTAGGTGTGAGTCTTATCAGTGACTCAATCGAGGCGCGAGCGCCAAGGGCGGTGCGGGTTTCAATTAGCTGACTCAGCAGCATAAAGAACGCAACAATGCCTGCGGTCGCATATTTTTGTGTTGCAAAGGCGGCGATAATTGCCAGAGCCACCAGCTCGTCCATATGTGCCTCTTTTTTTATAAGGCTCTTTATCGCGTGAACTACTATGGGTGCACCGAGCAGTATTGCGGCGGCGATGGCCAAAAACTCGGTGTTGAAACTGTCGCGGCCATAAATAAACCCGGCGATGCCGCTGTTTATCAGAAGCACTCCACCGGCTAATGTTCCCAGCAGAGCCATACTTACACGAATCTGCTTGCCGTGAGTGTGTTCGGAGGTGATGTCTTCTTGAAAATGTAAGTGCTGATGAGCCATAATTCTCTATCCCGTACTGCGCTTCGCGCACGCTATTTTCCGGATTTTCGTTTTATCGTTGGGTCCCTGTTTATTAAAACTCTAATCTCATGTCCCTTAATGCCTTTCGCAGGCTGAATAATAAATTTCTCACCTGCATTCATCAGCACCTGCTCGATGGCATCCCAGTAAAGTTCCTGGAGGACGAGTTTTGGGCGTTTGCGAAATTCCGGCAACAACTCTTGCAAATACTTGGCATGCGCTCTGGCGGCTTCCACAACTTTTGCACGGTAAGTTCGGGCGTTGCCAATTGTCTCCTGAGCCTGACCAGCCAGGTTGTCCCACAGAAACTTTTCCTCTTCTTCACTGACAACTTTACCCTTAAGAACTTCAAAAAGCTCCTCAGCAACGTCGCCCGCGGTTTCGTTAAGGGTCTTTTCTTCATAAGTTCTGGCTTCACTTATCGCTTGTTGACGTGCCTGACTTGCTCCGAGCGAAGCCAGGAACGCTCTGTGAACCTGGCGGGGCCAGGTTCTGACAGTTAGCTCCACCGACACAACCTTTATGCCGCTATCTATTTTATCCAGATTCTTCTGCAATAATCTTTTGACGTGTTCCGTTACTCCTGCAACTCGCTCGAACATGACCTCGTCAATAGTGTAGTTGACCATAGCGGTCACAACTGCATCTTCAATGAGGTCTTCCAGGAGCGGCGTTATGCTTTTTGTTATAACATCAAAGTAAACCTGCCCCGGTTTTACATCTTCAACATAAACATTCTTAAAGAAGCGTTCAGGGGCATCTATCTGGTAAGTTATCTGCCACTTGGAGTGGACAATATTGTAGTCACTGCCGTCGGCGCCTGTGATGGCTATGTCCCGTTTTTCACCTCGGGTAATGCAATAACCATCTGTTATCGGATTCAGCTTTTCAGGCAGGCGGGTTGGTTTTTTGCCAAGCAGCTCTTGCCTTGATTGGAAGTACCAAAATGAGTTGACGGCCAAATTCACCTTTTTTTCTACGGGAATTTTGACGACTTCGTGTACCGGATACGGGAATAACAATTTAAGCCCTGGCCCGAGGATTCTTTTTTCACCTACGCCGCGAATCTTTCCAAATCGCAAAACGAGTGCCTGCTCATCAGAACCGACCGTTCTAAAGCCCGAGGCCAGAAAAGAAATGACCAGCACAATCATTACTATTTTCAGAATGATGAAGCTGACTCTCAATGCCTCGGAGAGAGACTTGCCAGCGGCATCAAGCTCGTCACCTGCAGACCTTGCCGGTCGCGCAGGAGTCAGGCCATTGTCAGCGTTGTTATTTTGTGCTGTCATAACACCAATAGTTTCAACCCATTTTTACGGTTCAATTTAGTCTTTTGCTTTGATTTCTGGCATTTCCTTTAACCATTTGAAAGGCTCTGCATCAGCGGGTATAACAATAGTTGTGTTTGCGTCTGCTATCCTCTTGAAGGCTTCGAAGCTGCGAAGGAGCATCGCAAGCTCGGGGTCAGCTTCGAGCATTTTATAATACTTTGCAGCTTCGGCGTCGCCCTGGCCCATAATTGCCTTTGCTCTTGCCTGGGCGGCAAACAGCAGAACATCCCTTTTGTAATTGGCGTCGGTTCTTATCTTTTTTGCCTCGGCGTCTCCCTCGGAAATAGTGGCCACGGTCCTGCGATTTCTTTCAGCCCTCATTCGTTCGAAGACATTTTTGCTGATATCTTCACTGACTTTGAGCTGTTTTATGCCGAGGGTCTTGATTTCAATCCCGTAATCTTCTCTAACGGCCTGTCTAAGGTCGGTTTCCATATCCTTTTGAATCTGGTCAAATTTTATTTTTGACGGGTCGCTGTTTACGAATTCACCGAAGGAATACTGGCCAATTACTTTATTTTGAGTATCGTTAATCCGGCTGCGCAATTTACTTTCAGCCTCCCCGACAGTTCCAACGGCATTAAAGAATTTCAACGGCTCAGCAATTTCCCAGACAACATAAGTATTTACGATAATCGGCGCAGCCCCTTTTGTTGTTGTCTCCCCCAGCTCGGCTTCGTAAACTCTCATCCGCGAGTCGAACTTATATACCCACTGGATTGGAGGAGGCCACTTGAAATACAGACCGGGCTTGGTGATTTCGCGCGTGGGCTTGCCAAAGGTCATTACCAGGGCGGATTCCGTTTCTCTTACCTGGAACGAGACAAGGTACAGGCCCAAAACGACAATTACGAGTAAGATAAAGATTGTAATGGCTATATTTTTCATTTTTTACTGCTCCCCTTAACGCCGGGTACTGGGTATCTCGACATCCAACAAACCGGTTATTGGTTTTTCCTGAAGGTCAATTATCGTAATCTGCGTATCATTCTGGTCGGCAACCGTGAAAAACTTTCGTATATTCTCCAGACCTTCTTCAAGAGCCGCCAATCTTTGCTCATGTATGTAGATTTCTTTGGCAGCCCTGTAGGCCTTGAGCTGGCCGGCAAAACGCTCCCCGGTAGCACGGGCAAGTGTCGCCTTTTTAAAGGCGTAGCTTTGTGCCTGCCTTAAAGTTGAAAAGATATCGCCCTTGGCTTTTGCGAAGGCCGTATCCAAACGACGCCCGAGATTTTCGCTTTTTTCGGTGTCATCCTCGCCTTCGGCTGCCTGATATTCAGCCGCAAGGGTACAAAGCTCGTCCGCATATCGCACCGAGCCTGCAAGGACACTCAGAATCTTGTTACGCTCTGCACGGGCTTCAAGGATAAGTGCCTGTTTTTCTTGAACGGCACCGATGACTTCCTGATAGTCTTTTGCAACTTCCGGCGGCGGATGAATACCCTGCAGGCCCACAAACACAATTTCAATACCCAATTTTTCTTCATCAGCCGCCTTTTGTATTTCACGCGTTAGAATCTCTTTGGCTTTGGCCCTGCCTGCCCCCAGAAGACTGTCCTCCAGGTCAGCCTCACTATCGACTTCAATTCTTGCACTGGCAGCAAACTTGGTAAGGTTGCGATAGCAAATGGCTTCGAGCAGCTTTTCCGGCTCGTTATGATTATAAATGAAAGAATACAAGTCTTTTATTCTGTATTGAACGGGGACGGCGGCTATCACAAGACTTACCGGCACAGCACCCTTGCCCGAATCCTCAAGGGTCTGTTCGCTGGCAGCGAGCAAATGGTACTCTTGCTCATAATGAGCCTTGCCCCACAACAGCTCCTTTTCAGGTAACACCTCTCCGGTTTTCGGGTCGGTCCTGGGGACAAAACCAACGCTAAGTTCTGAAACTATTTTCGTAGGATGTTTGTAGGCAGTATCTATCGGCCAGGGCCATTTGAAGGTCAAACCGGGCCCCACACACCTGACCTTACCGGCTTTGTCCAAAGGATTGCCGAAGTGCTCTATTATCGCCTCTTCGTTGGGGCTCACTACAACAATACAACTCAAGAAATACAGCGTAACACCAGCAAACAGCGCCAAAGGCGCAATTGCTTTTTCGAGGAGTTTATAAAACCAGGTTTGGGAGACCTTGAAGCCAAACTGATAATCAATGGCACTTGCAACACTGCGGAATATCCCGCCCGGCTCATTTATAATTCCTAAGAGTCTGCTGTCAAAGGCAGTTCTGCTGTACTGGCCTTTTACCCTTGGACGATATATGTCGAGAACGACGTTTAGAGCGGTTTCGGCGCCGAGGACAACGAGCAAGATTGGAATCACCCAACTGATAATAGTCATCACGACGAAGACCTTGAATTGCACCAGCGCCAGGGCCACAGCCAGCCCAAAGCACAAAACGGCAGCGCCAAGCAGAAAGCTGCCGCCGGCCCTTAACGGCTTCCACTGCGGCTGAACTGACATACCAGTGGCATAGCGGGATATTAAAAAACTGACAAACGCTATTGCTGTCATAAAAATTGCAACGAGCAGAGGCTGCTTTGGCTCGGTATCAGGGCTGCCGGAAATAGCTTTTAATAAGTACAGCCCAATAGCTAATTGATAGACAGCTATAATCGCTGAAAATATAGGAATGAACCATTTTTCGAGTATTTGGAGGCGGCGTTGAGCGACGGCAAATAAAGTGGCACGCTCGTCTCCGGCTTGAAAAATTGTAGTAGCTTCCTTGTCCTTGGCCAGTTGAGTCATATCGAGCTTTTCCTGCTCGGCCAGGGAGCGTTGATGGAATTGTAAACATAAGACAAACCAGACTAAAACTGCCGCCAGAATCAGCCAGCTTACTGCAAAGACCGCAAAGAATCCGCTGCGTAAGCCTATCAGCAGCGTGATAATAAAGAACACAACACTCAAAGCCAGAGACGCCCGAGCCAGGTATTCAGCGCGTTTGGGCGATATTGTCATTTTTCATTCCCGTCTTTGGACCGCGAACAAAGAAAGCATAAACGCAGTATTTATTCAATTATAAGCTCTTTACAAGTTAGGGGTTATGTAATATAACAATAAACGTCATTTTAGTATAGAAGCAATCGCGAAAAAATTATGTCTTAAAGTTAGTCCGCAACAACCGGCAGCGGACCGCAAAATAGCTGAAAATGAGCAATGTCTAAACTATTTACGATAGCAAAAAATACCTTTATAGAAACACTAAGACAGCCGGTCTACGTCATAATAATTATCGCCGCCCT
>Ga0114918_10001430_pt1 | contig 21378 bp, 17 predicted proteins | sample LantaG_FD_87015 | JGI IMG/M metagenome (GOLD analysis project Ga0114918, IMG submission 87015) | Deep subsurface microbial communities from Baltic Sea to uncover new lineages of life (NeLLi) - Landsort_02402 metaG | ecosystem: Environmental > Aquatic > Marine > Oceanic > Sediment | place... | reverse complement strand
TGGAGGCCCAATGGGAGATATGGGAGGCATGCCTGGAGCAGATATGGGTGGAGGTATGCCTGGAGGTATGCCTGGAGGTATGCCTGGAGGTATGCCTGGAGGTATGCCTGGAGCAGATATGGGAGGAGGTATGCCAGGGGGTGCTGCTGGAGGAGCTCCACCAATGGGGGCCTCGGCTTCTGGAGAGATGCCAGTAATTGGTAAAAGAGGATCTAAAAGTAAACAAGAAGAAGAACAGCAGGCTCCTATTATGAAGCCTATTAAATTAACAAAGTTAGAACAAAAAATGTTTAGGACTCTTTCTTCTATGGATACTCCACATAATTTATTTGCTCAATATCAAGTAAGAGTTCCAGGAGAATCTCGACCTTATTCTATTGATTTTGCTTATCCTAAAATAGGAGTGGGGATAGAAGTGGATGGAGCAATATGGCATGAGAGAGAAGATTTTAAACAAAGAGATTTGCAGAGAGATCAAAAATTAGCTAATGTAGGATGGAGAGTGCTTAGATTTACCGAAGATGCAGTAACTGAAAATATTGACGCAGTTAGAGACACTATTACTAAGCATATGGCCGACGCGAGTAAAAGTAAAAAAGCAGCAGAATCTGAAGGAATGGTTAAAACAGCTTCAGCAGAAGAAGAATGGATGAACCCTTTGTACGAATATTGTCTTTCTAAAGGAAAGATAGGATGTAGTAGAATATCTATACCACATGGACAAATTCTATATATAGGGAATATCGATAATGGAGAGATTATATAAATTTTCTGGAAGACAGAGAATTAGAGATAGGGGGATTGAGTGGAAAGAGTTTTATCATGAAAGATCTCAAAGATTAAAAAAGAGATTTGATAAAAAACTAGGGCCATTATCTTATATAAGATGGGAAGGTCATGATTATACGACTAACTCTGATTATTTTATTATTATGGGCCCATCTCTAACTAAAGAGGGGAAAAAGCGTTTCTTTGCAGGTATTAAAAAAATACCTGATGATCCTAAAGCTAAGATATATGCCCCTGCTGGCGAATATTTTACCAGTTCAATAGCAGCTCTGAGCCACGCATCAGATAAATGGGCCATACCATTCCCTAAGGGTGCTCCTAATTATACGACTAGTGATTTAGCAAGAATAGAGGTTCCTCGCCATGTTAAAGGGTAAATTATAATATAAAAAAGGATTTTTACAATTAATCTTTAAATAAGGAAATTATATATGAAAATTATAAAAAGTAAAAACTACAGATATAAAGAGATTATTAAAAACTCTGAAATTGATCCTAATACATTTCAACAAAAATTAGAAAATGTTACAGAATCAGTTCATCAAGGTGCAGATATTTATGAAGCTATTAGAGTTGAATTTTATGGTCTATCAACAGAGCAGATAGAACAAATAAAAGATCATGTGCTTCAATCTTTAGGAAGGCCAGTACCTACATCTAATCCTGAAGCTTATACTCTCACTTAATTAAAATAATGGAGAAACTATGGCAATATTAAAATGTGGTCAAAAAGATAATACAAAATATACGTTTGGAGTAAGAAAAGAACAGATAGAAGAAGTAGAAAGAACAGAAAAGAAAGAAGTAACTAAGATTTGTTGCGCTTCTTGTGGAACATGTCTTACTAAAAAAATGAGATTTTGTCCTTCTTGTGGAGAAGAATTGTAAGTGAAAATTATAAAAACTAATAAATATGCTCAAATAACTAATCCTCTTAATGGTAAATCTAATCAACAAGCTAGGACAATTATAAATAGAAGGATTATACCTCAAGAACAAATAAAAGGAATGTTTTCTGATGATAGTTGGCAAGGTGTTCAACAAATATGGAATGCTTTTAGTGAAGCAGGTTTAGACTGGGATATAGTTGATAGTAATTATTATCCTACTAATGATGGTCATCCTATGGGTGGTAAAATTTGGAACATAGTAGTTAATTTTATAAATAATAAGGGAAAAGCTACTACTTTACATGGAACAGTTACAGCAGCAGGAGCAGGGACAGTAGAAGATCCTTTATCAAGATATGATATTACTGCGTATGTAGGATAGTTTTAGTAAGGAATTATAATGAAAATATTAAAAACAGCAAATTATAAAAAAGCATTTGATATAAATAGATATGAGTCAGAAGGAATGCTTGGAGAAAATACAGGTAGAACTGTAGGAGAGGGTAGAGAATCTTTAAAACAACAAGGATACCGACCTATAAAAAGCCCTATGTTCGGTGGAGAAGAATGGAAAAATGACCAGGGAGACCTTATTTATTATGTTCCAGGAGGTGGGTTATTAAGTCTTGAGGAATATAAAGAACAGTATGTAAAGATGTTCTCTCCTACAACAAGAGAAGATGAAATAATCAAACAGCAATGGTTAAAATTTTAATAAGGAATTATAAATATGTCAATGTATAAAAGAGCAACTTTTTCACACAAATGTAAAGTAACTGCTTTAAATAATCCTAAAGGAAAAGGTTGGGATATTTATAATCTTCCTAATCAGATTAAAACTGCTTCTACTACAGTAGAGGGAGAAGATCTTAATGGTTTTGATCTTAAAAAGGCAACAAAAGATCATCCAGATCATCTTTATATTAAAGTTTTTGCTATTAAAAAAGATGAACCTAATGATAATGGAGATGCGTTTAATGAAAAAGAACTCAAGACAGCAGCTCCTACATTCGTTGGTGTCCCACTTTTTACTAATCATCAAAATGATGATGTAGAGAAAGCAAGAGGAGAGTGTGTTCATTCTTGGTACGATGAAAAAGAAGGTGGTATTTATATTATTGGAAGAGTAGATAAACTTGCCTATCCTAGACTAGCGAGAGGTATAGAAGAGGGATATATAACGGGATGTTTTCCTCCTGATGCTCCAGTCCTTATGGCCGATGGAACAGAGAAAAATATTTGTGATATAGAGGATGGGGATGAGGTTATATCTGGAAAAGGAAATATTAAGAAGGTTTTAGGAATAAGGCAAAGAGGATATAATTATCCTATTGTTTCTATTCAATTAGAAGGAAATAAACAGCCATTAGTTTGCACTTCTCATCATAATCTTATGGTTTATAGATTGCCAGAGTTGTGTGCATGTGGGTGTGAAGAAGAATTAGTTCTCAAAAAAGATAAGAGAATAACATCTAAAACTTTTAATAGAAAATTTAAAACAGGGCATAACTCAAGAGGAGAATCTGAAAAATTTAACCATGAGTATATTCAAAAGATAAAAGCTTGCGAACTAGAAGATGGAGATTTTTTAGTTGAGCCAAAATTTGTCGATGATAGTTGCGATAAATATGTTACAGAAGATGAGGCTTTTTTAATTGGTTTATTTTTGGCCGAAGGAAGTTTTGAAAAAAGAAAAGGAATTAGGCATTCTGCTATATTTAATTTTGCTCATACAGAAAGAGATACTTTAGCGTTTCAATGCGAAGAAAAATTAAAAAGTGTATTTGCTACTCATAGAAATGGCCCTACAACTAACTATTACCCTGGAGCATCTCAAACAAGAGTTAATTTATATGGAAAAGATATAGCCGATTGGTTTTATGATAGATGTGGAGAGTATAGCGATGGAAAGATCTTAAATGAAAAATTAATGAAGTTAGGTAAAGAAAAAACCTCATCGTTGTTGGCTGGTTTTATTGAGGGGGATGGATATAAAGTTAAAGAAAAATATTATGGATTTGGAATAGTCTCTTCTAATTTAACAAGTCAGCTTAGATTATTATTTGAAAAAATAGGAGTAAGAACGAATTATAAGGTGATTACAGAAGATAATGGGAGATGGGGATATAAACCTGTTCATGAGGTTACTTTTGGCAAAACAACTGTTCCTGATTTATTTAGGGATAGATTAATATATAAAAAAGCAGAAAAGGCAAAGGTAGCAGCAGCATCTTGGCATAGTTTGGAAGATTATACTCTTAGAAGAGTAAAAGAAATTAAAGAAATAGATTATGATGGAATAGTTTATGATATAGAGGTAGAGGATGATCATACTTATTGCGTTAACCATATTGCTGTGTCAAACACTAGCATGGGATGCTCAGTAGAAAATTCTATCTGTTCTGTTTGTCATAATAACAGCAACACATCAGAAGATTATTGTTTAGAAGGAAACTCACCTATTCTGATGTCAGATTTTACAATAAAATCTATAAAAGATATAAAAGTGGGAGATGAAGTAATCGATGCTTATGGCAAGAAAACAAAAGTAACTGAATTATTTAAGAGAGAAATTGATGAAAAAATAAGTATTTTAAAATCTAGATGTATAGATGGGGAGTTGTTAGCTACTAAAAATCATCCATTTTTAGTTAATAGAAGAGGAGAGTATAAATATATTCCTTCAGAATATATGGATGATAATGAAACTCTATTTATGCCTATCCCTCAAATTAAAAAAGATAATTATTTCTTTGAAAAATTTGGTTTCGATTATTTATCTTATAAAGATAAAAAAAGATTGGTTGCTTTTTTGGGATATTATGCTGCTGAAGGAAGTAGAATAAAAAAAGACGGAAAAATTAAAGCATTAGAATTAACTTTTCATGAGGAAGAAGAAGATTATGTGGAAGAAATAAGAAATATATGTATTGATATATTTAAAAAAGATTCTTCTATTTATAGAAATGAATCTAGTGGACATACTATTAGGGTGAGATTATGGAAGCCAGAAATAGCTGAAAGATTATATAAGATGTGCCCAGGAATTGTTCATAGAGAGCAAAGTAAAAAATTTGATGAATCAGTTTTTACATTGAGTGATGAATTTAAAGTAGAGCTATTAAGAGCGTTTATTGACGGTGATGGTCATTGTGATTCAAGGAATATTATACAGGTAGTATCCGCTTGTCCAAGCTTATCTTCTCAAATTTTATATTTAATATTGTCGTTAAAATCAAGTCCTTCATTTAATTCTTATAAAAATTGTGGAGGACCTTTCAATAGAGATAAAGAAAGTGTTAGTTATAGAATTTCTATATCTGTTTCTCAGTTGAAAACCCTTGCTAACAAAGGGGTAAAATGCACAAAAGCTGCGACAAAAGTTATTACTCAAAGTAAATTAACTAACGCTATAACAAAAGATGAGTTATTTGCTAAGCATAATGCTTATTGCATAGAAGAAGTAGATTATAAAGGGTTTGTTTATAATTTTGAAACAGAGAGTCATTCATATGTTGCTAATAACACTTCTGTTCATAATTGTTCTCATGTAGCAAATAGAAAAAATAGAAAATATACGGGAGATCTTAAATGCTCCTATCATAATTCCCCTACAGATAAAAAAGATAAATGTCCTATTTGTGGAAGCACCAAGGAAGATGTTAAGACATTAAAACATTCAGAACAATCTATTTTTGAACACAACTATGGTCTTAAATTTATTGAAAATAGTTTTGTAGTTAATCCTGCTTGTCATGACTGTGGAGTTAGATGTGTTCTACATGCTCCTACACTTGAGAGTAAAGTAGCTTCTTTTAATAAGGCAATAGGAAATCTTGTTAAAGAAGCTCATCTTCAAGAAGAAGATAATGATATTATTGTAAAGTTGGGCGGAGTGCAAGAGTTAGAATCACTTAAGCATAGTATGACAGAAATGGAGACTGTTGTGAAAAGTATGCTTAAACAAAAAGAAAATATTTCAATGGAATATGTTAGTGATCTTGTTAAAGCTATGGCAGATGTTCAAGGAATCTTTGATGAGTTAACAGAAATGGGTTATGGAGCTTTGCCCTCTCCTGCTATTACAGCAACGGATAATACAAATCCAATAGTTGCTGATCAATTCCCAGACTCACTTTCTCCTGAACAAATGGCAGCTCAGCAAGCCCCTCCACCTCCCGCTGGAAGTCAGACTTCTGACCTAGGTGGACTAGGAAATATAACAATGCCGAAAAATTCTTTAAAAAAAATAAAGGATTTTTCAAAAATAAGTCAAACTTTAATTAACAAGGTGAATTCTCTGGATGAGAGTTTGCATATTTTAAATAAAAATATTAATTCTCGTTTAGATATAGGAGCAAAAATGGCTATTGATAATAAAACTACAAAAGTAGCAGCTGGTACAGATAATCTTGAGGTTATTACAGAAAAACAACTAAGTAAGGAATCTGAGCCACTTCATCCAAGAACAGAAGAAGTTTATGAAGGCATTACTGAGAGCAAAGAGCAGATAGGTGGTTCTGAGCAAAGTAATGATACTACTTCTGCTAGTCCTCAGGTTCGAACAGGTACGTATGATACAATTACAGAAGATCAACTAAAGACACAAAGTGCTTTAGGAGATGCTGTGATTCATTATAGTGAATATCCAGATGTTATTACAGAAAAACAATGGACTGATTTTAGTAAGGATGTTGCTGGTAATCTTTCTGGTGATTATACTGAGTCTATTACTGAAGCTCAAATTAGAGATCTTCTTAGTAGTCATAAGTTTATTGGCAATATTGAAACTATTACTGAAGATCAGTTAAAAAATATTTCAATGACTGATGGATTGAAGAGATGGGCAAATAAGAATTATTCTGTTTCTCTTGTTAAGGTTGCCACTAATATTCTTGCAGATATGATTGCTACTTATCGTAAATCTCCAGCAGAGATTAAGAGAGTATCTTCTGTTGTTTCTGATGATATTGAAATTAAATCAAAAGTAGCTTTTTTGGCTGTTCTTAATTCACTTCCACATAAAAAAGATAATAGAGAAGCTGTTGCTTCAAATGCTTCGTATTTTGCTAAAACAGCTTCATCAAATAGTCTTTCTACTCTTGATTCATTAATAATGTCAGCAGCTTCTAATGCTAAATTTGGAATGAAGGCAGAAGATGTGCTTGATACTGTTAGTCATGTTATTAATAACTCAACACAAATGACAAAGGTTAATTCAATTGTAGAAAGTAAAATGAATAAAGTATCTGATAAAAATATCGTTACTAAAGCAGATGCATTTGCTTCTGCTATTAAAGAATTAGATAAACCAGAAGATGGAAAATATCAAATCAGAGCAACAATGGAAGATATCGGAGTTCCTATTACTGATAAAGTCGCTTTTGTTGAAGGCGTAAAGAAATTTGCACAAGAAATAATTGATGACGACTCAGTCGCATCAGCAGTTATTAAAATTGAGGTTGGAGATAGTGGGGAATTAATTATTGATATTCAAGATGGAGCTTCAGAAGAGATAACTCCTGATGATATCGGAGATCTTATAGAAGGTCCAGTTGAGGATATAGATGCTGATATGAATGGAGAAAATCTTGATGAAGAATGTGAAGAATGCCCTATTGAAGAAGAAGATGATGTGGAAAATTGCATGGCATCAGCTAAAAAAGAAATTAAAACTGCTCAGATGATGGGTGGAGAAATGGGAGGGCAAGGGGGAGCAGCTCAAACCCCAGGTGCTGGAGCTACACTTCCTGGAACTCCAGGAGTAGGGGCTCCTCCAATGGAAAGCTTTACAGAGGAGCCAGGTCTTGAGGAAGAGGGCGGTCTTGAAGATAATCTTGAACCACTTCCACCAGGTTCTATTTGCCCTGTTTGTGGTAGTGATGATGTTAATGTTCTAGATGGTAAGGGACAATGTGGCAACTGTGCTTCAGAGATGACTTATAAAGTAGAGGTTAATGTGACTAAGTGGCAAGGTGTTACTCCTTCGGAAGAAGCTGGAGAAGAAGAGGTAGAAGAAGGATTTGAGGGAGAAGGTTTTGAAATGCCTACTGAAGAATCTCTTGGAACAGGACCAGGCGCAATGGAACAAGAAATGGGAGAAATTCCAGCAGCAGCTTCGGTAAGCAATGATAGAAAAATTAAGTTTGCAGCTACTGTAAAATTGCTTCCAAAGGCAGTTAAGAAAGTAGCAGAAGCAGGTCTTAAGGTTGGTTCAATCAGCCCTGCAACAGGTAAATCTAATACTGTTAAATTAGAAGGTGGAGAATATATCTGCCTTGATACAGGAACAAAATATAAAGTTTCTTATATGGTGTCTAAAGATGCAAAACAAGTTTATGCTCAATGGGAATGGTCTCCAAGAACAGCAAGTACAATTTGCCCATCTTGTGATAGAGCAAAACAAAAATTTGTAAAAGCTCTTTCAAGTATTAAAATTACAGAAGCAGATTTTGATAAGATGGAACTTGAAGATAAAGTAGGAACAATTATTAAATTAAAACAAGCTGGTGCTTTAAAAACTATTAAAACAGCAAGTAAAGAAGGATCAGTTCTTAAAGATTATAAATTAGCATACGGCGGATATGGTAAAAAATTCCCAATCGAGTCTTGCATTGAAAAACTTGCAAGGCGTTTCGGTGAAAATGCAGTGTGTTTAAGTGGTCCTGATGAAGGTAAGCCACTTGCAGAATCAATATGTAATAGACTTAAAAAAGCAGATATTTATACATCTAAGATAGCATCTAAGCTTGCCGATAGTTGGTCTGATTGTGATGGAGATGAAGAGTGTATTACTCATCAAGTCCGTTCGGGTTATTCATTAAGACAAGCAGCAGAAGTTTGTTCTACTCTTAAAATAGCAGTGGCAGAAGGAGAAGATTTCTTAACAGATGAATTAGCAGGAGAAGATACTTTTAATAATACTCCTGATATGGATCCTGATGTTCCTGTAGTTGAAGAAGTAGATCCATTTGATAATGTAGATGATACAATGGAAGAAGAGCATGGAGCAACTGTTACTTTAGAGCTTCCTATAGATATCGTAGAACAACTTGAACAAGCTATTGAAGTAGCAGAGGGAGAAGGACAAGAAGGAATAGAAGAAGAAATGGGAGAAGGAGAAATAATAGATGAGGCTCCTATAGATAACTTTGGAGAAGAATCTCCTATAGATGATATCGGTGGAGATGCTCCTATAGAGGAAGCAATTGGCCCTGATGAGTTGAATGACTGCTCAGGTGGAGAAATGAAACCTGTAGAAGATCCAGGAATGGGCGTAGAAATGAAAGAAGAAAATACTGGTTTTGAGCAAGAACAAACTAGCCAACCAGGATTAGAAGAAAAAAATAGAGGAATTTCAGAACAACCTTCGAAAGTTAATGTTACTGTTAATGGACAACCTATAAACAACCCTATGACAGCGAAAACAAAAACAGAGACAAAGGAAGCTTTTGTTATGGAAAATAATGTTGGTAAAGTAGGGAAAACACAAATGGATCTTTCAGGCGTAATTAATGCTATTAATAAAATTGCTGGAGAAAAAGAAATATCTCAATCTAAAGCTCAGGACTCAAAAGATATCGGAACCTATACAGCAGGTGAAGGTGGAAGCTTAATGGGTCATGAGTCTGATACAATTAGAACTCCCCAGAAACCATCAGTGCCAAGAGATAATGCAACAATGGGTCAAGAACCAACGGATCTTAATCCACAAGATAAACCTCAACCAGTTATTCCTTCAGATAATGCAACTATGGGTCACGAAGAGGAAGCAGGATTAAGTGGTGGAGATAATACTTACACAGGTGGAGATAAGGGTCAAGGCAAAACAGAGTTAGCTTCAGTAGATAATGACTTATATCATATGAAAGGTTTTGGATCTTCAAAAGAAGGTATCTCAAGTCTTGCAGATAGAATTGCTAAAAAACTTGCTCCAAAAGAGCCAGTAGCAAAAGATCCTGATATCCAACCTATTTCTGATGGTGGCACTATTGGTAAAGAAGAAAAACTTAATCTTGATGAACCTACGGATGTAGAAGGTAGTGCAACAGAATCATTGATGGGACATGAAAAGGAAACCATTGGAGATGCTCCAAAATCACCAGCTGATCATCCTGATGTTAATACAGGAAACGCTCAAATGGGAAAAGAAGAATTAGACAGTGAAAAAACTGTTAAAGATAAAGGTACAGTAATCGCTAATAGCGATTCAGAGTCCGAGGCTATAAGAGTTGCAGGGAGAATGCTCCAAGCAGAGCAGATCCAAGCATCTGAACTTTCAACTAAAATTAATGAGTTGAAATCTTATAAGCCTGCTCAAATCAAAGATATTGAAAAAGCTATCTTTGCTAAAAAAGGACTTGACACTGTTTCGGACGGTATGTCTCAAACCGTACAAATAAACGAGGCAAGTAGCGTAAGGAATGCAAAAGACGACTTAAGCACAAAATTATTATCATTATTCACCCTTGATAAACAAAATAAAGATGCTGATAACGATGACTTAGCTCAATTGAGAAAAACTTACGGAAAGTAATGTAAATTAGAATTTTAATGTAAAGGAGAGTAATTATGGCTCTTATAGTTGAATATCATGTAGTTGCAGATATGTATGCAGTAGGAACAGGCGCAATTACAGCGGGTATGTTAGTAACTAATACGGCTGCAGGTATTGTAGCAGCTCCAACAGGCGCTGCAGTAGGTACTTTAGTCGGTGTTGCTGGTGATTCAGCACTTGCAGCAGAAGGTCAAACAACTGCTTATTCTGCCTCGGTAACAATCGGTGCAAACGGAGCAGGAAATCGTTGGACAGAAAATAGAGTTTCTGACTTCTATGATGAAACAAATGCTTCACAAAAAATTACTGTTTATAACGGTGGAGGAAAATTCTGGATTAGCGAAAATTTGTTTGATTCTACGAATGCTGTGCCCCCTGCTGTATCGGTTCTTTTCCAGAGGTGTAATACTACTGCTGGAGAATGGGAAGGCGGAGCTACAGCTGGTCAAGAAGTTGCTGTCGGTGTTGGAGCAGTTGCAGCATATGACGCAGGAGTTCCTGGAACAGCTACAACTAATGGTAGTATGAGTTTGGGTAATTATTTCCCAGTAGTTCTTCGTATATAATTAGTAGTTAGTAAAAAAAGAAATAGTGTTAATATTAATTTATATTTTAGGATTTTAGTTAATACCTAAAAATAAAAAATAAAAGGAGAATAAAATGGCTTTTGATAAAAATGGTTTAACTGACCAAGAAAAAGAAATGGTTATCGCTCAAGCTCTTGAGACAGATGAAGGCAGAACTGCTCTTGCTCAAGCAATGGTAGAGCCTATCAGAAGGGCACTTGAGTATCAAGCTGTAGGAAGAAAACTTCTTATGGTTGACGAACTCCCTCAGGGAGCACTTGCTCGTTACGAGCGTGACGTAGCTGCATTCGCTTGGGTAGTATCTCGTAGAGGTGCTGTGCCTGATCAGATTCAGGAAGGTGAAGAAGTGCTTGTCCCTACTTTCGAAATAGCAGCGAACCCAACAGTTCGTCTTAGCGAGATTAAGGCTCGTAGATTCTACATTGTAGATAGAGCTCAGATTAAGGCTAAGGAAGCAATCCAAAAAGAGGAAGATAGTAATATTTTTAATGCTCTTCTTACTGCCTGTCTTGGGGCACAGACTATTACCAACTACGGAACTCTTACTATCCCTGCTCTTAACGAAGCATTTAAGCAGATCGAACAGCATGATCTAGTAGCAGCTAAGATTGTTACTCATGCTTTCCAGTATGCAAGCATTAGAACATTTGGTAAGGATTTCTATGACGAGGCAACACAACGTGAGATTATCACAACTGGTCTTTATGGTCATTTGTGGACTGCTGACATACATGTTTCTTCGCGTATGGATAGCAATACAGTTCTTGTAGTAGCTAGTCCTGAAACAGTTGGAGCATTTCCTATCCGTCAGGATATTACAGTGCTTCCAGCAGATGATCCTAAAAAACTTAGATTAGGATGGGTAATTTACGAGGAAGTTGGAATCGTTGTAATTAACGATTATGCAATTAGTCGTATAAATATGGTTGATGCAAATGCTTCTTAAACAGTAGTTTAAGAACGTTTTAGAAAAAACAAAAGAGTGGGACTTCGGTCCTGCTCTTTTTTTACGCTTATTTATTTTAAATAAAGTATATACTTTATATTAATAAATAGGTTGTTTATTTTAGTTTAATGTATATACATCTTGATAAGTGAAAGTTTTAATGGTAGAATATTTTTGTTACAAGTTAAAAAATAAAAAAGGAGTTTAGGTTATATATGAGAATAGTATAATAGATAGTATTTAATTAGGAGATTTTAATATGAAAGAACAACCTCATTATACTAATTTACTAACAAAAGAATTTTTTGAAGAATATTATATTAATAAAAAAATGTCTTATCCACAAATAAGAGAAATGTTATTGAAACAAAATTATAATATTCATAATGGAACTTTGCATAAATATGCTCAAAGAGTAGGAATTGGTAGAGATTCTTCTGAAGCTAGAAGGAATTTATTTCCTAATTCCTTAGATTATAATAAAAAGTATATACAAGAGCAAATGGTAGAATTTATTGATGGGTTTTTGCTTGGCGACGGAGGAGTCGGATTTAACAAAAAAAGGGCATATAATCATGTTGCGCGCTTTCGTTGCGGTGTTGAGCATGAAGAATTTTGTGAGTATTTAATGAAACCTTTTGAGATATTGAACTCAACTGTTAAAAAACATAAAGCACAAAGTATGAATCAAGGTTTTATGTTTAGTGGTTCTACTAGTTTTCATCCTGATATATATAAACAATATTTAAGATGGTATCCAGAAAATATAAATGGAAATAGGGTTAAACAGCCTCCTGAAGATATTAGAATAACTAGAAATTCTGTTATGAGATGGTATTTAGGAGATGGATCTGTTGTGGTGAAGAATAATACTGTTACTCCTAGATTGTCTACTGATGGATTTGCAATGGATAAAGTAGAAATATTAGTTGAAAGATTGAGAGATAAAGATATTATATGTCATAGAAATAATGAAAATAGAATTAGAATTGACGCGAAGGGTATTCCTGCATTTTTTGATTTTATAGGTAAGAAAAGTCCAATACAGTGTTATAATTATAAATTTGATAAAATTCCATTTTGGAGATTTGAAAGTAAAAGGATGAAAGAAGTGTCGGAAGAATTAAATATCGATTATAGTCGATTATCTTATTTTGTTAAAAATGGGAAAATAAAAGTTTATCGTTTATCTCCCACAGGTCGTCCAAGGTTTTTGCCTGAGCATATTAAAGAAGTAAAAGAATTAATAAAGAATGGAGAGTTATAGTAATAATGAAAGAAAATAAACGGAATACTAACATATTATTAAGAGTTAATGATTTAGAAAAAACTATTATTGATATCAAATCAAAACTATTTAATAGAAAGACTAGTGATTACTTAAGGCATGCGGCTTTTTCTTATTGGGAGAATATTGATAATACTAAACATTTTAAAAAAATGTTAAAAATTTATCAATCAGGAGGAGAAGATATAAAAAAGCAAGTTGTTGAAATATTTTTTCAGTATTACAGGAGAAATGGGTTTCCTTATATAGTTCTTACAGATGAGCAAAGAGAAAATAGAATGGGAAGAATTATGAAATCTAAAGATATTTTATTAGAAGGTGATAATTTACAGATGAATTTTCAAGGGGTAGATTTAGCTAATAGTTATCATCCTCATATGATGGAAGCTAAATATAATGGTAAATTAAAATCTCCTATGGAAACATATGGTAATGATGACGGGTTAAGGGATTGTATTAATAGATGGTTAGAGATAGATAAAATTCCTAATCCTGCTGGGATGAGAAGGATACTTAAAACTAGAAATGGGACTAAGGGAGTAACTAACTTACGTCCATCTACTACTAAATTTATTTATGATAATTATTGTTCTCAAAATGGGAAGGTTCTCGATCCTTGCTCTGGATTTAGTGGGAGATTGGCTGGTTGTATTGCCTCTAATAAAAATATATTTTATCATGGAATAGATCCTAATGGAAAAGCTGCTATTGGGAATATGAAGATGGCCAATTTCTTTTCTGCTCAATATGATATGTTTGGGAATAGAATTTATAAATATAAGTTTAGACAAGATTTAGGGATGGCAGAAGAAGTTATGCCAGAGATAAGGGAAGAATATGATTTAATTTTTACTAGTCCACCATATTATGATTTAGAATTATATTCAGAAGAGTTATCTCAAAGTTGTAATAGATATAAAGAGTATAATGAGTGGTTAGAGAATTTTTTATGGACAATAGTTGATGAAAGTAAAAGAATTTTGAAAAAAGATGGAAGATTAATATTAAATATTAAAAATACGGAGAAGTATAAGATAGCAGACGATTTATGTATTTATTGTGAAAAAGAATGGGAGTTAGAAAAAACTTATTATATGAGATTAGCGAATAATGAATTTAACAGGGGTGGAGTAACTACTCATCATACAGAGCCTATTTTTGTATTTAGAAAAAAATAATTTGCCGAAACATATAAAGAGAGCAGAATAATTAATTAAGAATGGAGAATTATACTAATGAAACAAAAATTAAAGAGTTGTGAGTATAAAAATCAGAGTTTTATATTGGCTAATATGGCTGGTCTTATATGGGAGATGTTAAAAGATGGAGAAGTTTTTTCCTCATCTACGTATGGAGAAGAGGGTGAATTAAATAATATGATAGCAATTAATAATAATCAAGGAGTGGAAGACAATGAAATGTTAAAGAAGAAAGTAGTTGCTATTCTTGGACAAAAAATACACAATTCAGTTACGACTATGAACGAATTAGCTAAAAAAGCAGGTTATAAGGATTTTGAGATTGAGTATGATGAGATAGTAGAGATGCTTAAATTAAAATCTTATGAATTATTTGAAGAGTAGGAGAATTATATTGAAATGGTATAGATCAAATGAAAAGACTCCTAAGGATAAAACTCTTGTAGTAATATGGGGAGGGCGTGGGCCAGACATTATTGACAGTCGATATGATAGGACTGTTTATAATACATATAAGTTGGTTTTATATTTTGATAATAAATGGTTAGATATTGATGATTTTAATTTTGATGTAAATTTAGCAGATACATATCGCATTGACAAGTGGATAGAAATTCCTTTTGAGCATGGGGAAGGGTATTATCATAAGTTAGAAAAGATTAATTCTATAAAAGATAGGTTTGAAATATTAGATTTATAAAAGTAGAAAAATTATATTGAAAAGCGAAAGTATTTAAATTATAGTAATATTTCCTTAAAAAGTTTAATATCATTTTGGTCTCCTGAAAAGGAGGAAAGGGCATTTTATACGGAATGCCCTTTTTTTATGTCCTAAAAAAGCAGGAGAATTATATTAATTCATAGAATAGATAGTTATGAATTGGTATAATAGACATATAAAGACAGCAATGCCTACTTCTAGAGAATTTTCTGAAGAAGAGCTGAAAAAGATGGAGGAGCTTATAAAATCAGGTATATTAATTAGAGAGGTGGCTAAATATTTTGGGGTATCTGATAGAACAATATCTAATCTTAATAAAAAGTATAAATGGAGGGCTCTTCGATCTGGTTCTTTAATAAACGATCTAATGGCAGAGAAGATTGAAAAACTTCATATAAATAAAAGGTTAAATCCCAAAGAGATTTCAGAAATTACAGGGATTAGTGAAAGAACTATTAATACTTTTTTAGTTAAGAATAAATTAAAAATTAATTTACAGAAAGAAAGGGGGTGGAGTCCTACTCCTGAAGAAGAAAAGCAGATAAACAAATGGTATCAGTCTCCTCCTGAAGGAGAAGGGAGATCTGCTACTTGGATAGCAAAACAATTTAAAATTAGTCCGAGAACTCTTATCAAATGGTTTAATCAAACTGGAAGAGATATACGTTCTCGTCAGGAGCAATCGGAGTATTTTAAAATTAATCCTAATAGTTTGAAAAATCTGACACCGAAGGAGAGTACAGTTCCGTTAGATATTCAGAATGAGATTGTTAATATGTATAGAGCTAAAGAAGATGGTGGTAAGCAAATAACTATTACTGAAGTGGCCTCTCATTTTAATTTAAATATGGACGCAGTCCGAACGGTTTTAAATAATAATAATATTCCTTTCAGAGGTAAGAATAATTTGACTCCATCTCAAGAACAATATATTTTTAATTTATATAAATCTACAGAAGACGGTGGTAAGGGGTTAAATTTCGTTGATATAGCTAAATATATTGGAAGACCTAACTATATTAATGGGGTAACAAGGATTGTAAATAGATTTTCTAAAGAGCAAGGATATCCATTAAGACCAGATCCTCATGCAAAAAAGGTTTTAACCTTAGTTGAAATCGACAGATTTTTAAGTATGTGGGATCAAGGTGTTGGAATAAGTGATCTTAGAAAAGAGTTTGGGATTCAATATGAAGAAGCATATCGGTTGCTTGGTAAATATGGAAGAGAGTATGATAAAAGAGTATGGAAATTTAATCCTTCTCCAGAAGATGCTAAATATATTTTAGAGCTATTAGATGGAGGGGAGTCTATGAGTTTAATTGCTAATTTTTTTGAGGTATCTACTGGAACGATATCAAATTGGTTGGAGAGTAAGGGGTATAGAGAGAAGGAAGTTGCAAGTGTTAATAAATATTTAGATGAAGCTCCTTTAATAGCTTATATGTATAATACTCCTGAAGATGGTGGATTAGGAATGACTATGCAAGAGATAGTAACAGATCTTGGGATGAGTTCTCGTGCTGTTCAAACTGCTTTAAGCAGACAAAACGTTGAAAGTCGTCCAAGTGCATGGTCTCCAATTCCAATTTCAGAAGAAGATAAAAATAAGATTGTTAATATGTATGAACAAGGTATGTCTATGAATGATATAGGTAATGAGTTTGGTTTTTCTATATCTGTGGTAAATAGAGTTCTTAGAGAAAGAGATTTTCAGATTAGGAATCAAAGTGAGGCCAAAATAACGTGGTGGCAGAGGTATTTTGAACAACACCCTGGAGGATTTGAAGCTTATTTAAGTCAGTTCCCAGAAGATGTGCAGAAGAATATATGGGGAGCAATAAATGCCCAGAGAAGAGAAGGGTCTTTTTTATAGTTAGTTTTAATTTAAGAAAAATTAACAATTACATTTATCCTAATAAAGTTCAGCAGCAAGAATCTCTTCAGCAAGTAGTTTAAATAATTATTGACAAGTGAAAGTGATTTAGTATAATAATACAATTAGTTGCTCTAAGCAATTACTTGCCGAAAGAGTCGCTTACGGCGGCTCTTTTTTATTTTTTGTCGATAAATAGGTAAAGTAAAAGAATTAAGTAAAGAATAGGTAATATAATGGAAAATATAATTAAATTTAGTCTCTTCTGAATAATTTAAATATTATTCAAAGGAGAAATAATGAATCCTAAAAAAACGTTTTATGTATGGAAATGCTCTCATTGTGAGCATAGGAATAAAGAAGTTTTTAATTTTCATTACAATTTCCCAAGCAACTATAATGTTACTTGGAGTTGTTCAAAATGTGGTAGTGAAAATTATATTGATATTCGTTTTAGAGTTTGGCCTATTAAAGGGAAGAGAGATGAGGAGTATTATCAGAGATGGAATTAATAAAAAATATTAAGTATTATTTTAAGAGATTGTGGTATTCTTTAATAGGAAAAAAGTATTATAGATTTGGTTGGAAATTGTTGCCTCTCACCTCAGTGATTATTAATGATGAATTTATTTGTGAAGTGACTATTAAAAGTTAAAATGATATAGAGTTATTACCTTAAGTAATATGATGGACGCTATGTTGTTAAATGTTTTACTATTTAACTACGGCCCAAAAGAGTCGTCATACCCTTGATGGCTCTTTTTTTATTCTCTTTCCTAAATATTAATAAATTATCATATATATAAAGGTTTTATAGTTATTTTTCTAAAAGTATATATATGAATTGGTATAAAAAAGCAAAGAAAGAAGAGTGTAAGGGTTGGATTGCTGTTAGGCTTCCTCAGAGCTATTCTAAGAAGATTAAGAAGTGGGGTAAGGATAATATCTCTGATAGTATATTATGCCAAGAGGATGGCAAGGGGAGGGAAACAGACACTCATATAACAGTAATTTATGGAGTTTGTGATAATAGTGTAGAGTCTGTTAAAGATATAGCTAAAAATTATAAATCTATAAAAGTAAAATTGGGAAAAGTTACTTATTTTAAGAGTAGTCCTGATTTTGATGTAGTAAAAATAGAAATTATTAGTGAAGATCTTAGAAAAATTCATGAGGATATAAAAAGAAGATTAGATGTAAAAGAATCATTTAATAAATATCAGCCTCATTGCACAATCGCATATGTTAAAAAAGGAGAAGCTGCTCAATTCGGAGGAGATACATTTGTAGAAGGGACAGAGATAATATGTAATAAAATAGTATTTATAAATGATAAAGATGAAGAATTTGAGATAAAACTATAAGGGTTTTTTATTTTATTTTATAAAATTATTAATTATATGAATTGGTATAAGAGACAAATGGGGTTAAACTGGGATAAAGCTTGGCAGGACCTTGTGATTGAACTTGAAAGAGACCCTACTTATGAAGAAGTTCTTGAAAGAATGTATAAAAATACTGGCTTAGATCTTAATGTTTATCAAGAATAATCTTAAAAATTAAAGGATTTCTTTTAGATAGTTATAATATAATAAGTATAAAACAAAGACTAAAATATTTTATATAAGAACGGGGATAGGTTCAAAGTGATATAAATGAGTCTTTGGAAAAAGGTGTGGTTAAGCCATAAATTAACTAACCGTGGTTATCAAATATCACGGTTTTTTATTTTTAATCATATCAAAAAAAACAAGGGTTTCACCATTTTAAGTAGAAATATAAAGGATATAAGTATGCCTATGCATATATCTTTTTATTAGAGAAAAAATGGCTACTCAAAAAACATGGATCGTAACAAATAATTATGATAAATCTTTAGCTTTATTAGATATTATCACTCCTTATACAATAAATTCAGGAGAAACGATAGATCTGTTAAAGATTGGAAATAATACGCCTGAGAATTTAGCTAATTCTATTATTCTAAGAAATTATAGTGCAAAAGTAATTCGTTTAGGAGTAAATGATGGAAAGACTTATTTAACTTCTGTTTTTGAACATACTCATGATGGTATGGATATTTTAACAGGTGGTCCAAAATCTGATGCAGATATCTTGCACACTCATGATAAATTTACAACAGATAATGATATTAATATATTGATTGATGAAGCTATTGGTGATATAAATTTTGATGATATTGTTAAGAAGTCAGGTAGTATTAACCAACTTTCTGATATTACTTCTTCAGGGGCAGAGATAGAAGAGGCTGTATTAAAATCTCATACTGAGCATATTCATAATGATTTATCAGGATTAAATGATGGAGACTATAAGCACTTAACAAATATTAAATTTAATAATTTTTCTATCTTAATAGATGGAGATAGTGCTGATGGACTGCATAAACATACTCATAATTTATTAGATAGTTTGCAGGGTGGAACTACTAATCAATATTATCATTTAACCTTAATTCAACATGATACTCTTACAGATGGTAGTAATGCTGATGCTTTACATACTCATTCTATAATTAGTAATCATAATAGTTTAACAGGTTTGCAAGGTGGTATTACTGATGAATATTATCATTCAACAGAATTTGAAAATAATTTAGTTGGTAGGTTAAATGAAGATAGTTCAGGACTAACTTTTGATGGGATTCCAGTGGGATTGCAGGGAGATTATTGGAGAAGATTAGGGACTACTCTATATCCTGAACAAAGTGGAGATAATATAACAACAACAGGAACAATTACAGGTACAGATATTTCAGGAGCAAATACTAATTGGGATGCTGCCTATTCTCATTCTATAAATAATTCTCAAGCACATACTGATTATATGCTAAATACTGGAGATACTTCTACTGGTAATTATGATTTTACAGCAGGAGATATAACAACTACAGGCAACATTACTTTAGATTCTAACTCTTCAAGATTTTACTTAGGAGAGAACCAAGAAAGTTATATCTACTATGATGGACAAGATTTAAGAATAGGTTTTTCTGATCCAAGTATAGGCCCACTCACACAAAAGGTAAGAATAAATGATGACCTGTTAGTAGAAGGAAATATAGAAGTAGATACTCTTTCTCCTAACTCTTCAGTTTATACTAATGGTTATTGGCAACTCACCTCTACTGTTCCAGAAGAAGGAGATATAGGTTTTTGGAATAGAAGTGGGACTACACTTAGTCCTAAAACTAGTGGAGATAATATTACTACAACTGGAATTATAAGACGTGTGACTATACCTTGCACAGTAGCTACTGGGGCATCAACAGCAGCTAAGACTACAACAATTGCTGGGTATACTTTAACAGATGGCGATTTATTAGCAGTAACATTCACTGCTGGTAATACTGTATCTTCACCCACATTAAACATTAATGGTACAGGAGCATTAAATATTAGGCTTAGTACTACCAATGCTTCTACTACAACTTTCACATTGGGTGCAGGAACTTCTGTAATATTAATGTACGATGCGTCAGCTGGAACATTTCAAATGACAGGTTCGACTAGAACATCTGATAATACAACATCTTCATCTTTATATTGGGGGATGAATATTAAAGCTGGCGCTATCATATATGATTATAAACTACTAATGCAAGCCGTAGATGGTAAATGGTACTCACTTACTACAACCACAGGAACGGGAACAGTTAAACCAGTATCGACTGTTCCATTTAGGATTGACTCACCAATTCTTTATTATAATTCAACAACCGATATAGCTCTTGATGCTTACACTTCAAATGTATATTCTGCTATCATAATTGGATCATCAAGGTTACAATACACTGCAAATCAAACATCAGGGTATACTAGCTATGCTCCCATATTCTTAAAAGGAACGATAGATGCTAATGGATATTTTTTATTAGATAATACCTCATTTACAAGTTGGCTAACTCAAACACTTCCATCAACAGATGATGGATTTGTATATATTTATTTAGGACAAATGTATTCTACTGCTGGATCAATGAGATTACACGACTATCATCCAGTTTATATATTTAAAAATGGTAAACTAAGATCATATGGTGGGGATGACTATATTCCTTATGGTATAAATGTTGATTTGGGGACATATGATTTAACTACAACAGGTAATTATTTATCTTCTGGTAATATAACAATAGATAGCAACTCATCAAGATTTTACTTAGGTGAGAACCAAGAAAGTTATATATATTATAATAGTTCTGATTTAATCATAGGTTTCTCTGATCCAAGTATAGGCCCACTTACTCAAAAAGTAAGAATAAATGATGACCTGTTAGTAGAAGGAAATATAGAAGTAGGAGTAGATATAATAACAGCAGGAGATATATATGTAGATAATGTCATAGCAAATAATATTTATGGAGCAAATACTAATTGGGATATTGCCTATACTCATTCTATAAATAATTCACAAGCTCATACTGATTATATGCTTAACACAGGTGATACTGTTGTAGGAGTTTATGACTTTACAGGGACAGCAAGTGTTGGTGGAGATGCAC